>Ga0114983_1000634_pt1 | contig 14576 bp, 23 predicted proteins | sample Shrwel_input2_RT_FD_87182 | JGI IMG/M metagenome (GOLD analysis project Ga0114983, IMG submission 87182) | Subsurface microbial communities from deep shales in Ohio, USA - Utica-3 well 1 S input2 RT | ecosystem: Environmental > Aquatic > Deep subsurface > Shale gas/oil reservoir > Produced... | reverse complement strand
GATGCAGAGTCCACAATTTCCTGCTCCGATAGCAGTGTTTTGTTTGTCAGTTCTACAGCTCTTTTGCTTAACAGTTCCATCCTTTCCAAGCGATCACGGTTCTCTTCAAGAACGCGAATGTTGTCGTACAGGCCATCCCTATAGATGATTGCGTTGGCTCTCAGGCGATCAGATTCCTCTTTGTTGCGGCGGCGTGTGGCGTGAGCTTTTAAGGCTATTGCCTTTCTCTCTTCTGCCGTTTTGTTTTGCATGTGGTGTGTTGCGTTAAACATGACATTCATCCTTTGCTATTTTTCTCATGTGTTGCCTAACTCTTTGTTCTGCCCCAGCCCCATAGCGCTTCTCCACAGCTGCAAGGTGCCTGTCCACCAGCGCCTTGTCCTTGATCACAGCCCATGTGGCCAGCAGCTCGCGTGCTACAGCCATCTCCAAGATGGTACGGTCTGGCTCTACTGCGCCTCTGTGCTTTGGGTACCATGGCTTCCACTCACGCTTTAGCATTGGCAACCTTACGGTTAACCTTCAGGATGACCTGCTCGTTGGTGGTGAACCGATGGCCGTTGGCGCACTCATAACGCCTGTAGGTGCTGTTGTCCGGGCGCTGGCGTGTCTCCAAGACTTGGGTCCAAGTCCTGCATATGGGGCAGATCATCTTATTCACGGTCCTTCAGGATCTCTTCATTGAGATCGTATGCAAGTTTTCTTACCTCGGCCAGCAGCTCACGCAAGTCGGCTACGTTGTCCATCTCGATCTCCAGCGCTTCCTTGAGCACGGCGATCCGATGGTTGAGCTGCCGGATCTCTCCGTTGGCCTCTTGGGTGTCAAGCACGGTGCCATCATCGGCTCGGAACAGCTTGACGTAGCTGATCATCATGTTGGGTAGCCCCGGCTCTTGATGGCCATTGCATCCAGTGCGCCGGGTCTTACTGGGTCATGCTTTGGCCCGGTGTAGAGCTGGCCATCCTTCATGTGGTTGAAGGTGCGGGGCTGGGCCATGTCAGCCGTGCGTACTATTGGCACGTAGACAGCGCTTTGCCCATAGCGGTAAGTTGTCTTTTCAGGCCGTGCAAACTCGCCTAAAGTGGCTTGACGGTTTACCCGCATAAAATTGGGGTTTCCTGCTGCTAGTTTCATTCTGTTGTCTCCTGCTTGGCCAACCGAGCCTCTAAACGCTTGATCCGGGCTGCGTTGTACGCCACTATGGCCGCGTGGTACTCCTGCGAGCTCTCATGCCGTAGCTTGTTGCGCTGTGCGTGCACCAGCTCCTCGTTGATCAGCTCAAGTGGTGTTGGCATGACCCACTGAGTCATAAGCCATTGCCATGCTTGTTTTACGTGGTTCATTTAAAAATACTCCTTGCCAAAACTGTCTTAGTTGGTTCGCACTGCGTTGTCTGCGCCTTAGTGTTGCCAAAGTACCCAATGGCAAAGCAGATGGCGGCGAACACCCCAACGCACTTTAGGAACGTCATCAGGCTGCTCCACATCCACTCCCATGTTGATGGGGTTTCTTCGTCTTCTACCAGTTGGATTTTTATCTTGCTCATAGTGTCTCCAATGCACAGTGAAGCAGCGCCAGAGCGTCTGCCTCGTTATCGTCGGTTACTGGGTGACCACGCAGCTGCATGGCCTCGATCATCTGGTCTTTGCCAGCGTTACCCTTCCCTGTTGCATGCTTCTTGATGGTGCCCACTGGCACGCCTTGGTATGGGATCTTGTGGTGCTCACACCACGCAGTGAGAGTGGCCATCAAGCCGCCATACACATGAGCTGAGTCGGTGCTGGCGTGGCGGCGTACCTCTTCAAAGTACACGGCATTGATCTCGCCGCCCATGGTGCCTTTGAGCTCTGTCAGCCATTGTTTGAAACGCAGGTAACGCATGCCGCCACCCTCGTACCTGCCGGGCTTGAAGCTGACCCAGCCGTGGGCAATGTTGTTGTCCAGTGGCCTGCATGCCCAGCCAGTGGTGGTGCCAAGGTCTAGTGCCAAAACGGTATCAGTCATTGGTAACCACCCGGGACACAAACCGATCCAGCCGAGACTGCAGCCCACCGTAGCGTGGTGCGAGCTGGTCTCGCACAGATTGGTCAATCAAGGATGAGATGCTGCGCCGCTGGTCAACAGCTGCCTTATCAAGCAGCTCGCGTGTGGCCGGGTGCAAGCGCATCAGGAAGGGTTTAAGTTTAGGTGTGGTCATGGGCTGCGAATATATCACGCCGATATAGCTTGTTGCAAATAAGTTAAAAACCAAGGGAAAACACCTAGTTGACAGGCGATATACAAACCATGCTACACTACGTCTGTGTTCAACGCGCAGATAAAGCGCAAAGGAGTTAAACATGACCTTACTAGCCCAACAGATCCACAGCATTGAGTTGCAGATCGCTCGCATCGAGCACACCTCTGTTAACTACATTGGTGGCGACAAAGCCTACCACTCTGGCCATCAAACCTTTTTAAAGCCTGCAGCACAGCGCAAAGTTGACTTGCTCAACAAAAAGCTGGACGCATTGCTTGACCAGTGCGAGGCATGATCATGCAATACGTAGCCTACTACCGTGTATCCACTGACCGCCAAGGCCAATCAGGTCTTGGCCTCGATGCCCAGCGTGCAGCTGTGGCCAAGCACATTGGTGCGGCCGAGCTGGTGGCCGAGTTCACTGAAGTCGAGTCCGGCCGCAAGAATGACCGCCAGCAGCTGGCTGCGGCTCTGTCTGCCGCCAAGAAGGCCAAGGCCACCTTGGTCATTGCCAAGCTGGACCGCCTTGCACGTAACGTGCACTTCATCTCTGGCCTGCTTGAGTCCGGCGTGCAGTTTGTGTGTGCCGATATGCCGGAAGCAGACCGCACTTTTTTACAAATGATGGCCGTGTTTGCCGAGTGGGAAGCACGCAAGATCTCCGAGCGCACCAAGTCAGCTCTGGCCCAACTCAAGCTGCAGGGCAAGGTCCTTGGCAGCCCAGCCCCACAGATTGGCAGCGTTGCAGGCACCAAGGTAGTCATCGCCAAGGCTGACAACTACGCCAGCCGGGTTGGCCCGATCGTGCGCGAGATCATCACCAAGTCTGGTGCCACCACCATGCGCGACATCGCAGCTGCACTTGAAGCACGCGGTATTCAAACACCACGCGGTAACACCAACTGGGGTCCTACACAGGTCTCCAACTTGCTGTCCCGCATCAACTAACACTACCTGTAGTGTATTTAGCCCGGTCTGGGCGTTAACCAAAGGAGATCTATGAGCAACTACCGTCAAAATTACACGCCAGAACGTCACGAGACCGTTGGCCAGAAAACCCTTGCAGCTGCGGCCTTTGTGCTGTTTATTGCAGTCCTACTTTTCTTGGGGTAACCGTATGACAGCAGCAAACCTAGAGCTGGGCCGGGCCATGCGGGACCGCCAGCTGGACATCTTTGAGCACACAGACCACCAGTTCTTGGCACGGTGCCGAGCTCTGGCTGTACTGGTGGCCAAGCAGGCTGGCCAAGTATCTATCAATGACATCCGGCAGATCATCGAGGTGCCGCCGGGTGTCCACCCATCTGTCTTGGGCGCGGTCTTCCGCACCAAGCAGTTCAAGCGGATCGGTTACACCGAGGCCGCACACCCAGAAGCGCACGCGAGAATCGTGCGTGTTTATTGTTTATCACAGGAGTAAATCATGGCTGGAAAATTAACCGATGACAAAGAGATGAGTGCTTCCCGGCTGCCGGGCCTGATGGGCTACAGCAAGTACAGCACACCAAACGATGAGCTGCAGTTCAGCATCAACGCCATCGATGGCAAAGAGCGGCCAGACATTGGCAACGAGGCCATGGGCTGGGGCAATACTCTTGAGCCAGTCGTGCTCATAGAGTCTGCCAAGCGGCTTAAAGTGGCTGAATTTGACACGCAAATTGGTCAGGCATACAAACACCCAGACATTGCGCTTGCGTGCTCTCTGGATGGTGTTGGCTACGGCACTGGCCAAGAGATCTACTCGGACCCAGACAAGGGCATCTTTGTGGTTGGCCAAGACTCTATCGTGTTGGATGGTCCCGGAGTGCTTGAGGCCAAGGTTACCAAGACCATGCCGGAAGACACCCCTCACCTTGCGCGTGGCCCCATCCAGCTGCAGGGTCAGATGCTGGTCACTGGCCACAAGTGGGGCGCTGTGTGTGTGCTGTACCAAGGCATCGAGCTACGCATCTTTTTGTACGCTCCACACAAAGGCACCCAGGCTGCGATCTATGAGGCGGTCAAAGAATTTGAGTCCAAGCTGGATAAGTACCGCGAGACTACAGAGATAGATTGGTACCCACCCGCCAGCAGCAAGGAGCTGGACCGGATCTACCCAAACGCAGTGAAGGGTGAGGTTGAGCTCAGTGTTGAAACGTCCTTTCTAGCCCAGTCCATCTTGGCCAGCAAGGCAGTCATCCGAGCTGCAGAGTCCGACATTGAAGAGGCAGAGAAGCAGATTAAAGAAGAGCTTGGCCAAGCCGAGCGTGGCCGGGTTGGTAGCTACGTGATCAGTTGGCCAATGCGTAACTACAAGGCAGCTGCAGAGCGCTTGGTTCCGGCAAAGGATGCTTACTCTGTGCGCCAATCGGTCCTGTCAATCAAAGAGATGTCATGAACCTACCGAATAGGCCCGCAATTAAAAGCGCGTATGACCGTGCAGTTGATCGGCTACTAGATATCTGTGCGCCAGACGTACAAGACCACGAGGCAGAAGCGTTTGTTGACGCAATGGCTGATCTTATTTTTACAACGATGAAGACTTACTTAACCGAGGAAGAGAAAAATGCAATTAACCACTAACCGGGGCTTTGCCCCCACCACCCTCACTGAGGCCATGACCTTCAGTGACATGTTGGCCAGCAGCAACATGGTGCCCAAGCAGTACCAAGGCAAGCCGCAGGACATCTTGGTCTGTGTCCAGTGGGGCATGGAGATGGGGCTGGCACCCATGCAGGCTCTGCAAAATATCGCAGTGATCAATGGCAAGCCATCGGTCTACGGTGATGCTGCCATGGCGCTGGTCCAAGCCAGCCCAGTGTGTGAGGATGTCGAAGAGTATTTTGAGCACGAGGGCACACCCAACCCGGTGGCTGTATGTGTGGCCAAGCGCAAGGGACGCAACCCAGTCACATCTAGGTTCTCAGTTGAGGATGCCAAACGAGCTGGCCTGTGGGGTAAGCAGGGACCGTGGTCAGCGTACCCCAAGCGCATGATGCAGATGCGAGCTCGCGGGTTTGCTTTGCGTGATGCGTTTCCAGACGTACTCAAGGGTATGATCACCGCAGAAGAGGCGCAGGACTACCCTGAAGAGGCCAAGCCACGGCCAACAAAAGACATCACTCCACGCAATCCGCTGGACATGCTGACCAAGCCAGCCCCGGTGGAGATCCCAGCGGTTACCAATGATCCGGCCATCATCGAGCAGGCATTTGCACAAGACCAAGAGGCCGCAGATGTGGTCGAAATATCGCAGATGGTTGAAGTGCCACAGGCAATGCCAGACTACAGTGAGGCCAATGACTACCCAGCGTTTGAAGATGCTGGGGAATTCAAGCTACTGCTTCCGGGTAAAGAGCAGGCGCATTCTGCTCACGCTACGCTTGCAGAGTGGCAAGATGCCTATGAGTCCATTGCTGACAAGACTGCGCGAGCTGGTAAGCGGCCTGCACGCGAGCGCATGACTGCTCTCAAGGAGCTCAAGAATGTCAACGAAGAGACTCTCAAGCGGGTTGATTCTGTCGAGCGGATCAGGCATACAGCTGCGTACTCCAAGCGGATCGCAGCATTGGGCGCAGCTCAGTAATTAAGCAAGCGTGCTGTTGGCCATCGAGCCAGCAGCACTTGCTACCTCAGTCACCCTGCGGCCCCACCCCTTACCAAAGGTTGGCCAAGTATTCAAACCCTGCAAGAAGCTCATGCGCTTGAATGAGTAAGCAGACACCAGCTCACCGGGCTCTATGGCCAGCACAGCCTTCATGGTGCCGGGCCCAATGGCACCATCAGCGGCTACTCCAACCACCTCCTGCAGCCACTTGGCTGCGCGGCCCGGACCAGAGTTAATGGCCGCATCAAACACAGCGTAGTCCACGCCAGCTGGCAGCTCATCACCGTTAACCTTGTCCCAATACTTGGCCTTGTAAAGCGGCCCCACATCAGCAGGCTTGAGCGCACGCATGTCGGCCTCGCTGACCGGGTGGTTAACCCAGCTCTCCCACACAGCCTTGGTGCAACCAAGGTTGGTCATGCCGCCGGGATCTGATGGATGGTTTACAAAGCCACCCTCGTGGTGGAGCACTGCGGCCAGAGCTGATTCAAAGTTCTCTTTCATTTTGCGCCTTTCGACAATAGATCTGTTTTAGCTTGAGAGCTTGCCGACGAGCCAAAGTAATAGGCAATGATGCCCGTCCAAGCCGTACCCAATGAGCCAAGCATCATCAAGATGGCAGGGTTGCTACTGTCAATTTTGCTAAAAAACATCATGCCCATGATGCTGAAAAAGCCAACGGTCACAGCACCAGCCAGCAAAGGCGGCACTATTGATTTGGTCGAGGCTTGCATATCACGCGCTGATTTGCGATCTTCAACTTCCAACTTTTCAAAATTAAGACCAAGTTCATTGGCTTGCTTTTGAAGCTCAATCTCAGCGATCTTGACTTGAGCAATTTGGTCTGCTGTTAACTTGCCTGATTCAATAGTCTTTTGTGCGTCTTCAGGCGAGATGCCCATAACTTTCGCCACCATTCCATAAGCCAGCGTCCCGAATGGGCCACCCATTGCCGTGGCAATAGTGGGAGCAATTTGTTTTAACCAGTCCATCAGAATTTTCCTTTCATTGAAATCACACCCCAAGCCACCAGCATAAAGATGGCAGCAGCTACCAAGATACAAAGCCCCATTGTGATGGCTTCATCTATTTCTTTCTTTCGATTCTTTGCAGCAGTTGCATCAAGTATTTCTTGTGTTCGCCTGCGCTGCACAATTGCATTGCGTTCCAAAAGAATCTGACTCCACAACTGAGAATGGCCTTGGTTGATAAAGTGCCATTTCAATTCCTCTTCAGCCTTGTTCAGTTCATGCAGTTGCATGACTGTGCTCATCGCTTGGCTGGTGTCGGAGCTGTACTTTTTCTTTGGGTCCTTAACTGCTTCCTTGGCTACCTTGTCTTTGGCATCAAAAAATTTCATCACATCGTTTGTGATGCCCTGCACATCCTTGCCCATCTTGATGGCTGCTTGGATGCCTTTGATGGCACCTTGGGCAACTGCAAAGGCCGTTATGGGGTCAATCATGGCGCTCTTTCTTGACTACCTCCATAACCCAACGGCACACCCTTCCGTCTTTGTCTAGGAATTCATTGGCTCCATACTTCTCGCTCGGCAGCACAACGCGGCACACCAACACAATTTTCTGTTCTGTGTTGGGCCACGGTATCTGTGCTGATGCAAGTAAGTCAATCACTTGAACCCATGATTCTTTGCAAAGTCGAACACAATGTAAGCCAGCCCCGCAAGGGCAGCCCACACCAAGCCGCCCAAGGTCTTCTCAATAATGGCCTGACGCAGTTTGATTGACTGCTCTTGCTTTTCAATGGCAAGTTTGACCCAACGCACCTCATCTTCAGACAGAGTAGATGATGCTTTAATCGCCGCAGCAATATCGGCAACGAGTTCAGCGCGTTCGGACTGGTTCATGTCATTCGTCCGCAGGTAGTGGTGTGTTGTTTAAATACTGCATTGCTTTTTCCATAGGCCAACCAGCACGAAGCCGTGACCGTAAAGTTGTTGGTCGCATACCTAATTCCTTTTCCCATTGTGAACGAGTTTGGCGTTTGCCATTCCATTCAATAAAAATATTGGCCCGTGTGTTGTTTGCTTGTTGCTCACGAGTAGCCCACCTACAGTTTATTTTGCAGTAGTTGCCATTTACATCAATGCGGTCAATGCTCATGTTATTAGGTGATTCACCCATGTCAGCTAAAAAGTTTTCAAAGGAATCCCAACGCTCATCGTAGGTAATCCCACGGCATGAGTAGTCTTGGTTGATTCGGTTGCAACGATTCCGCATAGCCATCCAAATACGGTACGTTCTTCCTTTGCTCATGCCATGCGTTTCACTTGCCTTGCCAATGCGTTTGGCGTGTTCACATCCACAAGAACTTATCTTGCCTTGAACCATGTCAGTGGCTGGGATGTTCTTTTGAGTGCCGCAGTCGCACAGGCATAGCCACCAAGCACCGTTGTGTTGGCGTTGCTTCTCACCCAACTGCAAAACAGTCAGGCTACCAAAGCGGAAACCTTGAAGGTTATTGAGAGGCTTGCCCATTGTCATCTGCTGGTAATGGTTGACCACCCTCAGCCAAGAACTTCAAATAGGCTTGGTAGTCTGTATTTCCTTCAGCAAAAGGAATGAAAGCATTGTCAGCAATCCGAATGATTGCGTCAGAATTTGTTAGGTGTAATTTGTACATCATAGTTCCGCAGTTGCTGTAAAGGCTCCGGGTAAATAATATGCTCCAGCCGAAATTGGGGCTGATGAAACAACGACAAATCCTTGTATAAATCCATAGCCGATTGCTCCATTAGCAGCGGTTACTGTTGGGGATATTCGCATTGGTTGACCATAGAAATTAAAGGCAGGCATAGTGACTGAAAGTGCAGCCCCGTTATAGGTTGGGACTACACTACCTTGGGAATAATAGCGTTGGCAGAGTTGATACTCAGTCCCATAAGGTCTGTAATCGAAACTAGTGGCTGTGCTGCCTTTTTCAAGCTGCACGCCTGTGATGTAGAAGGTGGCTCCGCTTGTGCCTACTACGCTGGTTGCGCCAGTGGCTGAAGCAAGGTTGGCCGCCGCCCATGCGCCTGCTGTTCCGCTAATTGAAGAACCAGCACCGAGGCAAAACTGCACATTTATACCTGCTGAAGATGTTGTTTCCCAAGTTCCTGTCGTATCTCCAGCAATGGTTATAGATTTCTGTTCCCAAGTGTTTGCGGTAGATATTGTGTAAGTGAATGGATAAGAACGAGTAGCAGCAGTATTTTTTATAACGCCACCAAATGCGCCAGTTAAACTAGAACGAACCCAAAACGAAACAGTTATTGTTTTTGCGTCTGCTGTTCCCCATCCCAAGTCTGCGATGTTATAGCCCTCAATTCTTTGTGAAAAATTAACTTCTTCGTTTGCGCCAAACGTGTATGCTGAAACAGTTGTTATCAGCGTTGAATAATTAAATCCAATTGGAGCGGTGCTGGATTGCTGAACAGACACTTTTGAGGCGACGCTTGCACCAAGTCGCCAGCGGTCAAGCGTATAAGTTGAAGCAGCAGGAGTAACACTCGCCCCCGCATTACGCTGGTCAATCACCATCGCACCATTGATGATGCGGTTGCGAAAGCCAAGCGAGCTGTCAGCAATGCTGCCTATGTTTGCAAGTGATGCTGTCTTTCCCATTATTTGTTCTCCAGTGCTGTGAGTCGAGTGGTCAGGGATGTAATGAGGGCTTGTTGTTCTTGGATTGCTGCGGTCAATGTGGCAACCAAAAAGCTGGTGTCGATGCCTTGGTAGACAGGTGCAATGCGCGTACCCATCACTGCCTCTATGACTACTTTTCCATCCGCATCTTTTACGGCGGGTGTTACTTCGTACTGCTCCTCACGGGTTGCGTCTTTAGTTCCAGTAACACAACCCCCAACCACTTCTTGCAACTCATGGGCAATGAAGCCTTGACCGTCTGAGCCGTCCACCTTCCACTTGTATGTGCAGGGTTTCAGTAGAGCCACCTTTGCCAAAGCGCCGGTCATCGGGGCGATGTCTTCTTTCAGTCGGTAGTCTGAGGATGTGTTGTATGCGGTTGCGGTGTTGCTGTATGTAATTGAACCTACTACTGTTCCTTGGTACTTAAAGCGCAGGCAAGTTTCACTAGCCTGATTTCCTTTATTGAAGGCCAAGAGTCCGCAAGCACCACTAGCCGCAGTACTTGGCACTACAGCAACTCCACCAGAGCTATCAACAACTGTTCCCCCCACCAGCAAGTTACCGCTGGTGTCGATACGGACAGCTTCAACGCCACTGTTTATGAAGGCAGCGGTTGTTCCGTATCTAAACTCAAGAGGTATGTTTGCACTTGCCGCATCATTGATACCACCAATTACGATACTATTTGCAATAGTAGCTGAGCCAGCAATATAAAGGTTTTGGTTTGTAGCGGCTTTTACTTGAAATTTGCTAATAGGAGCAGTAGTACCAATCCCCACGTTACCGCTGGCATCTTTTACCAAACCACCGTTACCGACATTGAGTGTGTCAGTAGAGGCATCTCCAAGGATGACATTGCCGTTGGCAGTCAGCGTACCAGTCACAGTGACAGCACCATTCACAGTACCACCACTGACAGCACTCAGCGCATCAGCAACTGTGAAGCTCTTGAATGCAATGATGTCAATGATGTCACCAGTACCTGCAGCGACTGTCAGCACAATGCTTGTGCCGTTGCTTGCTGTGTACTCAGATGTGTCAAGTGTCACACCGTTGCGATGCACAGCAATGTTATTGACGGTGTAGGTCAGCGTTGCACTTGCCGCATCAGCACCGCTGAATGTGGTCTGACCGCTTGTCGCCACATACCGAAAGCGCAGCAGTGAGGTGGCTCCAGCAGATGTCGCTGTAATCCAGCTTGCTCCGTCATATACCTTCATCACGTTTTGAGTTGTGCTGAAGTACAGCGCACCAGAAACAAGTGCATTACCATCATTGTCTAATGTTGGATCTGATGTCTTTGTGCCAAGGTAGCGATCATCGAAGCTGTCCAAGGCAGAGGCGGCAGCGGCGGCAGAACTTGCGGCGTTGGTTGCGCTTGTGCTTGCGTTGCTGGCACTAGTAGACGCATTACTTGCCTGTGTGCTGGCTGTGCTTGCTGATGCCGCAGCGTTTGTCTCGCTGGTAGCGGCATTGCTGGCAGACGTACTGGCGGCAGACGCAGAGTTAGATGCATTGGTAGCCGATGTGCTGGCATTGCTGGCTTGGGTTGTCGCAGTGCTTGCAGATGCCGCAGCATTGGTGGCTGATGTAGATGCACCGCTGGCACTGGTAGACGCATTGCTGGCAGATGTCGATGCGTTGCTGGCCTGAGTAGTTGCTGTGCTGGCAGATCCACTTGCGCTTGACGCAGAGCCAGCAGCTGCGCTTGCAGATGCGGCAGAAGAGGTGGCAGATGTAGCTGCATTTGCAGCGTATGTGACAGCGTTGGCCACATCAGCAGCGCTCACGCCTGCCGACGGGTTGCCATCAACGTCAAAGGTCAGCGTCTTGCTCGCCCTGTCTGCCTTGCGTGGCAGCGTCATGTTGATGCTGGTCGGGTCAGTCTGTGGTGCTTGCAGAGCGCGGTTTAAGCCTTCAGCGTTTTGCTGTGCAAAGATGGTCTGCTGATCCAGCTCGTCGTTCAGCGTGTTGGCAAAGAAGTCGCCGCCCGTGGTGAAGTCAGTCGCACGCGCAATGGTGCGGTTGCCGACAATGGCGTACTGGGTTGGGCTGACCGGGGACAAGGCCAAGCCAGCAGCTGTAATGGTCACCGAGCCAGTGCCGTTGGCGTTGATGACCACCGTGTAGTGGGTGGTCAGCGTCAGCAGTACATCGTCCTTGAACACGGCAATGTCAGTGTTGGCCAAGATCTCAAAGGTAAACGCATAGGGCCCAGCGCCACCAGTGCCACTGGGTGCGTAGACTGTTCGGCGAGTGACGTTGCTAATTGGAATGGCCATGATTCAATCCTTACTATTGGTAATTGTACGGTTTTAGTCGGGTTTATAAAAGAGGCCACGAGACTTTTTGAGCTCTTTAAGCTCATCAATTTTGGCCTGCAATTGCGGTGATTCTGACTTGAGCTGGCTGGTGGCCATGGCCATGTACTTGGAATGCGTATTTTGGACCGTCTTTTGCTGGTCATCCAGCGATAACAGGTCAAAGCCCGGCATTTGCATGACAGTCAAGATTGCGTCTTTTGATGGTAGCTCTTTGCCATAAATGGTCAGCAATCGGTTGTACTGGAATGCATCCATCTCCACGCCATCAACCTTGCGGTCAGGCATGCCAACTGGCGATCCAAGCCGGACCAACGCATCGTCCACCTCAGAGAATTTCTCTGGTGTCACGCGGGTTGGCAGCACCATCTCGTAAGCTGATCCAGTGCCTGACTTGGTTGCATCACCCCACAGGTTTAAAGTGTCTGGAAGGTCAGCGTTGAAGTACGGCAGCCGGGACTTGTATTTGTTAAAGGCTTCTATAAAGCCACGCACGCCCATGGGCAGATCTGGGCTGGCGCGGGTGTCTTTGTTAGTTGGATCTAACAGGCGCTCAATGCCAGCCAGCAGCGAGCTGTAGGCACCAGCTGGTGACCCACCGATTACAAATCCACCATATTGCTTGGCCAAGCCATCAACCAGTTTTTTACCATCAACTGCGCCTTGCTGGTTGGTGCCAATGAGCTTGGCCACATCAGCAATACCCTGCAGGTATGGTTGCTCTTTTAGGTACTCATAGAGACCGTATGTGGCACCAAGAAAAACCTCCTCGATCTTGCTGGCATCAGTCTCATATTTTGCGTATTCAGCATAGTCAGCAGCAATGGCCATAAATGCTGACATTGGCTCCATGCCACCATAGCTGTAGTAGCTGTCACCAATTTTTATGGAGTAGGGTGTTTTGCCATCACGCAACAAAGCATCACGGTCAGCCTTGCGCTCTGGTCCACGGCCAGTGATCTTTCCCTCTGCAGCCAAAGCAGCATACGTGGCCAACATAGCAGACCCAAGGGTTACCTTGGCCAAGGCCATGTCGCGGTACACGCCACCCTTGGCGATCTCCTCACGCCACTGGGATGACAGCGGTGCAAACGGTGTGCGCTCAATGACCTGCAAACCAATGTTGGCAGGAGTCTTAAAGAACGGCACCACCACTTTTAGAATTGGGCTATTAAATGTCTGCTGCAGCTGCTTTAGGGCTGGTGGCAAATCAGCAGTAAATGTTCCCTTTTGAGCAAACAGTGTTGCCGCCTCATCCAGATCACGCGGTGGATTCTGAAATAAGTTTAGAACTTCAGCCTCAGACTTTGCCAGCGCGTCAGCTTCTGGCATACCGGAATCGATGGCTTCTCTGTACACAGATTTACCGCGCCGGGTGATCTGGGTGTTTATCTCCATACGATAAAGCACACCCTTAAAGAACTCATCTTCAGCCATCAACGCTCTGCCGGGAAGAGTGACAGCAGTGCCATAGTAATCAATGGCTTTGCCCAGCCACTTGTCTTGCTCAATACCAAAGGCGGCAGAGCTTATAGGTGGCAATTGAGTACCGCGTTGCGCCTCGATCTTGCTCATCAAATCACTGGGCTGGTTTTTCTTAAACGCAGTGGAAGCCAGATCAAAGCCTTCCATTATTCCATTGCGTAAGGATTGGACCAATGTCAATGCTTCGTCATACGCAATTTTATCGGAAGCACTACCCGGCAACAATGCATTCCATGAGCGAACACCTTGCGGTAAGGTATTGCTGTAGAAAGATGCAATCAGGCGTTCAGGTATTTGGTACACACCAAACATGGCATTTCCAAATATGTTCTTGGCGTGCGATACAGGGCTGGACAGTAAGCCGTTAATGTAGGTTGTAAACCACACATCCTTAACGCCAGACATCATTGACTTTTCAACCATTGCATTTTGAGCTGCTCTGGTTTCAAGCGTCAGATAGGACTTGGCCATGTCAGACAGAGCCGCGTCACCGCCGTACTCATCAATGACTTGGCGCACTACAGCAGCGTTGCCATCACGCGGGATGCGAAACACGGCCAGCGCTCTGGCGGTCTCGCTCTGGATACCCTTAACGCCGCGTTGGATCAAGCCATGGAAGGCGATCTGCTGGCGCAGGACCAGTTTGTCCACATCAGTGGCAGCACCACTGTTAACTAGCTTAAACAGGCGATCCAGCTCGTTGGCGCTGGACTCTAGCACCTCAAGCGCCTTGTAGGTTTCCACCGCGTTGGCCATCATCTTGTTGTCGCTACCGATCAAGCGAGACAGAAAGTTCTCAGAGATGCCTTGCTCTGCTGCCTTGTCTTTGATCTCTTGGAATGTCACAGCCTTGGTTTTGATATTCAAGGCATCGGCCACGCCACCCACAATGGCAGCTGCGTCTTCTGTCTGGTAGCGGCCAAGGTTAAATGGTTCCACAGCAATGCCAGCTGCAGCCTCTTCTGTGGATACTGATGGCTTGCCTTGGGTAATGCCAAAGGTCTGCCTGCGGCTAACAGCCCGGCCAACCTCATCAGTCAGGGTTTGGTCAGCTTCTGGGATCAGCTTGAATCGGCCAGCCTTGGCAGCTTCCGGCAGCGTACCTTCAGCTGCACGCGCAGCTTCTGGCACCAAGGCACGTTCTGCCTTTGGCGCTTGCTTTGTAATGAACTTGCGGAGTGCTGCATCTACAGGCCCGGCGATCTGCACACCCTCAGTCATGCTTGGAGTGCCAGACTCATCTGTAACTACAGGTTCTGCAGGCACCTCTGCAGCGCCCGGCAAAGGCTGCAAT
>Ga0114983_1000633_pt1 | contig 14578 bp, 13 predicted proteins | sample Shrwel_input2_RT_FD_87182 | JGI IMG/M metagenome (GOLD analysis project Ga0114983, IMG submission 87182) | Subsurface microbial communities from deep shales in Ohio, USA - Utica-3 well 1 S input2 RT | ecosystem: Environmental > Aquatic > Deep subsurface > Shale gas/oil reservoir > Produced... | reverse complement strand
TCCTCAAGGTCTGAACTGTTAAACAGATTATGATTTTCCAGGGAGTATGTCATGAGAACCACCTTAACCGCCCTTGTTTAATTTTACAAACGGGTGGTGTCTCACTCTCATTGGCACAGAGGGGAGGCACTTGGCGATCTCTACAAAACCTCGAAAAACTACACATCGACTAAACTCAGTCATCGGGAAATCTTCAATGCCTGCTAGCGGTTGTCGAAGCGGCAGTAGTGCTTGATGTTCACTCCCTGGGAAATAAACACGGTGTTTTCCGCGATATTGGTGGCCAGATCGCCTATTCTCTCTATGCGCCGGGCCACGTTTATGCACCGGACCGCGCGCTCGATTGCCGGAGTGTGATCCGCCATATACCCGATGACGTGTTTTATCATCTTGGAATTGAGTTCATCCACTTCGTTGTCCATTTTGCATACCTGCACGGCCTCATCTGTATTTTCCCGGGAAAAGGCCCGGCCGGCCAGCTTGAGCATATCCAGGGCCTTGTATCCCATGACCGTCAGGCGCTGGTAAAAATCCAAACCGGGCTTAAGGCTCAAGACCACGGTATCCTGGGCGATATTGGCGGCTTCGTCCCCGATCCTTTCCAGGTCCACGCTGACCCGCATGCAGCCCAGAATAAAACGCAGATCCCCGGCCACCGGACCTTCCAAAGCCAAAAGCCGCAGACACTTCTCGTCCACGCTCACTTCCAGTTCATTTATATCATTGTCCGCGTCGATCACGTCCTGGGCCTTGTCCGTGTCCATTTCCGAAAAGGCCTCCAGGGAGTGACGGACGGATTCCGTTGTCTTGGACATCATCTCCAGAACCAGCATCTTCAGTTGTTCCCTTTCCCGGGACAGGTGTGTATGGGACATTAATGTATCTCCTAGCCGAATCTTCCGGTTATGTATTCTTCGGTCTGTTTTTCCTTGGGCCGGGTGAACATCTTATCCGTGGCATCGATCTCTATCAGTTCACCCATGTAAAAAAAGGCGGTCACATCGGAAACCCGCGCCGCCTGCTGCATATTGTGAGTGACAATGACTATGGTGAATTTCTTTTTAAGCTCGAATATGAGTTCCTCGATTTTCTGGGTGGCCACCGGATCCAGGGCGGAAGCAGGCTCGTCCATCAAAAGCACGTCCGGTTCCACTGCCAGGGCCCGGGCGATGCACAGCCTCTGCTGCTGCCCGCCGGACAGACCGAGGGCCGAGGAATGCAGCCTGTCCTTTACCTCTTCCCAGAGCGCGGACATTTTCAGCCCTTCTTCCACGCGGCGGGCGACAAAATCCCGGTCCTTGATTCCGTTCACCCGAAGTCCGTAAGCCACATTCTCGAAAATGGTCTTGGGGAACGGATTCGGTTTTTGAAAAACCATGCCCACCCGTTTGCGCAGATCCACCACATCCACCCCGGAGGAATAAATATCCGAATCATCCAGAAGAAGCCGGCCCTCCACCCGGGTCCCGGGGATGAGATCGTTCATCCGGTTTATGCACCTGAGATAAGTGCTCTTCCCGCACCCGGAAGGGCCGATGAGCGCTGTGACTTCCTTTTCCACCATGTCCATGCTGATACCGTGCAGGGCATGGAAACCGGAATAGTAAAAATTCAAGTTCTCGGTCCTAAGCTTTATATTTTTGCTCATGATTAAAATCGCATTGTTTTAGAATTTAGTTTTTCGGAAAATAAATTCCCGACCGCTGCACAAAGGTCGCATTGAATCATTCCGGGGTATTCGCCTTTAAAAGGGCCATCCAGACTATGGTCCCGGTGTCCCCGCCCGGAACCGGGCTCTCCACCCATATCCTTCCGTCTATGCGGCGCAGGATATTGCGGCAGATGGAAAGCCCCAGGCCGGTTCCCCCGGCTCGGCCGCTTCTGTGCTCCTCAACCCGATAGAAACGTTCAAACACGCGTTCCTGGGCGCTTATGGGGATACCAGGGCCGTTGTCTTCCACCCCGATCCAGACCTCGCCTTCCTTTTCCCGGCACAAGACCCTGATCCGGCCGCCCCGCTTTGGAACGTATTTGATGCTGTTCTCCAAAAGATTGCGCAAAACCTGAACAAGTCCACCGGAGTCCCCCTGCACCGTGAGGCAGGCAGGGTCTATTTCCCCTTCAAAATTTATGTCCTCGTCCTGGATAAGGGAGGAACACTCTCTCCAGGCCTTGGAGATCAAATGCTGCATATCCACTGTTTCCATTTCCAGCACTTCCCTTTCCGACTCGATCCGGGAAAGCTGCAGGATGTCCTCCAAAAGGCGCATCATGGAATTGGCGTTTTTGTGGATAACCTCCAGCATCTCCGGACCCTTTTCCTGCAAAATCCGTTCGTTGCCCAACAGGGTTTCCGTGTACCCCTTGATCGAAGTCAGGGGTGTGCGCAGTTCATGGGAGGCATTGGACACAAAATCCTTGCGCATGTTCTCCACCCGCTTAAGCTCGGTTACGTCGTGAAAAACCACTATCGCTCCCAAGTCTCCCGCGCCGGGAGTGGATACTACATTCACGTCAAAGAACCTGTCCTCCACCTGCATCAAGAGATCGAAGTTGTCGTTTTTATCCCGGGCCAGGGCCTTGTCGCAGAGCTTCTGCAGCTCGGAGTGCATTATTATCTCCAGCGGCTTTTTCCCTGCGCACTGTGAAGCCCCTGCAAACATCTTCCCGAAATAGCGGTTGCTGCTCTGAATCCGTCCGTGCCTGTCCAGGGCCAGCACTCCGTCCTTCATGCTGTCCAGAATCACTTCCAGCTCTATTTTTTGTCCGGATATGAGTTTGAGATTACGCTCCACGTCATGGGCCATTTCATTCAGGGAATCCGCAAGCGGTCTGAATTCCGGAGCCGGGACCTCGCGTACCCGCCTAGAGTAGTCCCCCTGGCCGATGGCCGCCGCGGTGGAGGACAATTCTTTTATGGACCGGGTCAACTGGCGGACGATAAAAAATATGACAATCCCGGACCCAAGGAAGCAGACCAGGACGACGGCCCAGATATCCCCGGACATCCTGTCCAGGGCCTTTTGCACCCGGGAATAGGGCATGGAGATGCGCAAATATCCTTCGGGGAGGGTGCCGCCGCCTATTTTGCGGGCATAGTAAAGGAGCACGTCCTTAACCGTTCGGCTGTAACGGATGCTGTTCCCGTGTCCGTTGCGCAGGGCGGATTTGATTTCCGGACGGTTGATGTGATTATCCAGCTCGTCCAAACGGGAGCGTTTTATTTCGGAATCCGCGCGCACTCGACCGTTTTTGTCCACAAAGGTTATCCGCAGGTTGAGCTCTTTCCCGGCCCGGTTGACAAATCTCTGCAGATTGATCTCCCCTTCCCGACCGAACTCGGCATCCAGGGCCAGAACCAGCGCCCCGCAGACTTCTTCCGCCCGGTGCACCGCTTCCTTGCGCACCTCGCTCTCCAGGGAACTGAAAATGAGGTACACCGGGAAAATTATCAAAAGGAGCATAACCGACCACATGGACAGGGTCAGCTTGGTGCGCAGGGAGATCCTTTTACTGTTTATCAACTCTCCTCCTCCGGGGTGAAACGGTACCCTATTCCCCTTATGGTGTGGATAAACCCCGCATACGGGCCGAGCTTGATCCGGAGGCGGCGGATATGGGTATCCACGGTTCGGGCATAGCCCTCGAATTCATACCCCCAAACCTTGTCCAAAAGATGCTCCCGGGAGAGAACCCGCCCCCGGTTCTGGATCAAATGGGAAAGGAGCTTGAACTCGGTGGCGGTCAGCTGCATATCCTCGCCGTCAACGGAGCAGGCCATGCTTTCCGCGTCCACCTTCAGGCCCTGGAAAACCCAGTACCGACCGGTCTCCTCTCCGGAGTTCCTTTTCAGTATGGCCTTTATCCGCAGCATTACCTCGCGCACGCTAAAAGGCTTGACCACGTAATCGTCCGCCCCCAACTCGAATCCGACCACCCGGTCCACTTCTTCCCCTTTGGCCGTGAGCATGAGGATGGGAATAGATTTGGTTTTGCCGTCCCCTTTAAGGGTTTTGCACACTTTCAGTCCGTCCATCCCCGGGAGCATGAGATCCAGTATTATAAGATCCGGCTTCCGCGCCTGGGCCGTCTTCAGACCGTCTTCGCCGTTATAAGTCTTGAGAACCCGAAATCCCTCGCTTTCCAGATTGATGGCCAGGAGGTTGCAGATATCGATTTCGTCTTCGACTATAAGTATTCTATTCATGACCGGCCCATTAAGTCCTCTTCTGGATTCTGGAGCGGTACCAGATGGAAAACATGTTCATCCCGAAAACCAGGGCCATGAGAACAAGCGCGGTACCGTACTGCAAATGCCTGGTCTCCTCAATATTGGTTCCGGCCGTGGCCAGGACGTAGATGTGATAGGGCAGGGCCATTACGTCGGAAAAAACCGAAGTCGGCATTTCCGGGGTATAAAAGACAGCGGCGGTGAACATTATCGGGGCGGTTTCCCCGGCCACCCTGGACAGGCCCAGGATCATCCCGGTAAGCATCTTGGGAAATGCGGCGGGAAGAACCACCCGGTAAACAGTCTGCCATTTTGTCGCCCCCAGACCGAGCGAGGCCTCGCGATAGGTCTGCGGGACCGAGCGTAGTGCTTCCTCGGCCGTGCCTATAATAAGCGGGAGGATAAACGCGCCCAGGGTGAGCATCCCGGCCAGAAGGCTCACTCCCATGCCCATGGCGGTAACAAAAAGGGCCAGACCGAAGAGGCCGTACACAACCGAGGGCACCCCGGCCAGATTGTTGATGCCCAGGCGGATGAATCGGACCCACGGTCCGGGCTTGGCGTATTCACTCAAATAAATGGCCGTGGCCACTCCCCAGGGAAAGGCCACCAGAAGGGAGCCGAAGCTCAAGAGAAAGGTGCCCACGATGCAGGGCAGAATCCCGCCCTCGGTCATGGAGTTGCGCGGGGGCTCGGACAAAAATTCCCAGTTAATGGCCGAAATCCCGTTTACCACTATAAAAAACAAAATGACAAAAAGGGCCAGGCCGTTTACGATGGCCGCCCCGCGCAGGATCCAGAATACAGCCGCCTGCTTTTTTCTGCGTCTTTTAATCGAGCTTGCTTTCACTTTGTATTCCCCGAATGTCTAGAGCGTGGCCGCCCCAACCTGCTTGTGCTTGTGGGCCAGGTAATCGGCCAGCATATTAAAGGCAAAGGTGAACACGAAAAGGACCAAGCCAATGGCGAACAGAGCGTAATAGTGTTCGCTTTGATACGGGGCCTCGGCCATTTCCGCGGCAATGGTGGCCGGCATGGGCCGGACGGGATCAAAAAGGGAGCCGGGGATCATGGCCGCCCCTCCGGCGACCATCAAAACCACCATTGTCTCCCCCACCGCCCGGGATATGCCCAGAATAACCGCAGTGGATATCCCGGAAAGGGAGGCGGGCAGAATGACTCGGATAATGGTTTCCAGATGGGTCGCCCCCAATGCGAGGGAAGCCTCCCTCATTTCCTGGGGAACGGAATAGATCGCGTCCTCGGAAATACTGCAGATCGTGGGTACGGACATGAAGGCCAGCATTATGGAGGCATTGAACAGGTTAAGCCCGGTGGGCATGTCGAATATGCGCTGCAGGAAAGGAGCCATGACTACCATGCCGAAAAAGCCGATTACAACCGTGGGCAACCCCTCGATGAGTTCCACGATGGGCTTTACAATCCCCCTTATTCTGGGAGTGGCTATCTCGGCCAGGTACACCGCTGTCATCACCCCCAAGGGGATGGCTATAATCGAGGAAATGACGGTCACGCTGAAAGTGCCGGCAATAAGCGGCAATATCCCGAAATCCGGGGGATCATATGTCGGATACCAGTATTTTCCAAAGAGAAAATCCGTGACCGACACCTCGGAAAATATGGGCATGCCCTCCTTTACCAGGAAAAGGAGTATCAACGTCAGGATAATAATGCCTGTCGCCCCCAGGAGAGTAAAAAGCATGCGCATGAACAGTTCTTTTTTTTGCCTGCTTATAGCCATGAAATCGCCGACTCCCGAAAATTTTTGTACCTACAAGAAATCGGGGGCGATAACCGCCCCCGAAAACACTCAGTTCAATACTTTGGGTTTATTTAGAAAATGGGCACGTAGCCGACTTCAGACACAAACTGCTGGCCTTTTTTGGGATGCATCACATAATTGATGAATTTCTTGGTATCGCCTTTGGGCCAACCGTCGGTAAACATGAAAAGAGTCCTGGAAATGGGGAACTCGCCGCTCAAAGTGGTGGCCTTGGTGCCTTCTACTCCGTTTACGGAAACACCTTTTAGCTCGTCATTCAAATAGCCTATGCCTACATAGCCTATCGCATTGGCGTTTTTGGACACGGCCTGGGCCACAGCCCCGTTGGAAGCTTGAAGCAAAGCCCCCGGGAAGACCCTCGCCCCATCCAGGGCCTTCTCTTCCCAGACTTCATAGGTGCCGGAGGAAGTATCCCGGGAAATAACCACGATCGGCCTGTCCGGACCGCCGACTTCGGACCAGTTCTCGATCTCGCCCGTATATATCTTTTTCAGCTGATCCGAGGAGAGATTGGAAACCGAATTTGTCGGATGAACCACGGGGACAATACTGTCATAGGCAATGCCGAATGGTACCGGATAATGCCCGTTGCTGATGGCCCGCTCCACTTCCGGCTGCTTGATGAAACGGGAAGCGTCGGCCACATCCGTGGTCCCGTCGATAAGGGCCTTGATCCCGTTACCGGACCCGCCCCCGGACACGGAGACGTTGATCCCGGTTTCCTGGGTAAATGCTTCGGCGCATTTCTGGGCTATGGGAAGAACCGTGGTCGACCCCTTGATTACCACCTGCCCGGCCCATGCCGGAACGCTGCAAAAAAGCCCGACCACCAGAGCCAGAATAAATACGTGTCTTCTCATTACGACCTCCTGTAAAATAGATGTTTAAGATATTTGCCTCGATTGGCTTGAAAGGAGGTGTATTTATTCTTTGTTACGGGATTGTGACCGCGATAGTAAATTTATGTTACAGGAAAATGACGGCTATTTCACCTGTTTTCCCAGAGAAAAATACCGGGGCTTACAAGCTTTCCACACGAATCCGGGCAAAATCCCGGATCTAAAAGCCGAACAGGATGAAAAATCCCAAAATGGTTATTGTTATTCCTGGATCCCTGATCCGTCATCCGGCACCAAAATATAAATTTGAATGCAGGGTCTACTAGTATCTCGGTTCAGCAAAAATACAAAATGTATTGCACGGATTCTTGGCTCCAAAAAGCTGTGCGTCCCGCACTCACTTTGACCAGTCAGATGTTGAAAAAGTGAAGTAAAAAACAAAGAGTGCGGGCCTATTCGCTTGACGTTAGATCGCCCTCATCAAATCGGTCCGCCTCTTCCGGGGCGTACTGAAGAACGACTCTCTTGGTCCAGAACTGGCATCTGTGCATGCATTCCTGAAGCTTTTCCATCTGCTCGTCAAATCTGCGGCGCATTTCCTCCTGCTCTCGGGCCAGTCCGTCCACTCTTTTTTCCAGCTCGTCCAGGCGGTCCCGGTGCGGACTTTCGGTTCCCCCGGAGAGCATGCTCCGGGATTTTTTCTGCTCCTGCCACAAGAGATAAAGGGCACGCTTCATCTTGGCGTTCTGTTTCTCCACCTGATCCAGGCGCTTTTGCTCATAGCGGTTGCCGTTAACCACCTCGGCCATCTGCTGCAAAGCCCGGCTCTGAAGGATCAGGGCCTGTACATGCTCCGGAGCGCCTGCTTCCTCCCGGGTCGGGGCCACCTCCGCGTGCGTGCCGGGATCGCTCGGCCGGGCGTTTACCGCATAGCGGGAGGCCAGATCCTTTTCTATGTCCTCGCTGCTGCGGTTTTTGGCGTATTGTTCGGCAATATACGCGAATATATCCACGGCTTCCGGCCGGTAGCGGCGCTTTCTCCCCTCCCCCTCGTAAGGCAGATAGGCCTCGAATTTATCCCGGTAATAACGGATATTGCTCTCAGGTATATCCAGCTTATGAGCGATTTCCTTGATTGTGAGCAGCCCGGACATTAAGGCCTCCCCTTAAGTATTTATGGAAACTGAAACAAATGAATTTAAAATACCGGCTGAAGTCCCCAAATCAATACATAGTTTGCCCAAAATCAGCAACAATGGAAAACCCAATCCGCCTGAATATGGAAACTGGGTATACCCGGACCGTAAAAAAAGCGGCAAATCTAAATACAACTTGGAGCAGGCAAAAAGCTTAACCCAATCGTTTCCTTATTGTCACCAAAACGTCAAGCACGCCAGCCGAGAATCATTACATTAACGCACTCAGTTTGACTGTCCCCAAAAAACGCAAGGCCCGGAGAAATCCAATGACCCACTTGTCCCTTAAAAAGGCTTTTTTCCTTTTCACGCTTTTTTTCGCCGCCATTCCTCTGCTTATAATCGGTTTCTACTCCCAGAAAGTCTCCCGGAACACCCTGACCGCGGAGACAATCTCCAGGCTGGAATCCATGCGCGACATCCAGAAAAAGGCGGCCGAAAGGCAATTCGAAACATGGTCCAGTGAGGCCGCGGTAATCGCCGGAACCAAGGAAATATACAATTCCATAATGCTCTTTCAAAACTATTTTATGGGCCAGGAGCTGGAGAAAGGCGCCCGGGCCGAGGTTTCCACGGACGAGTACAGGGAACTGCACGAATACGTACGGCCGCAGATGGAAAAATATATCCGGGAAATGGGATATCCGGACATGTTCATCGTGGACGACTATGGCCGGGTGCTCTTTTCCATGCAGAAAAACAAGGACCTGGGGCAGGATTTGAAAAGCGGACCGTTCGCGGACGCCCCCCTGGGCCGTGTGTGGAAAGCGGCCATGAGCGGCCGGCGGACATTCGGGGACTTCAAGCCGTATGCTCCGCTGGAGGGACGCATAACCGGATTCATCGGGGCCCCCATATACGATCACAACTCAAAAGTGGCCGGGGTGCTCATTCTCGCCCTGCCTGTTTCCCAAATAAACGAATTCTTGCATTTGCAGGGGGATATCAAGGATACGGGCAAAACATTCATAATCGGCTCCCGGGATCTTAGACCGCGCAACACCCCGGAAATAGAGGAGGAAAAAAAATTCTTACAGGAATTGATTGTCCTGGGGCAAAAAAATGAACGGGGATTTGTGAACAAACAAGACCATTTAGTGGCCTATACCCGACTTAAAGCCCCCGGGCTCGACTGGCTTCTGGTGGACAAGTTCAGCAAGGCCAAGGCCTTGCAGCCCATTACCCGGATGACTGAGAACGTAGCTATATTCGGGCTTATTGTCCTTCTTTTGATTCTTGCCGGCTCCCAGATATTTTGCCGCGGATTGATATTAAAACCCTTTGCCCTGCTGCAGGAATTCGCGGACAAGGTGACCGAAGGTGACCTGGAGGCAAAGATCGAAAGTACGTTTCTACCGGAGCTGGATCGCCTCAAGGATTCAATGTCCATAATGGTTTCCCGGATCAAGGAAAAAATAGACGAAAGCAAAAGTTACGCGGACAGGGCCCAGAAAAGCGCCCTTGAAACCAACGAGGCCCTGGAAAAAAGCAGGAAGCAGGAAAAAGAGCTGCAGCAGATGCTCGCGGAATTTCGAAAAATTGCCGAAACCGCCAACCGGTCTTCCTCGGAAGTGGACAGCCAGACGGAAGACCTCAAGGTTGAACTCAAGCGGATTGAAACCAAATGCGAAAGCCAGATGGAGGCCACGGTACAGACCAAGCAGGCCATGGAAGAAATGAACTATACCGTGCTGGAAGTGGGGCGCTGGACGCAGAAATTTGAAAAGGCCTATTCACAAATCCGCTCCAGGGTCCGGGAGGGGACCCAAAAAAGCAGCGAGACGTCGGAAATAATGAATATAGTGGACGACATGATGCACAATCTCAAGCAGGACTTCTCCCAACTGGACTCCTACACCAAGGACATCGGGGAAATAATTTCCCTTATTAAGGACATCACGGACCAGACCAATCTATTGGCCTTAAACGCGGCCATTGAAGCGGCCCGGGCCGGTGATGCCGGGCGGGGATTCGCTGTCGTGGCCGACGAGGTGCGAAAACTCGCCACCAAGACAATGAGCGCCACCGGCAGGGTGGAAAAAAGCGTCAAGCTGATCCAGGACGCGGTATCCAGAAACAATTACCAGCTGGACTGTACCTTTGAGAAAGTGGAAAAAACCCATTCTCTCAGCCGGGAAACCGGGGATTCGCTGAAACAGATAAATTCGGTAATAGAGGAAGTGCGCGATGAGATCGGGCGGATTCAGGAACTCTCCACCTCCCAGGGCTCGGTGGTGGAGCAGGTGTTTTCCTCCATGCATACCGTGGAAAAGGCTGCCGGGGAGACATCCCAAGAGATGGGCAGATCCACGGAGTCCCTGGGGTATGTGAAGGACAAGGTCCGGGAACTGGAATTGTTGATCCAGCAGTTCATTCAGGGAGACGAAGAAAAAAATACCCATGACCGGTTCACTACCGAAAATCCAAACAGGGAGTGCCGCACCGGATACGCACAATAGTTTTTGAAAGCCCAAAATCTTTCCCGGAAATTTCCATCTCAAAAAGGACCAAAAAACAACAACACCGGGAACATATACGGGCGCTCCGCCAGCCCTCTTCTTCATCAAATCACGACTGGACACCCGGGACTCGGTTTTGTATCTCCGCACAGACGCAGTCCTTTTTTTCGTGCGGCCGGGGGTATATTATATCTTCTTACTGTGCCGGATTGCACTTTTTAAAATCAAAAACTTAGCAAAATCGAGGATAAGATGAGTCAAGACGAGCCGAATAAAATAATCTATTCCATGACCGGGGTGGCCAAGACCTATAACGACCGCCAGGTGATAAAGGATATCTCCCTTTCCTATTTCTACGGGGCCAAGATCGGGGTCATCGGGCTGAACGCATCCGGAAAAAGCACGCTTTTGCGCATAATGGCCGGAGTGGACCAAAATTTTCAGGGCGAGACCCATCTGGCCCCGGGATATACGGTAGGCTACCTGGAACAGGAACCGGAGCTGGACGATTCCAAGACCGTGCGCGACGTGGTCGCCGAAGGGCTTAATGAGACTTTTGATCTTTTGCAGGAATTCGAGGAAATAAACGCCAAATTCGCCGAACCCATGGACGACGATGAAATGCAAAAGCTTCTGGATCGCCAGGCAACGGTGCAGGAAAAGCTGGATGCCGCCGGGGCCTGGGAAGTGGACAGCCAGCTGGAAATGGCCATGGACGCCCTGCGCTGCCCGCCCAAGGATACTCCGATAGAAATAATTTCCGGGGGCGAACGCCGCCGGGTCGCTCTTTGCCGCCTGCTTCTTAAGAAACCGGATATTCTGCTCCTGGACGAGCCCACCAACCACCTGGACGCGGAAACCGTGGCCTGGCTGGAACACCACCTGCAACAGTATGAAGGAACGGTCATCGCGGTCACCCATGACCGGTTCTTCTTAAACAACGTGGCCGGATGGATCCTGGAGCTGGACCGGGGCCACGGAGTCCCCTGGAAAGGTAATTACTCCTCCTGGCTGGAGCAGAAACAAAAAAGGCTGCAGCAAGGCAAAAAAACCGACTCCGTGTGGAAGAAAACCCTGGAGCGGGAACTGGAATGGATCGCTATGGATGCGCACGGGCAACACGAAAAATCCGCCCAGAGGATAAAAAATTACAGCCGGCTTTTGAACCAGGATGCAAAGGAAAAGATGAATGACCTGGAGATATTCATCCCTCCGGGACCGCGCCTGGGAGACGAGGTGGTCCGGGCCGAGGGGGTAAACAAGGCCTTTGATGACATCCTTTTGCTGGAGAACATGAATTTTACCGTTCCCCCGGGAGCGATAGTGGGCATAATCGGACCCAACGGAGCGGGGAAAACCACTTTGTTTAAAATGATCACCGGAGAGGAAGAACCGGACAGCGGCACTCTTAAAATGGGAAGCAGCGTTCAACCCGCCTACGTGGAGCAGAACCGGGAGGCCCTTAAGGGAGATAAAACCGTATTTGAAGCGGTCAGCGAAGGAAAGGAGACAGTCAACCTCGGGGGCAGGGAGATCAACGCCCGGGCGTACATCGCCAAATTCAACATAGCCGGTCCGGAACAGCAGAAAAAGGTGAGCGAACTGTCCGGAGGAATCCGCAACCGGGTGCATCTGGCCATGATGGTCAAGCAGGGAGCCAATCTACTGCTTTTGGACGAACCTACCAACGACCTGGACGTAAACACCATGCGCTCCCTGGAGGAGGCGCTCCTCAACTTCGCCGGTTCCGCGCTGATCATAAGCCATGACCGCTGGTTTCTGGACCGGGTGGCCACGCATATCCTGGCCTTTGAAGGCAACAGCCAGGTCATGTGGTTCAACGGCAACTTCTCCGAATACATGCAGGACAAACGCAAGAGACTGGGCAAAAACGCGGACATCCCGCAAAGGATTAAATACCGCAAACTGACCAGGGGGTAGGAGACTGATCGTTACAGTTCCGGAATAGACGGATTAAGTCTATTCAAGATCATAGATCCGGGCAGGAGTGGCGGTTGGGAGGTGGCGGACAGCCTATTTTGGCCCCACAATGCGGAAGTCCTCTTCGACATTGACCGTTCCTGTCCGGGGTAAGAATGACAAACCGGGTTAATTCAAAAGTTCAGGAAAACTATCCGTTACAAGCGCTCCAAACAATATTGAGCAACCTTATCACCTCAATTTGCTGGTACTCCACACGCGGTTTTCGTCAGTAATATAGAATTCCCCGCCGTAGGGATCCCGGGGTATCTCTTTAACAAATCCTCTCTGGGTCATTTCATCCAAGGTCTCTGGATATCGGCCATATTCTTTTTTGAAGTCCTGAGCAATTGTCTGCAGATAATTTAGCATCTTCAAGGCCTTTAACCGCTTTGAAAGCTTTTTTCTCAACAAAGGATCCTTTGTATCCCCTAGTAATCTCTGAAGAAAAGCAACGGCCATATTCCCCCTGCCATGCTTGGAATATAGCCGGGAAATAAGCATGGGAAGATAGGCCGGAGAATCTGAAAAAGAACTGGCTTTCTGGAAATACTCGGCAGCCTTTTGAATATCCTGCTTGAAATAGTAATAAATAAACCCGATATTAAAAGGGATCTTCCAGTCTTCCGGCTTATATTTTTCTCCTTTAAGCAAAATATCCAGTGCAGTATCGGGCTGGCCCAGCCAGGGCAAGACCGCACCGGCCATCCAGTAAGGTTCAGCATAGTAGGGGTCGAGATAACGGGCAAGTTTCAGCGCATCGCCCAGCCACTTTCCCTGTTCCGAATCCAAATTTACATGCGAACCATAGAAAATCGCGGCCCGCAACACAAAATAGTCGCTGCTAAGCGAGGTAAATTCACCGCTGGCCAACCTGCCGAACTCACGCTTGGGCAAAGGAGAGGCGGTCATGTCATCCGCCTTAGGAGGAAGAAAGGCATTTATGCAGGCACTCAAGGCCAAAAGAACAATTCCCCAAAAAATACGCATATCAGCTAAGTTCTCTTCGGCTGAAAATAGACGCGGCCAGAAAAAGCAAGGCGGCTATAAAAAAGGTTCCGTAGGCAAAACGAAGACCAAGTTCGGCAACTGATAGAGTCATATCATGCACCGCCCAGGACTTTAGGTCCAAAAGGGAAATATTGGGCAATGTCCAGTACGCAAAAGAAAATATTCCCTTTAATGACGGACTTATATTTTCCCCTATTTTGCTTTCCAGAATAAGTTTAACATTATTCAGGTTGCAGCCTATGAAATAAACTATAAGGGTAAAGAAGAAAGATATTAAACCGTTACTGGCAAAAGAACTAAAAAAAACCGCTATAGCTGTTACCAGAAACATCTGCAAAAGAAGAAACAAAAAAGCGACAATGTGCTTTCCCCAGGCTATAACCGGTGGATTAATCAAATCGGATGTAGCGGAAAAGAAAAACAGGGCCAGCAAAAACAGAACAAACCCGGCAACCAGAGCCAAAGCATTCAGAAAAGCGAGCCCGACGAACTTGCCGAATATGTATTGCCCCCGGGAAACAGGCCGGCACAAAACCAGATAAACTGTTTTCTTGTCCAGATCCTTGGCCATTAGCTGAGTACTAAGGAAAAGGGCGATAAATAGCCCAAGAATATTCAACCCGCCCAGTCCGATATCCTGAGTAACCTTTAAAGTATTGCCGATGGAAAGCTGAGCCAATATCCCGGATATAAGAAGCAAAAACAGTATAAAAACAAGAACCCCCAGAAACACTCTTTCCCGCATTCCTTCATAAAAGGTCATTACGGCCAGAGTCCATATCTTTGCCATTTACAGCATCTCCCTGAAGGTATGTTCAATGTTTTCCGGTGAGCCGGTATACTTTATCTCTCCGTCCATTATGATCGCTACCTGATCACAGATACTCTCCACATCGCTTAAAATGTGCGAGCTAAAAAAAACGGTCTTGCCCTGCTTCCCAATTGAGGCAATCAGCTCCTTTATTTCCATCCTCCCCACCGGGTCAAGGCCGGATAAAGGTTCATCCATGATGATCAAATCCGGATCTCCAAGCAATGCCTGAGCAATAACCAGACGC
>Ga0114983_1000632_pt1 | contig 14626 bp, 25 predicted proteins | sample Shrwel_input2_RT_FD_87182 | JGI IMG/M metagenome (GOLD analysis project Ga0114983, IMG submission 87182) | Subsurface microbial communities from deep shales in Ohio, USA - Utica-3 well 1 S input2 RT | ecosystem: Environmental > Aquatic > Deep subsurface > Shale gas/oil reservoir > Produced... | reverse complement strand
TTCATGCTGCCCGACTTGTCATAGCCGCGCATCATCCGGCCTTTTTCGCTGTACAGCTCCTTTGCCATGCCAAGCCAGATTTCGGCTGCGCGTTTCTCAGCCCGGGCCATGTTGGACACGTAGATGAAGCTCTGCATGTCCAGGCGCGTCTGGATCATCTCCACAGCCTTGCCGCTGATGTTGGATACGATCTGCTCTCCTGCCTGCTGGTTGCCCAGCACATCGTTCAGGTCTTGCTCTGTGATCTGAAGCAGTGCTGCCATTGCGGGAGGCACAACGGGCGATTTCGTGTAGGCAACTGGCCCGGACTGGATTGGATTGCCTGATGCGTCCTTAACCGAGTTGATCGTCAGGTAAGGATAGTCCTGCACGCTGTCATTGGCCCAAATCTCCTTATGGCCCAGCATCTGTTCAGCCATGAAAATGGGCTTTTCAACGCTGGAAGTGGCAGCGATTTCAGCCAGCTTCGACCGCTGCATGTTTGCCAAGCGTTGCGGATCTTTGGCGTTGCGGACAACACCTTGGCAGCGTTCAATGCCATTGACAACCCAGCGCTTGCCAAACACAGGCACGATTGGGATGTTCTTGCCAGCGATGCGCCCGCAATCTTCCAGCACTTTTGCACCAGAAAGCAGGTACTTGCGCACCTCTTTGAATGACAGCTTCTTTTTGCGCAACTCTTGGAAGCCGGTCGCAGCAAGTCTGTCTGCCAGTTCTTCATCGTCTTTGAAGTCTTGAGTCGTGTATGTGACTTCTTCACCATCTAAGCCGCGATAAACATACGCAAACTGCTTTTTCTCAATGACCTTGTAATACTCAGCCACGTAGACAGCATCAACCGTCACCCATTCAAACGCGCCCCACTTGGACTGCATGTCAGCAGGCCACGACACAGGATCGTCACCGAATTCTTCTTTGTACGCATCGTGCGTGTAAGGCACCAAAACAAAGCAGTATTTGGCATCGCTCTTGTCTTGCCGCTTCGATTGCAGATCGAAGAACACCGACACATCGGCGTCGTTGATCGGCTCGAACACAATGCGCTGGCGCTCGTCTTCCGGGTCGTCTTCGTCCTCGTAATCCGCCCGCAGTCGGTACGCACCGAACCCGCCGCCCACCGCTTCCTCAAAGGCGTTCAACTTTGCTTCATCTGCGCACGATTCTTGCTCGTCTGCCCTGAGTAACGCATCACACGTGTCGGATAGCTTATCTGCCTTGACGGTCGAACGGCTCACAAAATCCGTTTGAACTGGATTGTTGCGGTACTCGTTGATAACCCGCATCACAGCCAAATGGGTCTTGTTCACCTCAAAGCGCGGCTTGTTCTCAAACTGCGCACCCAACGCACCGGCCCATTGGCGTGATGGGATGGAGTAAAACTCCCGGTCTTCCAAGCATTGCTTGCGCTCATGCTCCATCACCGACCAAATATCATCAAACTCGGATAGAGCTTTGTCGTGGAGGTCTTGGAGTTCTTGTTCAGATGCCATTGGTTGCTCCGCGCTCTTACAGCGTTGCCTTGAATTCGATTACCGCTGCACTCATGTCAATGTGACGGTTCCCGGCAGGGTGCAGGCCATCAATAGCGCTTACCGCCTTGACGACAGTGCCGATTGCCAGCGGACTGCCTGGGGTTGTTGGGGCCACGGTAAACCGCACGCTGTACGGGCCTGATCCTGTGATCGTGCGAATGGTGCGAGAGCGTGCTGCATCAGCCCCCACGGTCAGGCCGTAATGCACGGATGGCGGGGCATCGACAACACTGATCGTGTCGCCAGATGTGTACTGCGCAGCCAGAGTCGTCTGCCATGGCACATCGGCCATGCGGTCTGTGTAGACCGAGTCGCTGAAAATCGAATCAGTGTCAATGGCGCCGTCGAAGACACCATCGCAAAGATCCAGCAGCAGTTTTGCATTGAATGCTTTCCATCGTGTGTTGATGTCTGTGTCAGTTCCAACTGCCTTAAAGCCGTTGGATGGAGTCTGCCCAGCCACTGTGGTGTATCCGTCCGTTGTTGCGCTGATCTTGGAAATTATGGTGCTCTGCACAACCTCTACTCCAGCAAACTCAGCCTTGAGCATGTTGCAGTAGTTTTTCATCGACGCGATGAGCGTTGCTGCTGTGGTCGATCCAGCCCAGCCCGTACCGTTCGCGTTCGTTCCGTGCTCAGAGAGGATGTGCGTGAATGGCGTATTCGGGCACAACTCCAAGATGTCAAACTTTTTAGCAACCGCAGTGCGCCCGTTGGCCGTGTAGTCGGATGGACGCGAGCCAGGCACACAGAAATTTGCCCCGAAGAACCGGCCTACACCAGATGTGTCATCCAGTCCGCGCATCAAAAAACCAGGGGTAGAAGCGCCAAAGTTTGCGTAGGTTGTTTCGTTTTGGCCTGCTCCGATTGAGTCTCCCCACCCCAAAAACACAGGCTTACCAGCATGCCCCTTGCACACCGCATAGCAAGGCCCCCAAGCCCCAACAGGAGTTGTGCCTGTTGTCGTGATTGCTGCGCCATTTGTCAGCTTTGCAGCTTGGCTAGACGCCCCAAGCGCAACACCTTCGCGTGTCGTTCCAAAGTAGCTGATATTTGCCTCAATTGAGGCGCCAGATGCCACGCTGTAGGCAACACGTACCCAACGGTGATAACCAGCAGGGATTGGGCTTCCAGAGCTTATTACATCATCTGTCAAGACGCCAATGCTGTTTGTTGCTGGGTCAAGCGTGACGCCAGCCCCGCCACTGATCGTGCAAGCAACCCAGGTGGCAAGCGTCGGATCATCTGTCGCGCCGTAGCCAATCGACACACCCTCGACCGTGATCGTGTGAGTTATTGCAAACTCAGTGGGGTACGCTCCTGAGTTGACGCTGTAGTGGGATGGCAGCGCAAAACGATATGAATGGCTTGCAAAGTCAGCAGTGCCCATGTATGAGGATGAGCACTGATACACGTTTGCACCAACAGCGGCTGGGCTGTTGTAAGGCGTGACAAAGCGATTTGTCGCAAAATAGTAGTCGCTTGACGAGGTGTAAGCCCACACCCTGCCACCAGCCCGCATACCCAAGCCAAGCCCAAGGTAAAGGTTTTTCACATCAACCCCAGCGAGTGACCCACAACGTACCTGCGCCAGCCGCTACAGCAGCCAGCTTTTCGCCGCCGTAAAGCTGCACGCGAACCTTGGTGTTTGCTGGGATTGGATCGCCGGATGTTGCTGATCCGCCAGCAGTTGGGGCCAATGCCGTTGGATTTGCGCCTTTGGTCACGTAAACCTGCACATCGGACAGCAGTGTTAACTCAAAAGTGTCGTTGATGTTTTCACCAAACGGCCCTACTTGCAGGCTTGTTGTGCTGAGTGTGTGCGCTGTGGTTTGGTTCCCCGCAGGCAAAGCAAGAGTGATTTCGGCCATTTGCAGCCCCATAGCTTAGACCTATGCACTATACAGCATGCAATAGCCTGTGTCTATCGTCTGGCGAATGGTTTTACTGTGGGGATGGGCGGCATAGGTGGCGGCGGCTTTTTGCCTATCTCGCCATAGGCCACAGCAAAACGGCGCATCATGTAGGCGTATCGCACAGCATCCATGATGTCCTCTCCGGTCTTGACGATCTTGCCATTCTCGTCTCTGTGGTACTGCAAGAACTCGTCCATTGCGTCACGCTGACCGGCAAAGAACTTGAATTTACCCTTCAACATCAAGTCGCGGATTTCAAACAGGCCAGCCTCAACGCCGTTTGATCCATCCGGCCACGTGGCGTGCTCTGCCAGCATCTTGAAACCGGCCTCGACATAGTACGATTTCTGCTGCTTCCCGCTGCCCTTTTCAGTCTGCAATCCATCCGAAGGCCATGCGGTAGGAACGCCAGCCGCCCATGATTTGACAGCGCCCCAAGCCACATCAGCCAACACATGACGCTTCTTCCATGTGCGAGTTACGTAGAACGCTTCATTCTCTTGGTCAATCGCCAACTGCACATGCGCTTGCGGGTGATCCCAGCCGAAGTCCATTGCATTGATGACCCGAAAATGTGCGGGAATGTCAAACGGCGAGCACGTTACATCCGACTCGGCAATGTCATAGATTCGACCATGACCCAGCATTGGCACGCCTTTTGTGCGCATCTCTCGCTGATGGGCAGGGAAGCTGGACAGCAAATCAGCTTTCGTCTGTTCGCTCAAATGAGGGGCATCATCCCAGCCTTTGCGCATGCAGAACTGCGCAGAACCAGGCGTTTCCATGAACTGCAAAACAAGCTCTGTGCGGCCATTTTCAGGGGTAAACGTAAGAATCCCCCGGCCGCCCCGCCCTTTGTCGCCTGTGGCCGTTCTGACCAGCACCTGGGGATAGATGCTTGCGTCCCTCGGCTCTTCGTCAATGTGGAACCAATCTACGCCGTCACCCATCAGCGCGTGCTGACCCTGGCTGTAGCTCCAGAACTGGATTCTTGACGTGCCGCCGCTTTTGTGACTGACCAGCAAAGTGCGCACAGCATTTGGCGTGCCAGTCATGGACTCATACCCGACAATACGTGATGCCGGTATCAATCCACCATCGAAAGACTCGCCATTCTTGCGACCGACCAATGCCATTTGCAGCAGGTCGCGTGTCTTTTCTCCCGAGTAACCAAGGCACCAGATCAGCGGCGCATGGCTGAACTTGTGACCGTCCCAGCCTTCCGGGTAATCCCCAAGCGCATGAACGGCGTCAATGTACGTCCCGGTGTAAGTTTTACCAATGCGGTTTGCTGCTATGAGGCAGCACTGCGAATAGCGGGCAGTTGCCGCAACAAACTCATGTTGCCAGCCGTAGAACGTCTCAAACAGCGTGATGTACTTGCGCTCGGCTGCTCGCCTTGCGCGTTCTTCCAGCATCAGCAGGTATTCTTCCCGCTTAAGTCTGTCCATTTTCCAGGGCTTTAATGCGGGCTTCTAGCTGATCGTCTGTTAGCGTCTTGATGGGTGGCAAATCATCAGCACCACCAATTGCCAGCTTGTCGCCAAACTCTTTAGGATTTGCCTTGCTTGCACGCCAGCGCCAGTGGTGCGCCAATTCCTTTGCCTTCGATAGCTCAAACGGATCAGCAGCATTGCGGATTTCTTCTTCCGCCTTCTCGGCAAACTGGTGCGCTGATTGCTTCCTAGCTTCCCGCGCACGTGCGGAACGTTCGTTATCCTTGGCAATCCACTCGCTGAACGTCGCCACAGAAACACCAGCATCAGCCGCAATAGATCGCTCTGTTACACCGGCAATGATGCGCTCACAGATTGCAGCGATTCCAAGCGCTTCGAGCCGGTTTGCAGCTTCGCCTTTTGGCAGACGCTTCTTCTCGGCCATCAAAACTCCGCCACGTAAGCAACCGTGACCGTATCATCACGCTTTGACACGATCAGTCCTGTGATCTTGACGCCGACATAAGCGCCCGCAATGTCCCACACAAGGTCTTTGTTCGACCATCCTGAGCCGTTGCGCTTGGTTGCGTCCTGAATCTCTTTGACGATTCCTGGGATTGTGCCGACTGCTGTTGCCTGCCAGTCGTTGAGGTTTGGGAATGTCAGACGAGCCGCCGCACCCCAGACGACAGATGTGGCAAAGTGCATTTGCTTGTCTTTGCCAGTCCATTCGTCAGCGTGCGCTAACGTGGCAGACAAAGCCAGGATTGAAGCGATGATACGTTTCATGATGGTATTGTACCTTGTTGGTTGATGATTGCAACATCTGCGAGGTCTACCTTCGCCAGATCATCCGCCCACGACTTAAAAGCCGCTTCGATGTTCTGGTAGTCCTGCCTTGTCCACTTCGGCAATGGGTGTGGGGCCTCTAACGCATCGACCAAGTGGGTTCCGTGACGCCTGACCAGCCCTGCCCGGTACTGGATGGCGTTCCCACCCTTGTGCATGTTGCATTGGATGCATTGGAGGTGGATGTTGTCTGGCTCAAAGCGCAATTCACGATGGGCGCCCACGCTCAGGTAGTGCCCGGCTTGGAAATCTGGTTGCCACGGCTTGTCACACGATATGCAGGGCATGCCGCGCTGTTTCAGGCGGATGTATCGGTTCACCTGCTCTTGCGCTCTGGCTGCCCAGTAGCTCAAGGGCTTGAGTTCTTGCAGGCGGGCTTTTGTGGCGATCCTCTCGGCCTTTGCGGCTTTTTTGCCGTCACTGGCCTTCTTTTTTGCCGCCTTGTCCTGCTTGGCTTTGAGGATCACCAATGCACACTCAGGGCTACACCATGTCTCAAATGGGCATTTTGGCACGAATCTTGCGCGACAGACCTTACATGACTTGGGCTTTGGCTTAGTCTTCAGCATCTGGCACCTCTCCACCGTGGTATTTCATGGGCAGCGGCTTGGCCCGGTCTTCCGTTGCCACCAGATAGCGGGGCACGTCTGCAATGTCCGGGCTGGACTTGAGCACCCAAAACTCGGCAGATGATCCAGACTGCAATGCGATGCACTTGCGCCCGTGGATTGCGTATAGGTGGCCTTGGTGGATCATGCTGACGCCGCGCCCTTCAAAATTGACTCAATGGCGGTTCGTTTTTCCTCCGAGGACTGCATGCCGCGAATGACTGCGTTCAGTTTGTTGCTGAGCTTTTTGGAGGCTGTCAGCAAAATTATTTCAGCAAGCGGCCTTGTAGTGCCAAACGATGCGGCCTGTTTACACAGGGGCAGAATGTTGAGGCCGACATTAAATCTGATAAGCAGGTCAATGCCATAGTCACCGATTAGCCCGTGCAGTTCCTTGTAGGTTGATGCCTCCTTGACTGGTGGTTTGCCGCCAGCTCTTGCAACGTGAATCCACCCTTTGCCGCCCATAGGGACTGCGCTGGTGTTGACCGCGTTGAATAGCTTGTTGCCATCCAGCGGGGACACAATGCACTCGACGAACTCAAGGCCAGCGGCAAGGCAGGCAGTCAGGCGCCGGTTCCCGTCAATTAACTCACGGTCAGATGTGATAAGTAAGGGGTAAATCAAGCCGTGCTCTTTGATCGTTTCTATTAGGTGCGCGAGCTTCGCGCCTTCCTTGGTTCGAGCTGGTGGGTTGTATGGGGTAAACCGAATGGTTGCCGCAGGAATCAGCAGAATTTTCCGCTCGGATACTTTGGCGTCAAAGATTACGCGATCAATGATTTTTCGCTGAGTGTTCACACCGACACCTCTTTCAAAGTTGCCGCCCGGTTCGGGCATGTTGCTTGCGCCGGATGGGGCAAAAGGTCATAGAAGGTAACGCCTAAGGCAGTAGCCGCATAGGCTTCCACCTTGTCGCAGAACTCGCAGAACTCGGCTGTCGTTAGGCCCGCGCTGCTTTTACCGATCACAGAGCCATCGGGCAACTCAGTGACGCCGATAAACATGCGCTTGAACAGCTCGTGCCATGTCTCGGCGTCGAACAGCTTGCCGTTTACCGTGGCCTGCTGTGCGATCTGAGCCAGCACCCCATTGCCCCAATACCTGCGGTTCTGCTTTGAGGTGCGCTTGCGCAGCTTCACGGTCAGGACGTAGCGTTTGCCGTTCTGTAGTGCGGTCTTGAGGAATGGGTAAAGCTGGTCTTTGATGACCGCCCACGCCTGCTGTCGGTTGTGTAGCTCAAGCTCTAGCGTTGTCATGGCTTGCCAGCCTCCCACCAGTCCGAGAAGTCCTTGCGCAGCCGGTCTGCCTTGGCCTTGCCTTCGATCCGCTGGACCACATCGATGTAAGCCCGCCTATCTGCTGTGCCGGGGATTTCCTTGAGGTTGGATAGGTGCTTGCGATGGTTGAACTCGCTGGGGCTACCCTCCAACATCCTGGCCTCACACCCTGGGCACCCGCTGGTGTAAATGGGGTGTGGTGGCTTGGTCTTGGCTGATTCGCAGTCTTGGCAGGTCATGGCTCACCCCTGCATTGGCTGATTGCCTGGTCAATGGCCGCACGGATGGCAGGCCATTCTTGGGGGTCAATCTTGATTACCCCAAGCGCTGTGCAGTTGGTCTGATCGACAACCACGTACTCGCCGCCCGCCTCGTCATCAATGCGCACATCGGTTGCCATCTCGGAAAAGCTCGGCTCACCCTTCGGGACTACCAGCCATGACATGGTGCGTGTTTCGTATTCGCGCTCGCTCATGGCATTGCCTCGCCAACTTCGGCGGCTGCGCGGACAATGGCGCGGCGAATAGCCTGCATTTTGTCTTGATGGATGGTGTCTTCTTTCGCGAAAAACCCCCGCAAAGCACCGCCAATGCTGTTTGCTGATGCCTCACACGGCCCAGTGCTTACCGACATACACAAACACCCAGCCAGCCGCAGCGCATCGCCATCGTCTGTGAGTGGGTTCCATTTGCGACCAAACTCATCCATGCAAACAATGTCTGTTCCTGGCTCAACAATCATGCCGCTGTAAATTCTGATTTTTTTCCCAGCCGCCTTAGCCGCCAGTTCAAGCAATTCACGATCTGATTTCATTTCACCCCCTTGCATGGCCCGCATGTCTTGAGCCTGAAAAACTTACGATCAATGGACAACTGCCCGACAGGCATGTGTCTTGCGCACTTGGCACAGCTTTGGAGTGTGCCGTTTCCAGCGAATTGCTGGTTGCCGGTGTAGGGCTTGCCGCCTTGTTTGGGTTGTTTCATGATCAAAATGGCGCGTCTTCAATTGGAGGTGGCGGGGGAGGCGGAAGCCAGCCTAAGGGCCACGATGGAAGCGCAGTCGGCAGGCGCTGTCCGGTAGGGGTGGTGTGCATTAGGTTCGCTCGGCAGCTTTTCTGGCTGCAATCTTTGCCAGTATTCGGAGATGCGCTTCGTAAGCTTCAATGATGGTTTGCGCGCCCGTTAAGGCGCTGAACCGCTGCCGAGCGGCCCAGGATTTCGCTTCGGCTGATACTTTCATCACAGCGCGGCTTCTGCCGCCTCCGCTTCTTCCATTGTTCCGTACACGCCAATCAGTTCGCCATCCTTGAACAGTCGGTACACAGTGCCCTTAACACCCAGGAACTTTGTTGTGAGTGCTGCGATCTTGGTCATGATGTTTCCTTTTTTGCTGTACAGCCCTGCGCTGTCCATGTGTTGTACTTTGCCAGACCATGCCGCACCCGTCTAATTGATTTTTCCTATCGATCTCAGCTTGCCGATTCGCCTGCCATGTAGCGCTCCATCCGGGTTGTTCCTGGCTTGGCTCGCTGCATGCGCTGCCAATTGCGGGGCTTGTTCTCGCCTTTGACCTTGCCGAATGGGCTATGGCTTATTGCAAAACCATGCATCCTGCCCATCGACCGCAGCACTTTTGCCCGGCTCGCTACCCCGTCATACGTGCGCCCTGGCAGCATTTTTAGCGCGGCCTCATAGCCTTGAGTTGGCAGCATTTCAATGATGATCTTGTCTTCTTGCTCGGTATACGATTTGTTCATCACAACACCTCTGATACTTTCATCACAACCACGTCACGGGCGTTTTTGTCCTGCATGACGCGCTTTACAACTTGTTCCTCTGCCTTGAATAGCTCGGCATTGGTCACGACAGACAAAAGCTCCTGCCAAAGCTCGGACAACTCATGCAATGCCCGCACTTCGTGGGGGTACAGAGAGGTAGTGTCTTTGTCGGCGTAGCGGTCAAGGATTGAACCCACCAGAGCGTTTGCCTTCTTGATGTAGTCGCTGCCTCCCTTGGCTACGCTTGGCATCTTCAAAAGCATCTCGGTGACGTTCAAGGCGTCTGCAATGACGCACCAGGCGTTGCGCAGGTCTTGTCCTGTGATGGCGTTTTGAACCGCTGCGTTCAGGGCGTCGGTGCGCTTTTGCTGGTCAGGCTTTGACAGCAGGCGGACACCCATCAAAGCAACCATGAAGGCTTGCGGGTTTGCGGTGTGGCGGGGTTTTCTTGACTTGCTCATAACCACCTCAAGACCATGGCTGATGAGGCCAAACGTCAAACGAAACAGGCCGGTTGCCTGCGCTCTCTTTGAATTGCTGGGAGGCGCGGTCATACCAAAGGGTTATACGGCCTTCCCATTCACCATTGCGCTGCTTGGTGCAGATCAGCATGGCGTCAGGCTCGTCCACGGCCACAGCCTTGCCAACTTGCTCGTCAAGCTCTTTTTTCTTGTTGCGCCAGTGAATGAGCATGTTGTCCACTTGGTCGGTAATGGCGCCCGATCCCTTGGCGTCGAACTTTCCGGGCGTCTGGTCTTCGCTTGCCAGCTTCTTGATGTGATGCACCATGTGGATGTGCATATCGTGGTCTTTGGCGATAGCGCAAAGCTCGTCAATCAGGTATTTCTGCCCGTTGTAGTCGTCCTCAGACTTCACGCACTTCATGAGCGAGTCGATGAACATGTGTTCAATGCCCAACTCTTTGGCGCAGTAGCGTGTGACGGAAATGATGGTTTCCGGCGTCACGGTTCCCTGCTGGTCGTAGAGCCACAGCTTGCCGTCTGTCCAGTCCGCAAACTGGTTCGCAATATCCCGGTATCCCTCAATCAACCTGGGGTCGTCGTATATCCTGGCTGGCTCCTGCCCTGAAAACTGGCGGGTCATGCGCTCAATGGTCTTGCGCGGCTTCATTTCGAAAGAGGCGATGCACACCTTGCTGCCCTGCCCCATGAGCGACAAAGCCGTTTGCCCGGTCACAAGGCTTTTGCCGTGTCCGTTGATCCCGGCCCACAGCGTCACCTCGCCTTGACGAAACCTGAACAGGCTTGACGACTTGGCCCAAGGCAGGCAATGGCTCTTGTCCATGCTGGGCGTGTAGAGCCAGTCCAGCATTTCATCCACAAACGCTTTGGCGGGCTTGACCTTCTGCTGTGCCTCGGTTTCCTTGAGGTAGGCAGCGAAGTCGATTTCATCTGGGGCGATCACTTGCATAAAACGTGAACCTCTCCTGTTTCTGTGAATTTGCGGTGCGCTGTGGTGGTGCTGCCCCATGGCTCGACAGTGGCGCCAAATGCCTCGACGTGCTTGGCTTGTGCTGCCTTGCACGCCCTGGCAACCTTCCATGTGCTTTCGTCGTCAGGGCCGCAAACGATGACCGACAAGCCGATCAGGCAGCGCAGGTCTGCAAGCTCAATTGCCTTGATGTCGCGCTCGTCCAGGTGAATGTCCACATGGCGCCCTGGCCTTGCTGTGGCCTCTTTCGTCCATGGCAGCATGGGCATAAGCTCGACCATGACAATGGAGGGCTTGATTCCACGACGACGCATAGCGATGATGTTTTCTACGCCGCGCATCAGATAGCCCCCGCAAATTTATTGTCTCGATTGTCTTGCAATTTTGCAGCGCCCGTGTTCCGCTTTGAATTTCTGCACCAGTTGCGCCAAGTGGCTTCCCAATCCAGCTTAGACGCATCCTTGCCGGCCTTTGACAGCCAAAAATCATGGAACGATGCAGCCTCTTGCCTTACATCCTCATCCGACCAGCCGGACAGGTTTTCCATCGTCCATTCACCCCATGACTTTGGAAGTTTCCAGTCTTGATGAATTCGAGTGCCACGCTTGGTGGCCGACCCTTGGGCGGCATCTACACTGGTTCTTGGTTCTTGGTTCTTGGTTAGGATACGATCCGCATCTGATTTCAGATGCTTATCAGATGCCCATCTGTTCTGATTCGCATTGCGAGCAGAGTCGGCCTTCTTGTGATACTTGCTGATTTCATATACGACGCGGGCGTTTTCATATCCGCTATTCGTCTTTTCAAACTTGTCTGCCAATACGTTCAGAACGGCGTCCTTGTGCTCTTGCGTCCTGGCGCCCACGATTCGGAACAGCGTAGTATGGTCAAGCGGTAATGGTGCCTCTGTGTCATAGCAAACATCCATCAAGTCGCGGTAAACCCAACGCTCAAGCTGAGTGAAGTTTATGCAACCTGATCTGTAGTCGCCAATGTGGAATGGGTAATGATGCATTAAGCCACCGCACCCGTCTTTATGGTCTTTCCCACAAGATCACTTTCTGCCCATTGGTGTGGGCGGTTTTTGGCCGCCCGTCTGATGGTCGTGAACGGGGTGTCAGTAAAGACACCGCCCACGCCAATGGACAGAAGACCATCATCGATTTGTCACACGGTTATCGGCCAAGATTCGCGTGTGACTCGCTTCCCAGCATTGCGCCGGGTGTCTTTATTGTAGGCGAATCGGTCATGGTTTGCAAGATCAATCAGCGAGGATCGTGTCTGTTTTGACAGCACATGTCCTGTGCGTGAAATGAACTCCGAGCCATGTTGTTAGCTCTGCAAATGTCTGAAACACCATCCTGTCGTTATCGTCCACGCATTCGCCTAGGTGTTTGGATGGGAAAACAGCGTAGCCATTTGCCAATTGGCGGATTTCAATGGGTTGTGTTTTTTTCATGGGCATGGTTGCTCCTGTTGGTAAAAAAAGAACCACCACGCGACACCAATGGGAAGGCATTGCCGCAAGGGAGGGATGCGGGGGCGCCCTGGTGCTTGACTGCGTGGCGGTCGGAAATGGAGCACCGTGCTGGATTCGAACCAGCGAACACCGGATTTGCAATCCGAGCCCTTGGGCCGCTTGGGTAACGGTGCGTGGAGCGGCGAGCGGGAGTCGAACCCGCAACCTTCTGCTTGGAAGGCAGAAGCTCTACCAGTTGAGCTATCGCCGCATTCATCTGTCAGCCCTCCGCTTTCACTGGCTGGGGGTCTGCTTTGATGTAGATGACCTTACGCTCGTCACAATCGCCGCCAAAAGTATCGACAGACAATTGCTCGGACAGTGCGCAAAGTCTGTGATTTGATGCCAGTTCGCACCCGTCACAAACCCACCCACCGATATGCTTAGGCGCCTCCACATAAGCCACCCCGTCACTGAGAACCATGCGCTTGGTCATTGGTTAGCCTTTCGCGTAAGCAATTGCGATCAATGCAAAACCGACTGCAAGGCATGTGCAGACAAAGCCACCGGCGCACTGCTTTCTCCAAAACAAAAAGCCAGCAAAAATGATTTGCCCAAGTGCGCAGCCGAGGAAAAACGAACTCATCACGCACTCTCCTTGTCGATTGAATTGGTAATGTTGTCCATCATTGCTCCTTCCGATCCCTTGCAGCCCTTGCCCACATTCTAAGCAGCCACGCACCCAACCAGGCCAAAGGCACATCAACCGTCAGGCCGTGGCGTTTATTGGTGATGTGTACCCGCTTGGCTTTGACCTCAGCAGACACTCGTTCGTCGTCGTGTAATTTCATTCTGTGGCTTTCGGCGGCGGGATGTAATTCGGGCACACCTCAAAGCCGCCCGGCTCATCATGCACAGCGGGGCTGATGTAGCTCTGTGGGCCATCTGGCCTGCCTGGCGTGCGGCGCTGGCATGTGTTGCACAGTGCAGCAACTCGGATGCCATCGCAGCGTGATATGTCGTAAGGGATCATGGGTGTCCTAATCAATGCCCCAATGTTGCCACCATCTGCTCAGATGTCCAATAGATTCTGGCTATTGGTGTGATAGATTTTTACAATTGGCAATTTTGCAAGCCGACGTGCACATTTCATGCACTGCACAAAACGAACATTTGTAGTGATGTGCACCGAGGAAGCTGAAGCTCGATCTCTTCAGCGCTTTTAGGAAATTGAAATGACTGATCTTGCAAAATTGAGTGAGTATGACTTTGTTGTCGTGATTGACAAGTCTGGTTCTATGGGTGAGCCCAACAAACCAGGCGCAACTGTCACGCGCTGGGAAGCTGTTCAAGAAAGCGCCATGACGTTTGTTCGTGACGTGGAAAAGTTCGACAGTGATGGTCTGGGCTTGGTGTTGTTCAGCGGCGGCGGCATCGCCTCTCATGATGGCGTCACAAGCGCCAACATCCGCGACGTGTTTGCTCAAAACAGCCCGCGTGGATCTACCCCCTTGGCCGAAGCGTTGACCGCTGCACTTGCCTTGGCCGGGAAGTCCGACAAGAAGGATTTCATTGTGGTGTTTACGGATGGCGTTCCTGATGATCGCGCCGCCGCTGCAAAGGTGATTGCTGACGCATCACACAAGCAAGAAACCGACGACGCCCTGACCATCCTGTTCATCCAAGTGGGCAATGACTCATCTGCCACTGCCTACTTGAAGTCGCTTGACGACGACATCAAGGGCGCGAAGTTTGACATTGTTGACGCCAAGACGCAAGCCGAGGCCGACGCATTTGCCAGCACTGGTGAGCTGGTGATTGCCGCAATCAACGACTGATCAACAACTCAGGTCTGGGCCATCGCGCCCAGATTTTTGGAGAGCCACATGATTGATTTGATCCTTTTCTCGTTTTTTGTCGGCTGCGTTTATGGCGGGTTCAAGGCTGGAAACAAATACAAAACCTTGGGCGAGGCGTTTTCTGCTGCGAAAGCTGGCATCAAGGCAATGCTGTCATGAAGCGCGGCACTGTAATTACAGTGCTGCAATTGTTGGTGCTTTTGTCTGCGCCCGTTATCTGGTTTTTCTTTTCTTGGGCTTTTTTGGAAGCCTGGGGGCTACTGCAAAAACTATTTGTTTAGCCATTGACCGCCTCCGCTAAGTCGTGGCACAATGGTCACGTCGAGTGCTCGAACCACAAGACGCAGCCATGAGCCTTTACTCATGCGTTCACGCCGCAAGGCAATGGTGGTTCGAGCACCAGAACGCAGTAGTAAAGGCTTTTTGCGTTCTTGGGCCAGAGCGGACACCCAAGACAC
>Ga0114983_1000631_pt1 | contig 14626 bp, 12 predicted proteins | sample Shrwel_input2_RT_FD_87182 | JGI IMG/M metagenome (GOLD analysis project Ga0114983, IMG submission 87182) | Subsurface microbial communities from deep shales in Ohio, USA - Utica-3 well 1 S input2 RT | ecosystem: Environmental > Aquatic > Deep subsurface > Shale gas/oil reservoir > Produced... | reverse complement strand
TGGGTGACCCACACCCCGGTGCCCTGAAATGGGCTCGGTCGGCAGGTCGCACCACCACTTACGCAGGCTTGTGCGTTCTGGATGCAAGCAGGTGAATCAGGAAAGGTGTGTCAAAAGCGAGGCGCCTGACGCCGCGATCAGAACAGCCGCTTGAAACCCAGCGAGAGCTGCTGAAGGCGCGTGCCTTCTTGCGAGAGTGATCGCCACTCCAGTAGCACGGTGTTCGTGGGGTTCAGGTAGCGAGCCTGGGTCCAGGACCACTCCTTGATGCTGGGCCGTCCGTCGACGGGTTGGATGTGAACCGAGTGCCGGATGATGGATTTCATGTCGAGCACTTCACGGATGACCGCGCCGATGCTGGGCGCGACCAGGGCCTGTCCTTGTTGACGCCAGCTCCAGCTGGCCCCCAGCATCGCGAACGCGTCGACGTCATCCAGCACGCGCCAGGTTCGACCCAGTGCGCCCTCCACATTCAACGCGAGGCGCTCATCGCCACGCACTGAAAGCCGCGGCTCCACCCCGATCTTGAATCGCCCCGAGACCCCACCCGTCAGCGATTCATGCGGCAGCAGGGATTGCGTCGAGTACAGGGTGAAGCGCTCCAGCCTGAGCGAGCCGGTGCGCGCGTTGACCAGCACGCTGGTGTCGAACAAACGCAGCTCCGTTTCACCGAAGTGCTGGCGGTTGTCATCGATGAGGTCATGCGAGACAGGCAGCAGGCCCAGGCGCACATGGTCTTCACCGCTTTGGTGGCGCCAGCCCACGCTCACCTGCCGCTCCGCAGGCGACAGCACCGGGTCCTTGCTCGTGTCGGCGTGCAAGCTCAGGTTTGAGTGGTGCCGGGCAGCCAGCGCACGCAAGCTGCTCGCGTACGCCAAGGCGGGGTCGCGCGCGACCTGCTCGCGCTCCACACGGTGGCTGTTGTAGGCCATCGCCAATTGCAGGCGCAGGAAGGCCTTCGTGTCCTCGGGCGCGTCAGCGGGCAGCAGGCCTTGCGTCGCCTGTGCGTCCACCAGCGCCGTCACCTCCCGCACGTCGGCTGCGTCCATGCTGTCCACCAGCGACCGAACCCGCCAGCGCGAGGGCGACTGGATCTGCGTGTCACCGATGAGGCCCGATCGCTGTGCGCGCTGCAGCACGCCCTTGGGCGTGGTCCACCACTCGCTGCCTTCCAGCACGCCCGGCTGCGCCACCGCCAGCAGGTGCTTGACCAAGGTGGCGCAGTTGTAGTCCTGAAAGAAATAGGTGATGCGAGCCTGACGCAACTCGTGGATGTGCGCCTGCATCATGCGGCGCTGCTCGTTGGTGAGCGTCAGCGCGTACTCCCACAGGCTGCGCTGCTCCAGGTTCACGTATGACCTGGCCTCGTCTTGATAAGGCGTCAGCACGAAGTAGCCGGCCTTGCCTTTGACCATGCTCTCGTAAAACAGCTTGGGCAGGTTCAGCGTGTCGGCGTCGGTGAAGAAAGCGATGGCGTGCTCGCGCACGGAGCCGTCGTTGAGGCGTCCGCTCACCTTGAGGAACAGGTGCCCCATCATGCTGGAGGGCTGCGCGAGGTTTTCCGATGCGAAGACCAGGCTGATGGTGTCCGCCGGGGCGCGCTGGCGGAATTCCTCCAGCGCTTTGCAATGCGCGGTGGTGCGCTCGGGAAGGCCCATGGCCTGCTGCAGCCACAGTTGGCGAGCAGGGAAGCGACACACCGCCGCGTCCGCTTCGGGGCCCAGCAGCAGGGCCAGCGTCGCACGGAGTTCGTGCAGAGGCGAGAAGTCGTTCAGGCTCAGCAGGAAGCGGTCGTCGACGAGCTGGGGCCGACCTTGCTTCAAGTGCAGCAAGGCGTGCCAGGTGCTGTTGTGGTTCAGGCCCAGGCGCTCAGCCCGTTCCATCCAGGTCGCGGCGTCGATCGAGGCCGCTGACGGCGTCGCGTGCTCCCCTCGCGCTTCTTGCGCTTCTTGCGCGCGGGTCGGCATGGGGCCGCAGCACAGCATCAGCCCCAGGACCCATGAAAAAAAAGCGGCCCGAAAGCCGCTTGATGTGCAGGTCAACTGCATCTGCAGGTGCTTACTTCGAAGCGCAAGTGATGGTGACGTTGTCGTCGTACTTCCACATCTTGTCGGTGCTGTAGTCGGTGGTCGAGCCCAGGAAGCCGCCGGTGATGATGTTGCCGAAGAACTTCACGTCGACCTTGCTTTCGACCGTGGTTTGCTTGTTGCAACCTTCGGCGTCGGTGGTGAAGACCTTCGCGGCTTTGGTGCGCAGCACCGGCACGGCGCCAGGGGCGACGAACGTGGTGCCGTCGACGGTGCCCTTGACCGTGCGGCCGTCGGACGACGTGACGTTCACGGTTTGGGTCTTCTCGTTGAAGATGGTTGAGCAGCCGCTCAGCAGAGCGACGGAAATCAGGGCGGCAGACAGGACGAGCTTTTGCATTGGGAACTCCTTGTAGATGGTGCGAACGGGACAGCGACGTTCGTAACCCCAATCCGATCGGGAGTTGATGGCGCAGGAAGGCTCGGACCGCGCGTGCGGTCCCGGTGTCTGACGTGGGTTGGCCACCATGGCTTGTGCCGCCATGTGTCGTCGTTCCGCCTCCCTGATCCGCGGATACCAAGCGTCGGCGCGATTCTAGGGGGGCGGGTTCTCGCCGAGATGAGCATTGCGCGACGCTTGTTTCAAATCCGACACACAACTCGCGCAACATCAACCGTTTGGACGATGCCGTGTGGCGGCAACGTGGCCCCATGAAAAACGGCGCCCACAGGACGCCGTTTCACTCAATGGAAAGCGACGTCGCCGTCGCTTCATTCCCGTGCTGGCTCAGCCCTGAGCCTTCACCTTCAAACGCCATGCGTGCAGCAGCGGCTCGGTGTAGCCCGAAGGCTGTTCCTTGCCCTTGAACACCAGGTCCAGCGAAGCCTGGAAGGCCGCGCCGGTGGGGTTGGCCACCAGGCTCTTGTAGGCGGCGTCACCGGCGTTCTGGCCGTCCACCACCGCAGCCATGCGGGCAAAGCTGTCGCGCACCATCGCTTCGGTCACCACCCCGTGGTGCAGCCAGTTGGCCACGTGCTGGCTGGAGATGCGCAGGGTGGCGCGGTCTTCCATCAAGCCGACGTTGTGGATGTCGGGCACCTTGGAGCAGCCCACGCCTTGGTCGATCCAGCGCACCACGTAACCCAGGATGCCCTGGATGTTGTTGTCGACTTCTTGCTGCTTTTCAGCGTCCGACCAGTTGGCTTGCGCGGCCACCGGGATGGTCAGGAGCTTGTCCATCAGGGCTTGTGGGTCTTCACCCGACTTCTCGATCTCGAGCTGCACAGCGGCCACGTTCACCTGGTGGTAGTGGGTGGCATGCAGCGTCGCGGCGGTGGGCGAGGGCGTCCAGGCGGTGTTGGCACCGGCCTTGGGGTGACCGATCTTCTGCTTGAGCATCTCGGCCATCAGGTCGGGCATGGCCCACATGCCCTTGCCGATCTGGGCGCGACCGCGCAGGCCGCACTGCAGGCCGATCAGCACGTTGCGGCGCTCGTAAGCGGCGATCCAGTCGCTGCCCTTGATGTCGCCCTTGCGCATCATCGGGCCAGCCAGCATGGCGGTGTGCATCTCGTCGCCGGTGCGGTCGAGGAAGCCGGTGTTGATGAAGGCCACGCGGCTGCTTGCTGCGGCAATGCAGGCCTTCAGGTTGGCGCTGGTGCGGCGCTCCTCGTCCATGATGCCCAGCTTGACGGTGCTGTCAGGCAGGCCCAGCAGCTGCTCCACGCGCGAGAACAGCTCGGCGGCGAAGGCCACTTCGGCCGGGCCGTGCATCTTGGGCTTGACGATGTACACCGAACCCTTGCGCGAGTTGTTGATCTGCTTGCCGTCGATCTGTCCGTGGCCTTGCAGGTCGTGCATGGCGATGGTGGTGGTTACCACGGCGTCCATGATGCCTTCAGGGATCTCTTTGCCTTCAGCGCCCCACAGGATGGCCGGGTTGGTCATCAGGTGGCCCACGTTGCGCACGAACATCAGCGAGCGGCCGTGCAGCTTGACCTCGCCGCCGTTGGCGCCGGTGTAGACGCGGTCAGCGTTGAGCTTGCGGGTGAACGTCTTGCCGCCCTTGGCGACTTCTTCCGTCAACGTGCCCAGCTGAATGCCCAGCCAGTTGCTGTAGCCCAGCACCTTGTCTTCGGCGTCCACAGCGGCCACGGAGTCTTCCAGGTCCAGGATGGTGGACAGGGCCGATTCCAGGATCAGGTCGGACACGCCAGCCGCGTCGGTCTTGCCGATGGCGGTCGTGGCGTCGATCTGGATGTCGATGTGCAGGCCGTTGTTGACCAGCAGCACGCTCCTGGGCGCTGCTGCATCACCCTGGAAGCCCACGAATTGACCTGGGTTCTGCAGGCCGGTGGCCTTGCCGCCGGCCAGGCCGACGACGAGCTTGCCGCCTTCGACGCGGTAGCCGGTCGACTCCTTGTGCGAAGCGCCTTCCAGCGGAGCCGATTGGTCCAGGAAGTTGCGCGCAAACGCGATCACCTTGGCGCCGCGCACAGGGTTGTAGCCCTTGCCCTTTTCTGCGCCGTCTGTTTCCGGGATGGCGTCGGTGCCGTACAGCGCGTCGTACAGGCTGCCCCAACGAGCGTTGGCGGCGTTCAGTGCGTAGCGGGCGTTCAGGATGGGCACGACCAGCTGGGGGCCGGCTTGCGTGGCCAGTTCGGCGTCCACGTTCGAGGTGGTCACCTGGGTGTCGGTGGGCACCGGCACCACGTAGCCGATCTTTTCTAAGTGGGCGCGGTAGGCGGCCATGTTGGTGATCGGGCCGGGGTTGGCCGTGTGCCAGGCGTCCATATCAGCCTGGATGCGGTCGCGCTCGGCCAGCAGGGCCGCATTCTTGGGGGCCAGGTCCGAGACGATCTGGTCGAAGCCAGCCCAGAACCTGGCGCTGTCGATGCCGGTGCCAGGAAGCACCTTGTCTTCGACGAAACGGAACAGCTCGGTGGCCACTTGCAGGCCATGGACGGGGGTGCGTGCGGTCATGGAAACCTCGTGAGAAAGGGGCAGGGAATCGGGCGGGCAAGGAGCGGGCGGACCGACCCCTATTGAAGATCACCAGTTTATTCGATACCAATGCATGCATTACCGGCTCAAAAATTCATTGATTGATGACTTTTAAGCAAAAATCAGGGGCTCGCCCCGGCTTGTTTTTTCACCGCGGGCTCATCAACATGGCGCTCAGTGAGGCCCGCCGAGTCGGGCTGTGCTGCGCCAGTGAAAGAGCATGGATCGACTCAAACAGATTGAATCTTTCGTCGCGGTGTCCACCAAGGGCAGCCTGACCGCGGCCGCGGCCGCCGAAGGGGTGGCCCCGGCCGTCATCGGGCGGCGCATCGACGCCCTGGAGGAGCGCCTGGGCGTCAAGCTGCTGGTGCGCACCACGCGGCGCATCACCCTCACGCATGAAGGCAGTGCCTTCCTCGAAAGCGCCCAGCGCGTGCTGGCCGAGCTCGCCAGCGCCGAGGCCGAGGTCAGCGCCGGGGGGCTGCAGGCCCGCGGGCACCTGCGCATCACCGCACCGGCGGGCTTCGGTCGCCGCCACGTCGCGCCCCTGGTGCCGCGCTTCGTGGCCGACCACCCCGACCTCACCGTCTCACTGGACTTGTCCGATCGCCTGGTCGACCTGGTCAACGAAGGCTTCGACTGCGCCGTGCGCGTCGGCGACTTGCCCGACTCCAGCCTCATCAGCGTGCGCCTGGCCGACAACCGCCGCCTGTGCGTGGCCAGCCCGGCCTACCTGTCCAGCCATGGCCGCCCCCAGCGTCCCGCAGACATCGCGCGACACGAGTGCCTCACCTTGAGCTCCGAGGCGAGCCAGACGCGCGGTTGGGCCTTCACCGTCGACGGACAGCTCACCCACGTGCGCGCTGCCTCTCGCTTCGACTGCTCCGACGGCCAGGTTCTGCACGACTGGTGCCGCGCCGGGCTGGGCCTGGCCTGGCGCTCGTGGTGGGAGGTGGAGGCCGACGTGCAAGCCGGCCTCCTCGTCAGCGTGCTCGACGAGTTCGCTGCGCCGCCCAACGGCATCTACGCCGTCTTCGCGCAGCGCAAGCACCGCCCTCTGCGCCTGAGCCTGTGGGTGGATTTCCTCCAAGCCACTTACCGCGAGCCCGGCTACTGGCCGCAGCGCCCTCCCCCAGCGGCGTGAGGGCGCCCGCGGGGTCACTTCGCCCCAGCGGCGTCCTTTTCGCACTTCTTCATGAAGCTGTTCTTGGCGGCGCCAGCCAGCTTCTTCTCCGAGGCCTTCATGGCGCAGGCCTCGCCTGCAGCGGACTTGCCCGCCTCGCGCTCGCATTTCTTCATGAAGCTGTTCTTGGCGGCGCCAGCCAGCTTCTTCTCGGCCGCGACGGCCTCGCAGTCGGGGGCGGCTTGGGCCAGGCCGGACAGCAGGGCCAGGGCAACGGTGGCGATGATTGCTCGCATGTCTTCACTCCTTGGTTGTCAGAAACGCTCATGGGGCGACAGGTGTCGGGCACCTGACCCATTGTGAACGCGCCAGGCCGCCGAGTCGATGACAGCCGAGCGGGGTCGAACCAGGGGGCTCAGAGGATGCGTCGCGGGTGCGCCAGCGCCTCGTGGGCGGCGTGCAGGCGCCGCACCAGCACGCGGATGAAGGCCTCGTCGAACAGGTGCCGCGAGGCCGGGCTGAGCTGCTGCATGGCGTCGGGAGTGAACGAGATCGTGGTCGCCGGCTCCGTCACCACCACGTCGGTGCTGTGCTTGCGCAGCTCGGGGCTGGGCGCCAGGTAGGCCATCTCGCCCACCGAGGTGCCCGCGCCCAGCAGCGCCACGCGCTTGTTGTTGCGGTACACCTCCACGCTGCCCTGCGCGATGATGTGGAAGGTCTTGCCCTCCTCGCCGCGCCGGTACAGCGCGTGCCCGAAGGGGAAGCGCTGCCAGCGCGCGCGGTGCACCACCTCCCACAGCTCCACGTCTCCGAAGTTCGAGAAAAAGTCCAGCGCCCGCAGCAGGTTGAAGCGCTCGGAGTCCAGCACGCCCTGGATGTGCCCGCGCGGCACCTGGTGCTCAGAAATCAGGCTGGAGAGCGCCTGCGCGAACGCATCCCAGGTCGCGTAACGCGCTTTGGGGTCCTTGGCCAGCGCCCTCAGCACCACCTGATCCACCGCCGGGTGCACCCCCGAGCGCAGCGACGACAGCGGGGTCGGCTCCTGGTTGTAGATCAGGTTCATCAGCGCCGCCTGCGAGGGCGCGTCAAACGGCGGGCGGCCCGCGACCAGGTGATAGAGCACCGCGCCAAGGGCGTACATGTCAGCGCGGGCGTCCAGCACCTGGCCGTCGAGCTGCTCGGGCGCCATGTAGGCCAGCGAGCCCACCTGATGCACCTGCGTCGAGTCGGCGGTCATGTTGAGCACGCTGCCGAAGTCGCTGATCTTCACGTCGGTGACCATGCCCAGGGCGTTGGTCAGCGCCAGGATGTTGGCCGGCTTGACGTCGCGGTGGATCAGGCCCTGGCGGTACACGTAGCCCAGCGCCATCGCGCACTTGAAGCCGATTTCCACGATCAGCTCCAGCGGCAGCAACTGGTCGGCGCGGCAAAAGCTGCGCAGCGTCGTGCCCGGCACGTACTCCATCACCACGTAGGGTGAGGTCGGGTCGGCCACCGCGTCGAAGATCTGCACGACGTTGGGGTGCTGCAGGCGTCCCACCAGGGCGGCTTCGGCGGCGAAAAAGCGCGCGTAAACCGGGCCGTCCACCGCGTCGCCGAGCGCGGCCGAGCGCACGCGCTTGATGGCCACCTCGCGCTCGTGGAAGTCGTCGCGGCACAGGAAGACCTCGCTGGTGGCGCCTTCGCCCAGCCGCTTGATCACCCGGTACTTGCCGATCGAGGCGTTGCCCAGGTCGATGTCGATGCCGTCCATGGTCTTCTGTTGCAGTCCTGATGGCATCTTGTCACGATCGCCCTGGTTTGCGTCGACCGAAAAGCTCGACCTGAACTGTGCAATTCTTCTCACCCGAGGGCCTCGTAGAATCCCGCCCATGATCCAAGCCAAGCGAGACCTCCTTTCTGCCCTGGGCGAAGCCCTGCGCCAGGTGACCCCCGAAGGCGCCGCCGCGCCCGCACCGGTGTTCGAAGCGCCCAAGCAGGCCGCCCACGGTGACCTGGCCGTCACCGCCGCCATGCAGCTGGCCAAGCCGCTCAAGAAGAACCCCCGCGAGCTCGCCGCCGCCCTGGTCGCTGCGCTCGAAGCCCAGCCCGCCGTGCAGCAATGGGTGCAGCTGCCCATCGAGATCGCCGGCCCCGGCTTCATCAACCTGCGCCTCAAGCCCGAGGCCAAGCAGGCCATCGTCGCCGACGTGCTGAGCGCGGGCGAGCGCTTCGGCTGGCAGCCCGCCAACGCCCACAAGGTGCTCGTCGAGTTCGTCTCGGCCAACCCCACCGGCCCGCTGCACGTGGGGCACGGCCGCCAAGGCGCGCTGGGTGACGCCCTGTGCAACCTGTTCGAGACGCAAGGCCAGCAGGTCACCCGCGAGTTCTATTACAACGACGCCGGTGTGCAGATCGCCACCCTGGCCGCCTCCACCCAGGCGCGCTTGAAGGGCTTCAAGCCCGGGGATGCCGAGTGGCCCGAATCGGCCTACAACGGCGACTACATCGCCGACATCGCCGAGGCCTTCCTGGCCAAGGCCACGGTCAAGGCCGATGATCGCGAGTTCACCGCCTCCGGCGACATCAACGACCTGGACAGCATCCGCCAGTTCGCCGTGGCCTACCTGCGCCACGAGCAGGACCTGGATTTGAAGGCCTTTGGCGTCCGCTTCGACAACTACTACCTCGAGTCCAGCCTCTACACCTCGGGCCGGGTCGAGGCCGCCGTGCAAAAGCTCAAGGACGCCGGCAAGACCTTCGAAGAAGGCGGCGCCCTGTGGCTGCGCTCCACCGACTACGGTGACGACAAGGACCGCGTCATGCGCAAGTCCGACGGCGGCTACACCTACTTCGTGCCCGACGTGGCCTACCACATCGCCAAGTGGGAGCGCGGCTTCGGGCAGTGCGTCAACATCCAGGGCTCCGATCATCACGGCACCATCGCCCGCGTGCGCGCTGGCTTGCAAGCCGCAGGCGTCGGCATCCCCCTGGGCTGGCCCGACTACGTCCTGCACAAGATGGTCACCGTGATGAAGAACGGCGAGGAGGTCAAGATCTCCAAGCGGGCCGGCAGCTACGTCACCCTGCGCGACCTCATCGAGTGGACGAGCAAGGACGCTGTTCGCTTCTTCCTCATCAGCCGCAAGGCCGACACCGAGTTCACCTTCGACGTCGACCTGGCCCTCAAGCAAAACGACGAGAACCCCGTGTTCTACGTGCAGTACGCGCACGCCCGCATCCACTCGGTGCGCGCGCAGTACGCTGACAAGGGCGGCGACCTCGGCGCCCTGGCGCAGGCCCAGCTGAGCCGGCTCACCGCCCCCACCGAGCTGGCGCTGATGAGCAAGCTCGCCGAGTTCCCCGACATGCTCACCTCGGCCGCGCTGGGCCTGGCCCCGCACGACGTGGCCTTCTACCTGCGCGACCTGGCGGGCGCCTTCCACAGCTACTACGCCGCCGAGCGTTTCCTGGTGGATGATGTCGAGCTCGGACGCGCGCGCCTGGCGTTGCTGACGGCCACCGCCCAGGTGCTGCGCAGCGGGCTGGCGCTTCTGGGCGTCAGCGCCCCCGAGAAAATGTGAGAGTGGCGACAAGCCAAAGGACCTGATCTGATGAAATCCCAACGTGGCGGTTTTTTCCTCGGCATGATCGTCGGCATGCTGGTGGGCCTGGCGCTCGCCCTCGGCGTGGCGCTCTACATCACCAAGGTGCCCTTGCCCTTCATCGACAAGGTGCCTTCGCGCACCGCCGAGCAAGACGCCGCCGAGGCTGAGAAGAACAAGAACTGGGACCCCAACAGCCCGCTGTACGGCAAGAACCCGGCCAAGCCGCGTGCGGTCCAGGTCGAGCCCTCTGCCGCGTCGGCCGCCTCGGGTGTCGAAACCCCGGCGGTGGATGGGCCTGTTGTGGCGCCTGCCGGAACGCCCGCCTCGCCCACCTCCCCCGCGGCATCGGCCCCCGTTGCAGCGGCCAGCGCGGCCAAGCCCGCGTCGGGCGCGGCGGCACGCAACCCGGCGGCCATCCTCGCCGGCGAGAACGTGTCCACCACGCCGGCCTCCGATGCGTTGAGTTACCAGGTCCAGGCCGGCGCCTATGGCAGCCAGCCCGAGGCCGAGCAACAGCGCGCCAAGCTCGCGATCATGGGCCTGGAGGCCCGCATCCAGGAGCGCGAGGTCAACGGCCGCACGATGTACCGCGTGCGCCTGGGGCCTTTCGCCCAGCGCGAGCAGGCCGACGAGGTCCGCGTCAAGCTTCAGGGCGCTGGCATCGACTCTGCGTTGGTGCGCATCCAGAAATGACCCCCGAGCGGCACCCCGCGCGCTCACCCGAAAGGACACTTTGATGAACCGCCGTGAATTCTCGCTGCAAGCCGCCTCGGCCCTGGGCCTGAGCCTGGCTGGCGTGCCCGCAGTCTCCCAGGCCCAGGGCGGCCCGGTGGAAGGCCAGAACTTCGTGCGCCTGGCCCAGGCCGCGCCCGTGTCGGCCCCGGCGGGCAAGGTCGAGGTCGTCGAGTTCTTCTGGTATGGCTGCCCCCACTGCTTTCACTTCGAGCCGGCCTTGACGGCCTGGGTCGCCAAGCTGCCGCCTGAAGTCACCTTCCGCCGCGTGCCCTGGGCCTACCGCGAAAACCCCTTCGGCATCCACCAGCGCCTGTTCTACGCCCTGGAGGCCATGGGCCAGGTGGGCAGCCTGCACGCCAAGGTCTTCCACGCCATGCACCAGGAAGGCGGCGCGCTGCGCTTGCCCAACGGCCAGGCCTCGGCTGACGTCGAGCAGATCGCCGACTTCCTCGCCGCCCAAGGCGCCGACCGCGCCCGCTTCCGCTCGGTCTACGACTCCTTTGCCGTGCAGACCAAGGTCCGTCAGGCTCGCAGCCTGGCCGAGGCCTACAAGGTCGACGGGGTGCCCACCCTGGGCATCGGTGGTCAGTTCACGACCTCGGTCTCCCTCAACGGCACCGCACAGCGCACCCTCGCCACGGTTGACTTCCTGGTCGGCCGCTTGCGCAAGGCCTGATCCGCGCGGAAGCTGGGGTTGGGGGGGCACGAGCCGCCCCGCTGCGGTGCCACCGTGAAGCAGTGCCCTTTTTTGCGTGGCACGCCGGCAGCAGGGGCCTGTCTTCGGTAGAATGAAAGCAAATTTCATGCCGATGACAACACCCATGCTCACACCCGCTCACGCACCTGCCTTGGCCCGCGCCCTGTCCCTGTGCGTCGGGGCGATGGCTTTGAGCCTGTCCTCCCTGGCCTGGGCCGACAAGGCCGATCGCAGCCAACCCCTGGTTTTCGCAGCCGATGCGGCTCGGGTCGACGAGGCCCAGCGCCTCAACGTCCTCACCGGCAACGTCGACATCACCAAGGGGACGATGGCGATCCGCGCCGACCGCGTCGAGGTTCGACAAGGCGCGGACGGCACCCAGACGGCCACCGCCACGGGCGGCCAGGGTGGGCGCAGCTACTTCAAGCAGAAGCGCGAAGGCGTTGACGAACTCATCGAAGGCGAGGCCGAGAAAATCGTCTACGAAGGCCGCGACGACACCGTGCACTTCACCGGTCGCGCCGTCATGCGTCGCATCGTCGCGGGCGTGGCAGCCGACGAGGTCAACGGGCAAGCCATCCGCTACGACAACAAAACCGCCGTCTACCAGGTGCTCGGTGGCGGTGTGCTCGGCGGCACGACCACGGGCCGGGTGCGGGGCGTCATCACCCCCCGCAACAACGACGCCCCCAAAGAAGGCGGCCGCTGACATGAGCCTCGAGACAGGCGCCCCCGGTCACGCCGCCGCGCCGCGCAGCCAACTCCAGGCTCAAAGCCTCAAGAAGCGCTATGGCGCCCGCACCGTCGTGCACGACGTTCACGTCGCGGTCTCGGCCGGTGAAGTCGTCGGACTGCTCGGCCCCAATGGCGCGGGCAAGACCACCAGCTTCTACATGATCGTCGGCCTGGTGCGAGCCGATGCCGGCGCCATCGACATCGACGGCGAGCGCATCGAGCGCCTGCCCATGCACGAGCGCTCGCGCCTCGGCCTGAGCTACCTGCCGCAAGAGGCGTCCATCTTCCGCCAGCTCAACGTCGAGGACAACATCCGCGCCGTGCTGGAGCTGCAGGTCGACGCACAAGGCAAGCGCCTCAAGCCCGCCGTCATCGAAGAGCGCCTGACCACGCTGCTGCGCGAGCTCAGCATCGAGAAGCTGCGCACCAGCCCCTCGCTGGCCTTGTCGGGTGGCGAGCGTCGGCGTGTCGAAATCGCCCGCGCGCTGGCCACCCAGCCGCGCTTCATCCTGCTCGACGAGCCCTTCGCCGGCGTCGACCCCATCGCCGTCATCGAGATCCAGCGCATCATCAGCTTCCTCAAGGCCCGCGGCATCGGCGTGCTCATCACCGACCACAACGTGCGCGAAACCCTCGGCATCTGCGACCGCGCCTACATCATCAGCGAGGGCCGGGTGCTGGCCGAAGGCCGCCCGTCCGACATCGTCGACAACGCCGAGGTCCGCAAGGTCTACCTCGGCGAGCACTTCCGCATGTGAGGCCCCGGAGCAGTTCATGAAGCCCTCACTGCAGTTCCGGCTCTCGCAGCACATGGCGCTCACGCCCCAGCTGCAGCAGTCCATCCGATTGCTGCAGCTGTCCACGCTGGAGCTGCACCAGGAAATCGAGCAGATGCTCGAGCAGAACCCCTTCCTGGAGCCCGAAGACGACCTGCCCGCGCTCGACCTCAACGCCGCCGCCGAGTTCGAGCGCCAGCGCAACGACCGCCAGAGCACCGAAGACACCGCCGCATCGTCATCCGATTCTGACGGTGGCTCGGGTGAGGGCGACGCCGCCGGCCTCGACAAGGCCGACCTCGGCACCACCGAGCGCGACGACTGGGAAAACGGCACCGAGCGCGACGACTTCGACGGCATCAGCGAGGCGCCCTCGCGCAACAACGACGCCGACGACGAGTTCGACCCGATGTCGCGCAACACGGCCACCGTCAGCCTGCAGGACCACCTCAAGGAGCAGCTGCTTGGCATGCGCCTGGGCGCGCCCGAGATGGCCGCCGTCGAGGTGCTGATCGAGTCCCTCAACGAAGACGGCTACCTGGCCGACCCGCTCGAAGAGATCGCCGCCAGCCTGCTGCCCGAAGACGCCGATGAAGAGCTCTGCGACGAGATGCTCTCCCGCCTGAAATGCGCCCTGGGCTGGCTGCGCAGCCTCGAGCCCGTGGGCGTCGGCGCCTTCAACCTGCCCGACTGCCTCGTGCTGCAGCTGCGCACCCAGCCGCCCGGTCGCATCCGCGACGTCGCCATCGACATCTGCCAGCACCACCTGGAGCTGCTCGCCCGCCGCGACACCAAAAAGCTCATGAGCGCGGCCGGCGCCAGCGAAGGCGAGGTCAAGCAGGCTCAAGGCCTCATCGTCCAGCTCGAGCCCAAGCCCGGCCGCGCCTTCACGCGCGCCGAGGCCAACATCATCATCCCCGACGTCATCATCCAGAAGGCGGGCCGGGGCTGGAAGGTGGTGCTCAACCCCGATGTGATGCCCAAGCTGCGCATCAACGACCTCTACGCCCAGGCCCTGCGCGCTTCGCGCTCGCCACGTGGCACGGCGGCGAGCGAAAGCCACACCGCCTTGAGCTCGCGCCTTCAAGAAGCCCGCTGGTTCGTCAAGAACATCCAGCAGCGTTTCGACACCATCCTGCGCGTGTCGCAGGCCATCGTCGACCGCCAGAAGAACTTCTTCAGCCACGGCGAGATCGCCATGAAGCCGCTGGTGCTGCGCGAGATCGCCGACGAGCTCGGCCTGCACGAGTCCACCATCTCGCGCGTGACCACGGCCAAGTACATGAACACGCCTTTCGGCACGTTCGAGCTGAAGTACTTCTTCGGCTCCTCGCTGAACACCGAAGCCGGTGGCAACGCCTCCAGCACGGCCGTGCGCGCCCTCATCAAGCAGCTGGTCAGCGCCGAAGACGCCAAGAAGCCGCTGTCCGACAGCCAGCTCGCCAGCATGCTCGAAGAGCAGGGCATCCAGGTCGCGCGCCGCACCGTGGCCAAGTACCGCGAGGCCCTCAAGATCGCGCCCGCCAACCTGCGCAAATCGCTGTGAGCCAGTCCGCCCCCCTGATGCAGGTCCTCACCGTCCTCCCCTGGCAGGACTGGGCCTCGCTGGCCCTCTTCATCTTCGGCTGGGTGGGCTACGCCCAGTTCGCCAGCCACCGCGCCAAGGTCGAGCGCACCTTGCTGGCCAGCACCAACCACTTCCGCAAACTCTGGATGATGCAGGTCACCTACCGCGACCAGCGCATCGTCGACGCCGCTGTCACGCAGAACCTCGCCAGCAGCCCCAGCTTCTGGGCATCGACCACCATCCTGGTGCTCGGCGGTCTGCTCGCCGTGCTCGGCACCTCCGAGAAGGCCACCGAACTCGTCAAAGACCTGCCCTTCGCGGCCCGCACCTCCATGCTCGTCTTCGACATCAAGATCATGGTGCTGCTGGCCGTCT
>Ga0114983_1000628_pt1 | contig 14652 bp, 6 predicted proteins | sample Shrwel_input2_RT_FD_87182 | JGI IMG/M metagenome (GOLD analysis project Ga0114983, IMG submission 87182) | Subsurface microbial communities from deep shales in Ohio, USA - Utica-3 well 1 S input2 RT | ecosystem: Environmental > Aquatic > Deep subsurface > Shale gas/oil reservoir > Produced... | reverse complement strand
CGCGAGACCTTCAGGCAGGCCATCCACGCTGTAGGTCAGCGTGTCACTGGCGTCGATATCCGTGAACTGATCAGCGGTCGGTACCGGAGTGATCTCGCTGCCGTCGGTATCGCCCTGATCCGGCAGGTCGTCGGTGGAGGTGGGCACGTCGTTGGTGCCGGTGAGGGTAATCGTGAAGGTTCGCGGCTCACCGGTATCATTGCCGCCGTTGGCCGTGCCGCCATCGTCGGTGACGCCGACCGTTACGGTGACGGTTTGCATCTCGCCGTCAGCGAGAATATCCGTCGGCGTGAAGGTCAGGCGATTGTCGTCACCGCTATTGGCGCCATCCGCGAACTGCGGCTGATTCCCGCCGAACAGCTCTTGGATCGTGTAGGTGCCGTCGGTGGCAATGTCATCGATACGGAAGGAAAGCGTCTGACCAGCTTCATCGATCGCACCGTTCTCGACGTTGACATCCGGCTGGAGATCGACCATGAAGCCGGTCTCATCGAAGGTATTGCCCTCGGTAAGTGCGATCTCCTGATAGTCGCCGTCGACCTGCGCCGAGGGGGCATCGTTGACCGGGTTGACCGACGTCGATAGCGTCACGCTTTCGGACCAGGTATCGGTCTCGCCCAGGTTGCCACTGATATCCTGCCCGATGGCGACTACCTGCTCGGTGTCCGCAAGACGCACGGTCAGATTACCGGGAGCGCCCTGACCGCTCTCATCGTTGTAGTCACCGTTGGCGGTCACGAACCGCAGCATACTGCCTGCTGCCAGCGTGGTGGCATTGTCATCCGCTAGACCGGTCGCCAGCTCGGTCCAATTGGCACCGCCGTTGGTACTGTACTGCCAGGTTCCCTGATCCGGTGTAGCCGCATTGCCAACGATGGCGATACCACCGAAATCGGTGGACGCATTGCCACCGCCCGTGATTGCGGTTTGATTATCCGTGGAATCACTATAGCCCCCACCGAACAGGTTCTGCACGGTGTTGCCAGCGGCGTCGAGGTTACCCTCGTTGATCGCCTCAAGTGTGGCATTCTCGCCAAACGGGCGATCATTCACGTTGCTGATCGTGATATTCAGACCCACGGTCTCGGCAGACCAGCGGCCGGTCTCGCCGATGCCACCATTCGCCGAGAGATCACTCAAGGTGGCCGAGCCATTTTGAACGCCGCTTGCGATAGATTGCGACGAGTCCAGCGTGTCGCCGTCGGCCAAGCGCAAGTCCAGCGCGCCAGGTTCACCAAAGAAATTGTCGGCCGGATTGAAACGGATATTGGTGTTGGCCGTCACGACCAAAGCGCTGCTCGCCGAGAGGCTCCCGGCCGGCACATCGACCCAACCATCCGCGCCATCGCTGACCTGCCAGACGCCCTGCTTGGCGCTAGCGTCATTACCGACGATGGCGACATGGGACAGCGCAGTCGCGGTATTACCACCATCGCCCTGGGTGTCACCATCCAGATCGCGATCGCGCTGATCGTCGGTCGAGTCGTCGTAATTATCACTCAAAAGATCGGCGAGTGTCTGACCATCACCGCCGTTCGTGTCCTCACTCACGGCGTCGAGCGAATCAGGGCCACCCGAGGCGACAGGGCGATCATTGACCGGCGTGATATCGATAGTTGTCGTCGCCGTCGCGGATTTGGCACCGCCCGTGCCGGTATTGCCCTGGTCGTCGATGGTGACGGTGAGCGTGTCGCCAGTGACATCCTGCGTGTGGAAGTTTGCATCCGGTGTGTAGGAGAGCCCTACCAATGCGGCATTGAGCTGGCTTTCGCTGCCAGTGAGTGTCAGCGTTCGGTTGCCGTCATTCGCCTGAACGTCAAGGCCATCCACCGCGTCGACGGTCAGCGTGCCGTAATCGACCGAGACCGTTACCTGTATGTCGGCGCCGAAGTCATCCGGGTCCGAGACGCTGATGCCGTCCAGCAGGTTGGCGTTGCTGTCTTCTTCGACCGTGTACGGCTGAGGATTACCGTTTCCATCCGGGTTCAGCTTGACTGCCGGCCCATCATTCTCACTGGATATCTGCACGGCGAACATGCCCGTGGCGGTCAGGGCGTCTTCTGCTCCGGCATCCCCAGGCCCGCTAATCCGGGACCCGCCATTGGCCATGTCATTGAGCGTAACCGTGATGTTGTCGGTGCGATCGCTGTTATTGCCGTCGCCCAGGTCGTAGACCAATCCTTCGAGAGCGGCGTTGAGGTCGGCCCGGGCCCCCTGGATCACCAATCGGCTGCTTCCGCCGTCGGTGCCTTCGATAATATTGATGTCCGCCGTATTACCCAGCGTGAACTTGCCGAGATCGCCGGTGACACCGTCCTCCAAGGCAGCCTCGAGCGTCACCTGCATCCGGTCGTTGACCGTTTCACCATCAGCATCGGCCAGATAGTCGTAGTCGGCGAGATCGTCGACGCTGATCGCATTGCCGTTTGCGTTCGAGAAAGTGACCGTGAGGCCATCATCCAGCGTCTGGGTGCCGGGCACGTTGACGCTGGGACCGTCGTTGACCGGCGCCACCGTGACCGGGATCTTTTGCATCACATCCCCGCCGCCACCGCTGCCGTTATTGCCGCCATCATTGACGATCAACTTCAAGTTGTCGGCGCCGTGATAGTCCCCATCCGCGATATAGGTCAGCCCGGCCAGTTGGGCGTTGAGCTCGCTCAAGGTGCCGGTCAGTGTCAGCGTATTGCTGTCGGTTGTGTCGGCATCGGCGCCAACTCTGAGATGTCCACGCTCACCGACGGTCAATGTCACCGTCAGCTCACTGTCGAAGGCATCCGGATCCTCGATTGTCAGCTGGTCGTCACCCGTGAAGCGCAGCACGGTGTCCTCATCGACGCTGACGTCTGTCGGCGCCGTGATCGTGGGGTCGTCGTTGTCGTTGGATACGCGGAACGCGACCGATGTGGTCGAGACGTTGTTAGTCTCGTTGATAACGGAGCCATCTTCATTGAGAGGCTCGTCAGACCCGTTGGTAGGCGGGTTGGCATTGCCATTGGCGCCACCGATGAGTTCTCCTGCCTCATTGCGCAGGCGATCATCCACGGACACATCGAGCGAATAGGTGTCGTTGTAGTCGATGTTGGGCACCGTAACGCTTAGATTGGTCAACGCCGCCTGCACATCGGCATAGCTGCCCTGAATGACCAGCGTGCCGTCGCTGGCGTCGTCATCGACCAGCGTCAGGCCGCTGGTACTACCAAAAACAATACTGCCGCCATCGACAGTGATATCCGCCAGGTTGCCGTCAGCGTCACGAAACGCCAGGCGTGCCTGGATGAAATCCTGCTCGCCGGCGCCACTGTCGATACTGCCATCATCGATATCGGAATCGGCAATCGCAAAAGCATCACCGAAGTTGTGCGTATAGTTCGGGCCATTCGCATCACCGAACAGATCGACGGTCGAAGAGCCATTATTGGCAATTTCCGGCGTATCGTTACGTGCTGAATCGACGACGATCTGGAAGGTGGACGCCCCGGAATCGCTTTCGCCTTCGGTGTAGCCGTGATCATCCACCGAATCGCTGACGATGAAGTTGAAAGCGTCGGCGAAATCTTCTGAGCCGTCGTGTTCGTAGCTAACGCGGCCAGCGTTGATATCCGCCTGCGTGAAGCGCGACCCCAGACCCAAGGCACGACCATTGAGCATCAGGGTGCCGTGTTCCACATTGGTGGTCAGGCGATATTGCAGGACGGCATCGGCGGAGTCCGGGTCGACGGTATTCAACATGTCGGCGGTGATGGTCGCCGTTGCCCCTTCGGCGAGATTCAGGATCTCATTAGCCGTGGTTTGTGAGTCGCCGTTCTGGTCGACGATCGTGACGTCTTCGCCGTCAGGGCCTTGCGGCGTGATGGGGGCGTCATTGATGGGGGCAACGGTGAGCGACACCGTGGCGGGATCGCTCAGGGCGCGCTGATAGGCGGGCAGATCAGCTTCGTCGGGCAGCGGGTCCGTTCGAACCTCGGTTGCATCGCCCGCGCTCAGGTCATCACGCACATCGAAGGTGAACTGATCGCTAAAATTCTCGCTGCCATCGTGGATGTAGCGAATGCCGCTGGTACCGCCATCCACATTAGCATCCAGCAGTGCCTGAGAGAGCCAATCGCTATTACCCTGTGCATCGAAGGTGATGTCGACCCAGGCGCTGCCGTCCCAGCGCTGGAGCGCACCGTGCTCCGGCTGTGTGGTGACGCGGAAGAAGAGGTCATCATCGGACGCTTCACCGTCGGGCTCGCCGGATTCGTTGGCCGTGTCGGCGTCAGCCATTCCGATAAGGTCCGAGCCCAGACGAATCGTGGCACCTTCCCTGAAGGGCTCGGTAGTACCACCGCTGGCCGTGGGCCGGTCATTGGTAGGTAGTGCGCTGATGGCGAAAGTTCCCTGCTCGACCTCTGCCGTGCCGCCACTGACGGAAAAATTAAAGCTGGACTTATGGTTCTCGGAGCCATCGTGGGTGTAGCGTACCCGGCCCTCGTTGATGTCTGCCTGAGTAAAGCTCTGATAGCCGCGCAACGTGCGCCAGTTGCCTTCGCCATCTCCCTTCTGGAGAATGCCGTTGCCGGGGAGCGAGGTTAGCCGGTAGAACGTCTGCGCGGCATCGATGGAGCGCGAGCCTGCCGCCAGCACGTATTCCAGGTCCTCCGACGTCAGCAAACGCGTGTCGTCGCCACCCGGCTGGCCGTCGCCTTCGCTGGGCACATCGCTGAAGCCCATGTTGGTCTGACTGGAAACATCCAGATCATCGCCGTAGCCTTCGTCCGCCGCGTCGGGCGCGCCCTTTCCATCCATGTTGGTGCCGTTGATGGCGATGTCAAAGCGATTCGTCGCAATATCGCCGTTTTCATCGCGCACCGCTCCGGGATCCCCCTGCGCGTTGAACGCCTTGAGTTCGCCGTCGTAGACCTGGAAATCGAAGCCGTCGACCGTATCCTCGGCCACATTGACGCTCTGCACGTAGCGGACCCGGCCGCTGTTGATATCGGCCTGAGTGACCGTGGCGCCGACGCCCAAGGTACGCCAGGCTCCGCCGCCGTTTTGAAACTGCAGCTCGCCGGACTCGGGGCGTGCGGTGATGGCGTAGAACAGCTCATCGTTATCGGTGTCCGAACTACTCAGCATTCCAGGCGTCAGGGTAACGATATTACCCGCATCCACGCTGGTGCCGGCGTTGGTATCCAGCACCGGGTCATCATCATTGGGAATGACATCGAGCGTAACCGTTTCGGTGGTGAAGCGAGGCGTGCCCGTGTCGCCGCCACTGTCGGTCACGGTGATATTGAACTGTGGGGCGACCTCACTTGGCTCGTCGCCATTGTGGTCAAATCGCAGATCGGCAAGGCGCGCGGCGTCATACTGCACACCGGCCATGACCTCGTCACCGTTGGCGAAATAGAGCCGACCCTGATCCTGAAGCGCAAGGTTGTCGATGGTGAACGTGGCGTTATCGACAGTATCGACGTCATCGAAGTCCGCATAACCCAGCCCTAACGAGACCCCATTGGAACCATCGTCGTTGGACTCGGCACCTTGACCTTCGAACACCTGCGGATTGAGGTTGCCGGTCAGCTCCGGCGCTTGATTGACCGGACTCAGGTCGATACCGATACGGGTTTCTTCAGAGATCGCGCCGCCATCGTTGACGACGACGCTGAAGCCATCAGTGGTGCCTGCCTGAACATCGGCCCCATTGTGGCGATAGGTCAGATTCTCGATCTGATCCATCGAGAAGGTGCTCCCGACGACTACCGAATTACCATTGAGTGTTAGTCGACCCTGCTCCGGCAGCTCCGTGATACGGATGACTTCCTGCGCGGGCGTCTGCGGGCTGGCATTGATGTCCTCATTCAGATCCGGATCGGTGATGCCGAAATCGCTGAGGCTAAAACTGCCGCTATCGCCCTCGTTAACGCTGAGCGTCGTGTCCGGCTGGGCCGAGGGCACATCGTTGACTGCAGTGACGTTGATGGCAAACGACTGGTTACCGGCGTTCAGATTTTCAGCCCCATTGAAATCCTGGTTACCCTGATAATTCAGGCTGCCGAGCGCCGTGTTGATCTCGGCGATGGTACCATCAATCGTGACGCTTCCGCTGCCGTTACCGGTGATCATACCGGGCACGTTGTCGCCGAAGGTCAAGGTGCCATTGCCGACGCCCAGCGTCAGGCTGTAGTTCGTATCGGCATCGCCCGTCACGCGCAGCCCGTTGACCGGGCTGGAAGTATCTTCCTGCACAGTAATCGGTCTGGTGGCGGTTCTCTCAACTTGCGGCGCCGCGGCTGCTTCTGCGGCACGAACGTTCTGGCTGGCCTCAAGCGCGCGGGCAATGGAGGACTGGGGCTGGGCCGCGGCTTCCGCGGTGGTGGCGTCGTGCTGGCCGGCGTCGCCTCCGTGCTGTTCCGGGAGGGTTTGATCGGTCGCGGTGTCCATGGCGGTGCCCGTAGCGGCGCCATCGAATAGCAGTCGGGGCTCGAGGGCCCGAATCAGCGGCGAGCGCGGCTGCTTGAACTTGTTACCCATGCCCCTTCCCTCTTGGCTCGTCGGCCGCACACACGTCGCGCACCGGAGTACAATTAGATTGTTTGTAGTAGAATGTTAACTATTAAATACCAATTTTTCAACCGCGCTTAGCTGTCGGATCACGTGTGATTGACCACCCGCTTGGTAAATGACTCAGGGTGCTTTGTCTGCCATTCCTTCATTACCTAATCGGTGATTGATGGTGCTGCGCCTTCTGCGGAATGTGGTGATTGTATAGCCATGTATAGCGTTTCAGCGTCTGCTCCAAGTCTTCGCCTGAGGTGTAGCGCCGAATCGCTAATACGTCGCTGATACGGCCGTTTATGCGCTCCAGCATGCCGTTCGTCTGCGGTTTTCCCGGCTTGATCAGACGATGCTCGATGCCATGAATCTGGCGTTCCTGGTCGAACACATGGTTTCCGCTGGGCTTACGCTCACCAGCCCGAGTGAAGCGATCAGTAAAGGATTTTCCGCAGTACCTACGGAACATTCTGGTTAGAGGCAGCCATCGTGACCTAAAGATCCTTGTGTGACCCTCACCATCACAAGGAGACCAACGATGACTGAAGTGGCCACCCGAAATTCGGACCAGGCACTAAGCTCTGGTCAGGCCGACCAGGAGACTCTGATCATGAGCAAGAAACTTCGGCAGTACAGCAACGAGTTCAAGGCCAAGGTGGCCTTGGCTGCGCTGGCGGCTCGCTTCGAGGTGCATCCCTCCATGGTGAGCCAATGGAAGCGTGAATTGCTGGACAACGCCGTTGGCATCTTCGAGAGCAGCAGCGGCAAGGCCGCCCAGAAGAGCCTGTAGGAGGTCGATACCCTCTACCGCGAGATCAATAAGCTGACGGTAGAGCGGGATTTTTTATCACGCAAGCTCGAGCGTTGAGCCGGGTGCAGCGCCTGGCCATGATCGAGCCGCCATCCCCCACCACCCTGAGTCTAAGACGCCAATGTCAACTGCTGGGCATCAGCCGCTCGTCGCCGTAGTACCAGCAGCGTGAATGGCTGGCCGAAGATCTGGTGTTGATGCGCTTGATCGATGAGCAACACCTGCTGACGCCGGTCTACGGCTCACGCCGGAAGACCGTCCATCTCAATCGGCTGGTCCATCGGGTCAACCGCAAGCGGGTCCGTCGCCTGATGCGCCAGATGGGGCTCCAGGCTGTCTATCCGCGACCACGCACCAGCCTGCCGAGCAAGGGGCACCGGACCTATCCCTACCGGCTGCGCGGCCTGACGATCGACCGGCCAAATCCGGTGCGGGCGACCGACATCAGCTACGAGCCGCTGGCCCGTGGGTTCATGTACCTGGTGGCTGTGATGGACTGGCACAGCCGCCGCGTTCTGTCGTGGCGCGTCTCCAATGCCTTGGACACTGGCTTCTGTGTCGAAGCGCTGGAGGAGTCCCTGGCACGCCACGGTCCGCCTGAGACCTTAAATACCGATCAGGGGTGCCAGTTCACCAGCCAGGCCTTCACCGGTGTTCTGGAGGCTCAGGGCGTCGCCATCAGCATGGACGGCAAGGGCTGCTACCGGGACAACATCTTCGTGGAGGGGCTCTGGCGCAGCGTGAAGTACAAGTGTGTCTATCTCAAGGCCTTCAAGGACGGCGCGCACCTGAAGCAAGTGCTGGGTCGCTACTTCACCAGGTACAACCAGAAGCGGCCCCATCAGGGATTGGGCGATGCAACACCGGATGAAGTGTACTTCCCACAACTAGTGAAACAAGCGGCCTGACGCCGATGATGACCCGATCCGAGCTTAGTTGACCTGTCAGATGGTCCAAAGGATGAGGGCCACTTTAGGCATTCAGCCACGTCGGTAGCAGGCCCTCACCTCGCGGCATCACCGGGTAGTGGACCACCGTTCATAGCAGCCCCACCTTCATCAGCGATATCACTGGGCTGAACCAGCCGGTGCATTGCTGCGCCCCTTTCCCGTCGATCGTCCTCAATTACCAGAGACACGCTCCTTATGGTCGTCACTGTCGCGTGGGCGCTTGCCGCAGTCGCTTCGTCAGGCAAGTGCTTGAGGATTCAGGTCATGGAGACCCTTGGTCCCCAAGCCTTCCATGTCGCCCTACCAGACCTTCCCACGAAAGATGTCTATTAGGTCACGCCATCTCGACGGGCTAGCTCGGCGCTTGAGGCGCCTCACTCGTGGATCCTAAGGACGGCGATGATTTGCAAGCCGAACTGACGGCGTCGCTGCATCATGAGACCGCCTGCTATCTGTATGAACGGAGCGAAATCCCCACATTGGCTATGGCGCGCGTTCTGGGCGCTATTCAGCAGCATCCGACCTAGCGCTTCCTGTATCCCTTATAGGGTGGGAATACATCCAGAGTTCCACCCTTGAATATCACCGCCTCATCAAACATCGCATCGACGCTGTCCATTTTGAGCAATGCGTGCGCCCTTGCGACTCGCCCGTTTCACGCTGATCTGCGATGAACCAAAAAATTGACAACCAACGCCGCAAAGTGTCGCTGGCAGGCCCCTGTAAGAGTAGTAGGCAAGAAACACGTGCCTATTGATGACACCCTACAGAGGACCGTGACAATGAAACTTCAGAATCCGCGCCATGTGATGTTGACGCCCGAAAGCAAGCGGCATATCCCGACGTATACCGACAGCATTTGCCTGAAGGATCTCGAACTAGGGATCCATCCAGGCCGGCGAGTCGACCATGACGTGGACTTTGCATCCTGTCGGCCGGTCGGATTTCTGCACGAGGATGGCGGCATCGAACCGCTCAATATCCAGTTGCTGTCGGCAGTGACGCGTCACTGGGATGCAGAACAGTCAGTGATCTGTGATCTAATCGACATCGGCGAAATTAACGTCCAGGAAGAACAAATTTTGAGGTTTTGGCACGGAGATCACGCCTGGTGCCAAGCCCATTGCCAGTCACGCTACGACGCCCAGGCTCAGAGCTGGCAGGATCTCATCACAATCCTGATGACGAACGAGGATCTCGCCCTGGCGGTGGCCGACGGTTTGTTCCGTCGTGAAACGCTGCGGCTGCGTGACATCCGCTGGCTCTGTGCCGAGCGGGTCTCAGTGGCAACCATCTGCGAATACAAAAAGCAGCTGCAAGAGCAGCATGCGGCTTAATGACTGAGTACCCCGTGATGAGGCCGGCCGCCTCATCACGGCTTTGCTTCCACAGGGATGACGCAATATGGCAGAGACGAAACATCAGCTCCCCAGGGAGATTATCAGCGCCTGGAATGAGATCCTGGATCGGTTGACCACCCTGTCAGAGGCCGAGATCAGCCTCGTTCGGGCCGCGATTCGATATGCACTGCCCCCCATCAGCCGACTTGATGCCCTTGCAGCGCTGCGCTTTTATATCATCGACTCCTATCTCGATACCCCATCATCGGCAGAAGCACTGGTCGCGCATCTGCCGGTTCAGAGCGCAAGGTGTCGTCACACCGCCACCTCTCATCCGCTCTACACGGCCATGATCCGTCTCACAGCGACCGAAGGCCTTGAACATCCTTTCCGGCAATGCTGTCGACGGATGTTGAGTATGTATTTCGCTGATGTTCCGGCCAATGCTCACCCCAACACACTCTATCAACAGATCGTGCAGACCCGGGATGTCCTATCGACATTCACCCAGCAGAACCTCTCCGGGCCTTCGCATGGCGAAAAGGACGACCATTATTTATTCGGAATCGTTAGCGCACATATCACTCGTGCACAGTCAGTGGAAGGGGATTGGGAAAAGAAGGTCCTCACGTTTCAGAAGCTGTTTTACGGACAAAATGGCATCGCCAGCGACCATCTCGTTCCTCGTAAGCCAGGCATCCGCAGTGTCGCTCGCGGGCCCCAGCGACGTCGGAGAAAACGACAAGAGCGGGATCAAGCCCTCGATCGGGAGTTGCTGGAGAGCCTGCAGCAACGGGAGGCGCGCCGTCAGCAGCCATCAAGCACCGCCAAAAAGGACAGCGACGATCCGCAGCCAGCAGCGACGTCGGAGAGTGAGTTCGACGAACTGACAAAACACGGCCCGTATCGCTACGCCCCTTCCTCAGCCCCCACCGCCGCTGGTAACGAGGCGGATGAGCAAGACATCCTGCTGCAGCGCACGAAACCGAGCACGATGACCGTCGACGATGACCGTGCCGTGGTGCAGCACGTCCAGCGGATGGCACTCGTCGACACCCTGATGTCCATGAGCGATATCCAGCGTCTGACGACAGGTCAATTGAAGGAGGTGTTGATCAACTGCCGCCATGATCCCGCCCAATGGGCACTGAGCATGCTGCTGTTGTGCACAGGAATGCCTCTCGCCAGGCTCGAAACGCTCACAGTCGACCGTTCACCGGAGGGCGATCCTCAGGCGGAGGGCGACATGCCCTTGGTGGTTCACGACGGCAGGCTCCTGACCTATTGCCTGCTCGACGGCCCCAGCAGCCCGTCCCACACTGATGACCATCGCTGGGTCACCCTGGCACTGCCCTATGCACTAATAAAGGCCATACAGCATGCGGTCGAGTGTCATGGCGATCAGCCCTTCGGCGATACCGCGAAACAGCTCAAGCGAACTCTGGCTCGACAAGCAGACCACTCGCCCGGCCTGCCGCCGACGCCAAAACGCCTGACAGCCAGTAGCTGGATGCTCATACGTCCCGCGGCAATGGATGATGTCGCCGCAAGAGCCTTGAGCGGGCGCTTCGGGATCGCCCTGTCGGCCCCCGCCGCTTATCGCGCCCTCGCCCCCGGCGAGCTCGATACCCTCTTTCGGCACGCGGTGGACTGCCTGCTTCCCAGCCTGACGTCTTGGCCGCAACCGGACTGGCTGTCGAGTGCCCCCGTTGCCTGGGGAGTAACGCCGAATCCCCATGCCACACACTGGCAGACAGGCTCTGCCCATGCCGTCCCGGTCGGCGCCTTTCGCTCATGGTTTGAATGGTTGCAGTGCGGGATGGGGCAAGCCGCCCGCCGCTTTGCCAACGCCCTGAACCCGCAGGACCGTTCTCCCGACGCCTTGCTCGAGATCGTGGCTATCTCCGCGGCTCACAGCTATCTGGTGATGTTGCTATCGACGGGTTGCCGCCCCCATGGCACACGGGTGCGCTGTCAGCGAGTGGGTGATGACCTGTGGCTGGCGGATAAGGATTCGCGGCGCGCACGCGAGAGCCGCTGGATCCCAGCGTCCAAGGAACTGCAGGCCAGCCTGGATGCCCACCAGGCGCTGGTGGCGGAGGCGAGCCACTGGCTGCAGCGTCGCGGTTTTGAGATCAGCGATCACCGCCTCACCGGCGAGTTTTCCCTCTTCGCGCAGATCAACCACCCGCAGCGATCACGCATGGCGGTCACATCGATCACCCACCGGGGCTTTATCCAAACGCTCACCACGCTGCAGCCGCCGGTGGCTCGGCCTGACCTGATGCCAGCGGAGGTCGCTCGCAACATCACACGTCATAGCGTCGCCACCTACTGCCGAGGACGGCTACCCACCCCTCAGCTGGACGCAATGTTGGGGCATGTCCACGGCTTTCGACAGCAAGGTCCTGGTAGCTCGGCGGCGGGTCCCGCCCGGCGGGTCTGGCAAACCATCATATCCGACCTGCTGAAAGAGGCCGGTCATCACCCGCTCAACAGGAGCTCGCTTGCCTATGCCCTCCGCCACTGAGTTGACCGCCCTCGATATCTGGCATCATCTGCAGCGCGATCACCCGACCCAGCCGGCTGATAGCGACTTCCTCAAGGTGCCGCAATCAAACCTCTGCCGGACGGATCGTCAGCAACGCTCGGCTCTCGTGTGGGAGATCTGCCAACGGCTTCCCGCCCACGTCAATGAGCGCGGCATGGTGATGGCAACGGCTGTCCGGCAGATCACGGAGGAGCTTTATGCGTGGGCCAAAACGCATCAGCCCACACCGCCCCGACGTCGCACCCACCAACGCCGGGTGATGATGATCCTCGCCTCGCTCAATGCGCTGCCGGGATTGACGATCCTGCTGCCGACGCAAGCGGTGCGCCTGCCTCGGCCCAGTCATGCCCCGTCGTCTGCGCAGGAGGCCCAGGGGCTGGCTGCTATGCTGCTGGTGGATCGCCACCTCGATACCTGGCGACAGCAGACCCGCCACCGTGACCGCTGGTTGCTCACGGTGGCACTGCGCCTGAGCTGTCGACTCGGCATGGGGCCGGAGGTGCTGCTTGGCACCCTGGCCATGCTGGGCACGCAGCATGTCGACATGGCCACCCGCCAGGTTCACCTGCCCTCGCAGCTGCAAGATGACCGAGACAGTACGCCGGCAGCTGACGAGCACGAGCCAAAGGCACTCAGGTCGGGCCGACAGCAGGATCCGGCCTATCAGCCCATGCACTACTACAGCCTGACGCTGCCCCGTGCCGTGTGGGATCCCCTCAGGCATCTGGTGCATGCCGCCGCTGGCCATCAATGCGAGTGGCTGGCGTTGGAGAGCCCTGCAAAGCCGATAGCGACGCTCAAGACACGACAAAAACAGCTTCGTGGACGACTCGATCGCGCCGCCAAGGCACTGATCAAGGAGATGAAGGCACAGCATCCCGAACATCGCGCCCTGCTGGAATGCCTATCAGGCTGGCCCAAGATGAGCCGATGGGGCCCGATGGTAGTGCAGCGCAAGGGCATCGCATCGATGTGGCTCGATATCCTGTCAGATTACCCTCTTCCCACCGACTCTCGTGAACCCATCACCGTCGGCACGGACCGGGGGCGCTATGCGCCTGCCGGTAGGGCCCATCGTCACCTGGCCAGACAGGGTGTCGAGGATCTGGGTTTTCTGGATGACGACCTGGAGACGCCAAGGTCTCATGATACGGCCAGGATGCCCCGGCCGGATGATCTCTCCGTCGCCGCTCCCGGCGCGTCCAATAGCATCGCCGAGCCGTTGTCCATCGAGCAGAGCTTTGCTCTTCACCATGCCGTCCGGGGCTTTGCCCGCCAGCTCCCCACCCTCACCACGGGGAAACGGTTATCGGGCCAGGTATACCGCGAGCCCCTTCAGCAGCTTCGCCATCGCACGCTCGAGACGCTCACCGACATCGTCGGTACGCAAGATAGTTTCGGGCACTGGCTCGTGGCGTTCGCCTGTGCCCGACTGATCAGCCATGGCGACACCATTTCCAGCACACAGACGTTCCTGACCCGTCTGATGCCGCCGCCTCTGCTCCTCAACGAGGCCATCGCTGATGTCCCTGGCTGGGATCAGGACAGCGTTGACGAGCTCTGCGATGAAGGCCAGTCCTACCGGAAATGGGGCTATAACACCCGTCAGCATTTTCTGCGCACCATGGGCATGTTTGTCCGCTTCTGCCAGGATTACGGCATTCTCGATGAGGTCATTCCGCCCTCGTCGACGACGGCGCGGATCTCGACCCGTCGAACTCGACTGATCAATCCCGTGCAAATGGATCATGCCTGGAAGGCATTGGTCGGCCATACGCATCCCAGTCAAACCAACACGCAATTTGCGCTGGCATTGGCTCTGGGCTACTACGGCGGCCTGCGTGCTTCAGAGGTCTGTCAGCTGACGCTGCGAGATGTCCGCATCGAGCGTCTGGAACCGGAGGCGGAATGGGCAGCGCTTGAGGATGGCTTCGCGCGGGGCCGGCGATCGTCGTCTGAGGCTGGCCCTTCTGCTACGCAGGAATGCTGGGTGTATATTCGTGAGAGCAAGACGCGCTCTGGCCGGCGACGGATTCCGCTGCACCTGCTGGCCCCTCCAAACGTCATCCAATGCATGGTCCAGTGGTGGGAAACGCGCCGTGCAGTGGCGCCCACCCTGCCCCTAAAGGAGATCGGCCTGTTTGGTCCGCTGTTCAGTCCTCAGGCCTATCGTCGCAAAGGGCTGATTGATTCGCTGCTCGTCTGGCTACGACAACGCTGGGGCGATGGCGTGGATTTCCACGGCCTGCGCCATTGCGCCGCCTCTTGGTGGCAATTGCGTCTGCAGGCCGCCCAGCATGACGATTTCCGTGAGACCCTTCATTACAAGTTTCACTGGATGTTCCAGCCATCAACGCTGGACCGTTTCCTCACGTACCTGTGTGGCGCCGAGGGCGAAGACGCCATCGAACGGGGGACGCTGATGGGCCAACTGGCCAAACTGATCGGCCACCGGCATGT
>Ga0114983_1000625_pt1 | contig 14687 bp, 12 predicted proteins | sample Shrwel_input2_RT_FD_87182 | JGI IMG/M metagenome (GOLD analysis project Ga0114983, IMG submission 87182) | Subsurface microbial communities from deep shales in Ohio, USA - Utica-3 well 1 S input2 RT | ecosystem: Environmental > Aquatic > Deep subsurface > Shale gas/oil reservoir > Produced... | reverse complement strand
CCTCGACCGTGCTCCACCCGAGTATGAGGGCGATCACCGCCCCTTGGCATTGCCTTGCTATCCTTCGCTTGTCTGCTTGCATGGCTGCCCCTCCCGCAAACTCGCTACTCGCCAGGTGAAGTCGCTAGGCTGTCGAAGCGTGGCCCCTCGTCGGTGGTCACGGACTCGATGAGTATTAGCTGATTATAGCGCCAGCCGAGGGATACGCTGAGGAGCGCGCTCGGACATAGGGGGCTTGGCATGGCGAACGAGGATGGCACGAGGGAGGATTGAATGAGGCAGCGAAGGGTCGGCTTGGGGCCGTCTCTCACTGGCAAGGAGGGAGTGCTAGTGCGAGATAAAAGGACCACCGATCATTCCTCGCGCATGGCCGCTTGGGCCTTGGCGCGAGGAACAGGCGATGGCGTTCGCCATCGGTTCAGTCGCCGATCACCATCACCGCTTCGGCTTCGAACTGGCTGCCCTTGGGCAAGGCCTTGATGCCGACGGCGGCGCGGGCCGGGTAAGGGGTCGCGAAGAACTCTTCCATCACCCGGTTCACGATCGCGAAGTTGTCGAGATCGACCAGGTAAAGGTTGATCTTGACGATGTCCTGCAGTGAACCGGCAGCTTCCTCGCACACCGCGGACAGGTTCTTGAAGACCTGGCGGGCCTGTGCCTCGAAGTCGTCGGAGACCAGCTCCATGGTGGCCGGGTCTAGCGGGATCTGGCCTGAGATATAGACGGTGTTGCCCGCCTTGATGGCCTGGGAATAGGGGCCGATGGCAGCCGGTGCCTTCTCGGTGTTGATGACGGCCTTGTTGCTCATAACAATGCTCCTGTTGTGATTGTGGCGTGGAATAAAACGACAGATATCCCCGCCCGATCTCATCGGACGGGGGGAAAGAAACGGCGTTAATTTCGGACGCGGGTGATCTTGCCGACGTGGGACAGGTTGCGGATCCGCTTCATGATGCTCGCCAGGTGGACGCGGTCATGGACCGACAGGGTCAGGTTGACGATCGACAGTCGGGCGTCGCGCTCTTCGATACCGATGCGCTCGATGTTGGCATCGGCGTCGGTCACCAGACTCGCCAGCTCGGCGACCAGGCCGCGGCGGCTTTCCATGTGGATGCGCAGCGCCACCGGGAAGTCTTCCTGAATGTTCTCCGACCAGGAGAGGCTGAAGAGCTTGTCCGGATCGCTCCTCAGTTCCACCAGATTGCGGCATTCGGTGCGGTGCACGACGATACCCTTGCCCACCGAAAGGTGGCCGATCACCGGATCACCGGGTAACGGGTGGCAGCAGCGGGCGAAGTTGATCACCATGCCGTCGGCGCCACTGATGACGATCGAGCCTTCGGCATTGCCGGGGCCGATGTCACCGCCACTGGCCGGCTGGTCGTCGGGCAGCCTGCTGGCGAGCCGGTGGGCGACGGCGTGGGCCATGCGGTTGCCAAGGCCAATCGATTCCAGCAGTTCATCGCTGCGCTTGAGCGACAGCTCCTCGAGCAGCGACGGCAGCGCGTCCTGGGGCAGTTCCTCGAGGCTGAGTTCGTAATCGGCAAGCGCCTTGTTGAGCAGGCGATGGCCGAGCTGGACGGACTCGGTATGCTGCTGATGCTTGAGCGCATGGCGGATCGCCGAGCGTGCCTTGGCGGTCATCACGAACGACAGCCAGGCGGTGTTGGGCCGGGCCCCGGGCGCGGTGATGATCTCAAGGGTCTGGCCGCTTTCCAGGCGGCTCGAAAGCGGCGCCAGGTGGCGGTCGATGCGACAGGCGATGCAGCTGTTGCCGATGTCGGTATGCACGCTGTAGGCGAAGTCGATCACCGTGGCGCCCTGGGGCAGCTCCATGATGTCGCCTTTTGGCGTGAATACATAAATATCGTCAGGGAACAGGTCGTTCTTGACGTGCTCGATGAACTCCAGGGAGTTGCCCGCCTGGCGCTGCATCTCGAGCAGGCCGCGCACCCATTCCCGCGCCCTGGCGTGGCTGCCGGCGGCGATTGGCCGCTCGGTCTGGCCGGCCTTGTAGAGCCAGTGGGCGGCGATGCCGTTGTTGGCCATGGCCTCCATCTCGCGGGTGCGGATCTGCACCTCGATGGGCATGCCGCCGGTGCCGAACAGGGTGGTATGCAGGCTCTGGTAGCCGTTGGCCTTAGGGATGGCGATGTAGTCTTTGAAGCGCCCCGGTACCGGCTTGTAGAGATTGTGTACCGCACCGAGGATGCGATAACAGCTGTCGACATCGTCGGTGATGATGCGAAACCCGAACACGTCCATGATCTCGGCAAACGGCTTACGCTGGTCGCGCATCTTGCGATAGATCGACAGCAGGTGCTTCTGGCGCCCGACCACCGTGCCCGGCAGACCGTCGTCGTCGAGGCATTTCTGCAGGCTCGACTGGACCTGGCGGATGGTGGTGCGACGGTTGCCGCGGGCCTTGCCCACCGCGCGCTTGATGCGCTCGGCGCGCATCGGGTGCAGGGCCTGGAAGGACAGGTCCTCGAGCTCGACGCGAATGGTGTTGATGCCTAGCCGCCCGGCGATGCGGGCGTAGATTTCAAGGGTCTCGCGGGCGATACGGCGCTTCTTGTCCGGGCGCAGAGCGCCCAGGGTGCGCATGTTGTGCAGGCGGTCGGCGAGCTTGACGATGATCACCCGGATGTCCCGGGACATCGCCAGCACCATCTTCTGAAAATTCTCGGCCTGGGCGACGGCCTTGTCTTCGAAGGTGATCTGGGTCAGCTTCGAGACGCCGTCGACCAGCTCCGCTACCGGTTCGCCGAACTGTTCGGCGAGGGCCTTCTTGGAGACGCCGGTATCTTCGATCACATCATGCAGCATGGCCGCCATCAGGGCCTGATGGTCCATGTGCATGTTGGCGAGAATGTTGGCGACCGCCAGCGGATGGGTCACATAGGGCTCGCCTGAGCGGCGGCGCTGGCCGTCATGGGCCTGCTCGGCGTAGTAGAAGGCGCGCTTGACCTGGCGGATTTCCTCCGAGGGAAGATAGCCGCCTAGGCGGTCGGCCAGGTCATCGATGGTGAACATGCAGCACGCCTATACCCTGAACGCAAAGGAAAGGTTGACGATATCAGAATTCAGCGCGGTTGCGTCATTCCTCGCCCATTTCGGGCTCGCGACGGGGGCGTACCGCTGCCTCGATCGGCTCGTTGAGCACGTTTTCGTTGATCTTCTGGGCGGCGATCTCACGCAGCGCCATGACGGTGGGCTTGTCGTTTTCCCAGGGCAGCAGGGCATCGCGGGAGCCGCGGGCCAGCTGACGCGCACGCTGGGTGGAGATCATCACCAGCTTGAAACGGTTTTCGACGTGTTCCAGACAATCTTCGACGGTGACTCGCGCCATGATCAGGTACCTGAGTTCGAGGGATGGGAAAGATAAATCGTTCGAAGGCCCCGCCGACGGGCACGCTGCGGGACCGTGCAGTCTACTGTAGCCCTTCGTCCTGTGACAAGAGTGACGCCAGCAGCAGGCCCTGGCGCTCACGTACCCGTGCAAGCCGAGTGCGCTGACCGCGCACCAGTGCTTCGAGCTCGGCCAGGGCGGTGGCGAAGTCGTCGTTGATGATCACGTGGGCATATTCGTCAAAGTGCGACATCTCGCTGATGGCGTCGCGCATGCGCCGCTCGATGATCGCCTCGTCGTCGGTGCCGCGGCCGGCCAGCCGTGCACGCAGCGCGGCCCGAGACGGCGGCAGGATGAACACGGATTCGGCCTCGGGCATCTGGGCGCGGACCTGACGGGCGCCCTGCCAGTCGATCTCCAGGATCACGTCTTCGCCGGCTGCCAGGCGGGCTTCCACCGCCGGGCGCGAGGTGCCGTAGTAGTTATCGAAGACGCGGGCGTGCTCGAAGAACTCGCCGCGCTCGATCATCTCCTCGAAGCGTTCGCGGTCGACGAAGTGGTAGTTGACGTCGTCGACCTCGCCCGGGCGCTTCTCGCGGGTGGTGTGCGAGACCGAGACGCCGATGCCGTCTAGATGCTCGAGCAGGGCCTTGACCAGGCTGGTCTTGCCGGCCCCGGAGGGGGCGGAAACGATATAGAGGGTGCCTTGGGGCATGAGCGAGGTCCCTGACGTTGACAGCTGAAGAGCGAGCGGCTCGGAAAGGCGCGAAGTATCGCATAGATTGGCCCTTGCTCTACAGCATCCCGGTTCGGCCATCCTGCCTCAGGCGGCGAGGGGCCCTCGATCATGATGATGCGGGTCAGGCCGAACGTCACCCGGTTTATCACAGGGGCGCCCTGCTCGACGGGGGGCGTGGCCACCAGGGCGGCGCCCCCGACGCAGGCGCCGTATTGAGGATGGCCCCGGACCCGTGGCCCATATCGTCGGCGAGGAGTTCGAGGACGTACTGGGCGGCCACCGAATTGCCGCGCTCATCCAGCGCCGGTGACCAGGCGCAGACCGAGAAACAGCCCGGGACAATGGCGATGATCCCGCCGCCTACCCCACTCTTGGCCGGTAGGCCGGCCCGGTAGGCGAAGTCGCCCGCCGCGTCGTACATGCCGCAGGTGAACAGCAGCGAATTGATCCGCCGGGACAGGTCGGACGCGATGAACTGCTCGCCCAGGGGGCGGGCGTATCCCCCGGCGGCCAGGAAGTTGAAGGCCCGGGCGAGGTCGACGCAGCTCATGGACAGTGCACAGCAGGAGAAATAGGCCTGCAGGACGGCGTCCACGTCGTTGTCCAGATGGCCGAAGGCCTGCATCAGGTAGGCCATGGCGGCGTTGCGGGCTCGATGCTGCCATTCGGAGGCCTGCACGCCTTCGTCGATGTGGATCGTCGGGTTGGCGGACAGTCGGCGGGCGACGTCGCGAAGGTGTTTCGACGGCGTGGCGAAGGCGCTGACCAGGCGATCGGTGACCGCGATGGCGCCGGCGTTGATGAAGGGGTTACGGGGCTTGCCGCCCTCCACCTCAAGCTGGGTCAGGGAATTGAAGGGCATGCCCGAGGGATTGCGGCCCACGCGCGTCCACAGGGCATCGCCGTGCACGCGCAAGGCCAGGGTCAGCAGCAGCGCCTTGGCGATGCTCTGAATCGAGAACGGCTCCTGTGCCTCGCCGGCGCGGTAGATCTCCCCGTCATTGGTGCAGATGGCGATGCCGAAGCGATCGGCCCGCCGCTGCGCCAGCGCGGGAATATAGTCGGCGACGCGGCCGCTGCCCAGTCGGGCCCTGGCGCGTTGCTCCAGGCTTTCCACCCATTCCTGCATCGTTTCCATGAGAACTCTCTGGCTGGTCGTCGCGAAGGGAGCGAGGACGCGACGGCCCGGCGGCGGCAGATGCCGCGGCCGGGCCGATGATGTCCGGAAGCAGAAACCCGGCTAGGGAGTGGTCGGCGATGCCGCCTGGGAGCGGCGCACGCGCTCGCGATCCTCGGGTTCGATCACCCAGGCCGCTGGGTCGACGTTGAGGTCGCTGAACTTGTCGGCCTCGAAGATCGGTTGCCTGATGCCGGCACGGATCTGGTCGTCGAAGTCGCGCAGGATGCGACGCCCTGGTTTGAAGAGCAGGATCAGCGCGATCAGGTTGGCCAGGGCCAGGAAGCCCATGGTGGTGTCGGCGAAGGCGAAGATGGTGCCCAGGTCGGTCATCGCTCCCCAGATGCACAGGCCGATGATGGCGAGGCGGAAGGCGTTGAACAGGGTGCGATTGCCGCGGCTGAAGAAGTCGAGGCTGTTCTCGCCCAGGTAGTAGTTGTAGAGGATGGTGCTGAAGCCGAACAGCAGCAGCGCGATGCTGACGAAGCTGCGGCCCCACTCCCCGACATGACCGGCCAGGGAGGCCTGGGTCAGGGCGATGCCGTCGATCCCGGCACCGCTGGCCGGGTCGTAGGCGCCGCCGAGCAGGATGATGAAGGCGGTGGCGGAGCAGATGATCAGGGTGTCGATGAACACCGAGAAGGCCTGCACGATGCCCTGGTTGACCGGGTGCGGCACGTAGGCGACGGCGGCGACGTTGGGCGCGCTGCCGAGCCCCGCCTCGTTGGAGAACAGGCCGCGCTTGACGCCCATCAGGATCGCCGCGCCGATGCCGCCGCCGATGGCCGGTTCGAGGCCGAAGGCGCTCTTCACGATCAGCGCGATCACGTCCGGGAGCTGGGTGACGTTCAAGCCCAGCACCACCAGGGCGATCAGCAGGTAGCCCCCCGCCATCACCGGGACCAGCACCTCGGTGACCCGGGCGATGCGCTTGACGCCGCCGAACACGATCAGCCCCACCACCAGGGCCAGGCCGATGCCAGTGTAGTGGGCCGGGATGCCGAAGGCGTCATCGAAGGAGGTGGCCACGGCATAGGACTGCAGGGCGGTGAAGGCGAAGCCGAAGGTGGCCAGCAGCAGCACCGAGTAGAGGCCGGCCAGCCAAGTCCAGCGGCGGCCGAGCCCGCGGGCGATGTAGCGGGCCGGTCCGCCGCGGTAGGTGCCGTCGGGTTCGGCGGTCTTGTAGGCCTGGGCCAGGGTGCATTCGAGGAAGCTGGTGGCCATGCCCATCAGGCCGACCACCCACATCCAGAACACCGCGCCCGGGCCGCCCAGGGTGATGGCCACGGCGACGCCGGCGATGTTGCCGCCGCCGACTCGCCCGGCCACCGACAGCAGCAACGCCTGGAAGGAACTCAGGTGGCCGTGCTTGTCCTTCTTGAAGGCCTGGCTGGCACTGAGGATGCGGAACATGCGGCCGAAGTAGCGGAACTGCACGCAGCGTGAGGCCAGGGTGAAGCCGACCCCGACGGCAATCAGCAGGGCGATCAGCAGCTTGCCCCACAGCAGGTCGTTGATCAACGCGAGCATGCGGCACCTCCCTCGCGGGTGATTGACTGGGCGGAGGGGGCGCTTGCGGCGGGTAAGGCCGCCGTGATTATGGTGGGCATCGGTCGTTGAACCTCTTGTTCTTGGAATGTCGCGGCTCTCGTCATGGAGCCACTCCATCAAGAGCAAGGGGCATGCCAGATGGCGATATATCGGTTACATGATTGTTTTTTCTTGCATTTCTGTCGGGGCTTGGCCTCGGCGGCGAGAGTGAAGGGGTATAACCTCGAGGCGCCTCGGGGCGGCGGTGTTTAGTAACTCTCTGAAATAAAAAGGTTATGTGGCGCTATAACCCTGGTTATTCCGTCGCCGGGGTTATAGGGGTTCCTCGCCGGACGCGCGCAGCTTCTTCACCCGCTTGCTCAGTGCCGGCTGAGAGATGCCCAGCAGCTTTGAGGCGATCGACTGGTTGCCCTCGGCCCGCCGCATGGCCTCGCGGACCAGCAGGTCGGCGACCTCGTGCAGCGTCGGCAGGGGCTCGCCGGGAGCGAAGACGGCGCGTTCGACGCACGCATCGGCCGTCGGCTCGGGGCCGGCAAGGCCCGGATCGATGGCCCGCCTGAATGCCGCCATGGACAGCGTTCGCGAGCGGTGGACGCTCATGGCGTCGTAGGCCATGGCGCGCAGCTCGCGCACGTTGCCGGGGAAAGGGTAGGTGCCCAGCAGCACGGGCAGCTCAGGCGGGTAGGTGGGCCGGAGCTTGCCGAGCTCGTCGGCGGCCTCGGCGAGGAAGTGGTCCAGTAGCAGCGGGATGTCGCCACGGCGACGGCGCAGCGGGGGAATCTGAACCTGATGGGTGCGTAGCCGGTAGTAGAGATCCTTGCGAAAGCCGCCTTCTCGCTGACACGCCTCGAGGTCGTGATGGGTCGCCACCACGATACGCGCCCGGGCCCGCTTGGGACGATCGCTGCCCAGCGGATAGTACTCGCCGTCCTGCAGCAGGCGCAGCAGCTTCACCTGGGACGCCGGGTTCAGGTCGCCGATCTCGTCGAGAAACAGGGTGCCGTCCGCGGCCTGTTCGACCATGCCGGCACGGGGGCGATCAGCCCCGGTGAAGGCGCCTCTCTCATGCCCGAACAGGGTGTCGGCGAAGACGCCCTCGTCGAGCCCCGCCGCGTTGACGCAGACCAGCGGGCCGCGGCGGCCGCTCAGATCATGGGCGGCCCGGGCGATCAGCTCCTTGCCGACCCCGCTCTCGCCGCCGATCAGCAAGGGCTGACTGGAGGGCGCCACCGACTCGAGGTACTGGAAGACCGAGCGCATGCCCTTGTCGTCGGTGATGATGTCGGCGAAGGCCTCGGGGTGCTCCAGGGTGTCGTCGAGGAAGCGTTGACGCAGCGCCAGGTTCTCCTGGCGCAGCTCCTGCAGGCGGATGGCGCGCTTGATGCCTTCGATCAGCCGGCTCTGTTCGTCGGTCTTGACGAAGTAGTCGAAGGCGCCTCGCTTGATGCAGTCGACGGCGGTCTCCACCTGGTTCAGGCCGCTGATCACGATCACCCCGACATCGGGATGTTCCTCGACGATACGCCGCAGCAGCTCCTCGCCCGATAGGTGGGGCATGGTTAGGTCCAGGGTGACCAGGCCAATGTTCTCGCGCGCCAGGATGTCCATCACCTGGCGGCTGTCCTGGCAGCGGTGGAGATGGTTGATGCCGCCACTGCGCTCCAGAGCGATGCTCAGGCTGCGCAGGTAGGAGGGTTCGTCATCGACCAGCAGCAGGCCGAAGGCGGGATAGAGGTTCATGCTCATCGATCGTCCTGGTGGGAGGGGGCATCGTCGTCGGCCGAGGCCACGGGCAGCGTCAGGGTGACGGTGGTGCCGCGGCCGGGGTGAGACGCGAAGTCCAGCTGGCCGTGGTGCTCGCGGACGATGCCGGACGAGACCGACAGTCCCAGGCCGGTACCGCCGCACTCGCGCCGGGTGGTGAAGAAGGGGTCGGTCAGCCGGGTGAGCGCCGCCGGGTCGATGCCTCGTCCCTCGTCGTACACCTCCAGGGTCACGGCCTCGTCGTCGGGAAGGTGCCGGGTCGTCAGGCGGATGCCCCGGTCGCGACCCTCCAGGGCCTGGCAGGCGTTGAGCACCAGATTGATGATCACCTGCTCGATGCGCTGGGCGTTGCCCCGCACGGCGGGCAGGTCGCCGGCGTAGTGCGCCTCGAAGCGGCCGGTGGCCTGGCGGATCGAGTTGTCGACCAGACGCACCGCGGTCCTGACCACCTCGTCGAGGTCGAGGCGCTCGCCGAGATCGGGGCTGCCCTGTCGGGCGAAGTCCTTGAGATCGCCGACGATCCGCTTGATGCGCTGGGTGCCCTCCAGCATCTCGTCGAGCATCGAGGGCACCTCGTCGCGCATGCGCGAGTAGGGCAGGCCGCCGAACGGGAAGTCGCCGTGGTCGCGATAGTGGGCCTCGAGGATCGGGCGGGCATCGTCGTGGGCATCCCGCAGCACCGGCAGGTTCAGCAGCAGCAGGCCGCTGGGGTTGTTGATCTCGTGGGCGACGCCGGAGACCAGAACGCCCAACGAGGACATCTTGTCGGCCTGGATCAACTGCTGCTGCTGGCGGCGCAGTTCTTCGCTGCGGCTCGCCACTTCGCGCTTGAGCAGGCGGTTCCAGACCACGATGCCGCCGAGAATCAGCAGCAGCAGCGCCGAGGCGATGGCGCCGATCAGCCCGAGCCGTTTCCAGGGCAGGCCCTTCCCTTGCTCCAGAGGGCCCAGCCACTTGTCGTAGATGGCTTGATGACGGCCGGTGTTCTTGAGGATGGCCAGGCCCTCGCTGAACTGGGCCAGCACGTCGGCGTCGCCCTCCTTGACGGCATAGCCGTAGCGCAGCGAGAAGGGGCGGGCGACCGGCACCAGGTTGGTCAGTCCCAGTTCACGGCTGAGATACAAGGCGGGCAGGTTGGCCACCAGGGCATAGTCATGCTGGCCGGCGGCGAGGGCGCGCAGCGCGTCGGCATGGGTGTCGGTGGTGAACAGCTCGGCCCCCACGTCCTTCTCGATCAGCATGTCCTGCATGATATCGCCGCGCTGGACGATGACCTCCTGGCCGCGAAGCTCCTCCAGGCGCTCCACGGGTGGGGTGCCGCGGCGGGCGAAGATGGACTGGTGGACGATGGCGTGGGGTGGGGCGAAGTCGAAGGTGGCGTCGCGGGCCTCGGAATATGACATGCCCTCCAGGACATCGATCTCACCGCTTTCCAGCTTGCGGCGCATTTCGCTCCAGGGGCCCAGTTCGATGCGCACCTTGATGCCCATCACCTCGGCGATGGCTCGGGAGAGCTCGACGTCATAGCCGGCGGGACGGCCGTCTTCGTCGAGGAACTCGTAGGGGGGATGGTAGTGATCGCCGCCGATCACGATGACCCGATCGTCGCCGGTGGAGGGCGGCGCGGCTTGGCCGGCGGCCGGCAGCGCGACTTGGCATGCCACGAACAGCAGCGGCAGCCACCGTCTTGCGGCGCTGATGCTTAGGGAGTGGGGGGTGTCGGTCGGCGTCACGGGCATTCCCGGAGTCTACGCGATGTGTTGGCCTAACTCGCGGTTCTACTGATGTGCTTGAGGCGGGCGGGGCCTTGATCGGGCCGGGCTTGCGGGGCCCGGCGGCAATGCTGCGGAGGTGTCTGGGGCATGAAGTAACCCTTCGATGCGCCGGGGACGCGCCGATGATCCGTCTCACAATAAAGTCACGATTATCGCATACCGTGTCGGCCTCTGGGATAATAGCCTGCTAATTTCGCGCCGCCTGGCGGTTGCGTCATCATTGTTCAAGGAAGCATGACATGCCAACGGATTCGACTCGTCCAACCCCGAACCCTCGCCGGGCCGAGAAGGCGCTGGCACTGGGGGGCTTCGCCATCGGCACGACCGAATTCGTGATCATGGGCCTGATGCAGCGTATCGCTACCGATTACGGCATCGCGGTCCAGGACGTGGGCCTGGCGATCAGCGCCTATGCCCTTGGGGTAGTGGTCGGTGCACCGTTGATCTCGGCGATTGGCGCACGCATTCCCCGTCGTCGGCTGCTGATCGGCCTGATGGTGCTGTTCGCTGCCAGTAATCTGCTGACTCTGCTGGCCCCTTCCTTCTATGGGTTCGTTGCCCTGCGCTTCTTTGCCGGCCTGCCTCACGGGGTCTACCTGGGGGTGGCGGCGCTGGTGGCCGCCAATGTTGCCGAACCCCACGAGCGGGGCCGCGCCGTCGGCCGGGTGCTGATGGGGCTGACCCTGGCGATCCTCGCCGGGGCGCCGCTGGCCACTTGGGTCGGTGGCCTGTTGGGCTGGAAGGCCGCCTTCGTGATGGTGGGAGCGCTGGGGCTTTGCACCGCGCTGCTGGTGCGGCTGTGGGTACCGGTTCAGCCGGCCAATGAGGGCGCGTCCCTGCGCTCCGAGCTTTCGGCCATCACCAAGCCGCGAGTGCTCTATACGCTCGCCGTCGCCTGCGTCGGCTTTGCCGGCATGTTCAGCGTGTTCAGCTATGCGATGCCGACCCTGACCCATCAGGCCGGCATGTCCGAGGCGCTTGGCCCGCTGGTGCTGGCGGTATTTGGAGTGGGCGCCGTCATCGGCAACTATGCGGGCGGGCGGCTGGCCGACGCTAACCAGAGCCTTGCCATCGGCGGGGCCCTGGTCTGGGCCGCGCTTTGCCAACTGGGCTTCTTCCTGGCCGCCGATCAGATCTGGAGTGGCATGCTGTTCGTCGGCCTGGTGGGCACCTGTGGCGCCCTGGTGCCGCCGCTCCAGACCCGGCTGATGGATGTCGCCGGAGAGGCCCAGACCATGGCCGCGACCCTCAATCACGCCGCCTTCAACATCGCCAATGGCCTCGGCGCCTGGCTGGGCGGCATGGCGGTGACGGTGGGTCTGGGCTGGTCGGCCACCGGGCTGGTGGGTATGGCCATGGCGCTGGCCGGTCTGGTGATCTTTCTGTTCGCCCTGGCGCGGGAGCGAGCCACACAGGTGCCTGCCTGATTTGGCGCCGGCCTGAGCTGGCGCGACTCTTATCAGTACAAGATTAGTACAAGGAGAGACCATGACGACTGCTGGCGATAGCCACACCCAGGCATCGGCGCTGCCCTTCCTGGGTGTGGCGCTTGCGTTTCTGATCACCATGCTGGGTACCACCCTGCCCACGCCTCTGTACCCGGTCTATCAGGCGCGCTTCGATTTCTCGCAGCTGACCATCACGGTGATCTTCGCCGTCTATGCGCTGGGGGTGATGGGCGCCCTGGTGGCCACCGGGCGCTGGTCGGATCAGCTCGGCCGGCGCCCGATGCTGGGCGCCGGCCTGGCGGCGGCGGCCATCAGTGACCTGGTCTTCCTGTCCAGTGACGGCCTTGCAAGCCTGCTGGTCGGCCGCTTCATCTCGGGGGTGTCGGCCGGCATCTTCACGGCGACCGCCACCGTGGCGGTGATGGAGCTGGCGCCGATGGCCTGGCCGCGTCGGGCGGCCTTTCTGGCTACCGCCGTCAACATGGGGGGCCTGGGGCTGGGGCCGATCGTTGCCGGCCTGTTGGTGGAATACCTGCCCTGGCCGCTACGCCTTGCTTATGGGGTGCACCTGGTGCTGGCCGCCCTGGCGGCGCTGGTGATTCTCAAGGCGCCGGAGACGGTGACCCGTCCGGCGCGGCCGAAGCTCACGCTACAGAGACTGCAGGTGCCAGAGGAGGTTCGCGATATCTTCCTGCCCGCGGCCATCGCCGGCTTCGCCGGTTTTGCCCTGCTGGGGTTCTTCACCGCCACGGCGCCGGCCTTCATGATCGGTGTGCTTGGCTATGACAACCTGGCGCTCAGCGGGCTTACCGCGGGCTCAGTGTTCTTCGCCTCGACCCTCGGCCAGCTTCTACAGGAACGCTTCTCTCCGTCCTGGCGGCTGCCGCTGGGCTGCGCCGGGGTGATTCTCGGGGCCTCGCTGGTCGGCATTGGCATTGGACTTGCCTCGCTTGTGTTCTTCCTGCTCGGGGCGCTCGTCGCGGGCATCGGCCAGGGCATGGCCTTTCGCGCCGGCCTGGGGGCGGTCGTGCAGGCAAGCCCCGCCGATCAGCGCGGCGGCGTCGCCGCGACCTTCTTCATCGTGGCCTACATCGCCCTGTCGATTCCGGTGGTGGGCATCGGGCTTGCGGTCCGCGCCTTCGGCCTGGCACCTGCCGGCATGGCTTTCGCTGGTGGCGTCGCGCTGCTGGCGGGCACCTCGCTTGCGAGCCTTTTGTGGATGAGGCGCCGCAGGGTGCAGGGCTAAACCGCCAAGACACCACCTCTTCCTGATGAATCAAAAACGCCGGGCGATTGGCCCGGCTTTTTTTGTGCAGTCGTGTGCAGCTGTCTGCAGACTGCCCGTCTCGATGAGCATCACCGCACGCGGTGGCATCGATCAGACCTCGACATTGAGGGTCACATCGATGTTGCCGCGGGTGGCGTTGGAGTAAGGGCAGACTTGGTGGGCTGCATCGACCAGTGCCTGTGCGGCGGCCTGATCCATGCCCGGCAGCGAGACGTTGAGGGCGACTTCAATGCCGAAACCGGAGGGAATCTGGCCGATGCCGACCTGGCCGACCACCTGAGTTGCCTCGGGCAGCTTGACCTTCTGCTGACTGGCGATGTGCTTCATGGCGCCGATGAAGCAGGCGGAATAGCCAGCGGCGAACAGCTGTTCGGGGTTGGTGCCGTTACCGCCGGCGCCTCCGAGCTCCTTCGGTGTGCTCAGCGACACTGACAGGGCGCCATCAGATGTCTGGGAGGAGCCGTCACGGCCGCCCGTCGTGGTGGCTTCGGCGCGATAGAGGACTTTTTCGATCGACATGGAAATTCTCCAGGAGGTGGGCGGTGGGAACTTTGCAGCAATTGATTATTTGCTATTTAATAGCACACGACTTAAGTGGACAAAAAAACTTAGCCGTCGGCGTTGAGCTTCTTGCGCAGGGCATTGAGCTCATCGCGCAGCTGCCCCAGCTCCTGCGGTTCGCAGTGGGTGGCACAGATGGCGGCCTTGGGTACGTCTCGGGCGCGATCTTTAAGCGCTTCGCCGGCCTCGCTGAGGCTGACATCGACCCGGCGTTCATCCTCGCTTGAGCGCTGGCGCTTGACCAGACCGTGCGCCTCGAGCCGCTTGAGCAGCGGCGTCAGGGTCGCGGAGTCGAGACCCAGGTGCTCGCCGATCTTCGATACCGACAGTTGACCGTGCTGCCAAAGCACCAGCATGACCAGATACTGCGGATAGGTCAGGCCAAGTTCGTTGAGCAGCCGACGGTAGAGCTTGTTCATCGCCAACTGAGTCGAATACAGCGCGAAACAAAGCTGGTTGTCGAGTGTCAGCAGGCTGTCGTCGTCGGCGTGATCAGTCATGTCCATGGCTCAATTTAGATAGTGTGCGATTGTTTAGCAAGCGATAGCTTAAGGTTCGCTTAAGGTGTTGCCGATACGCTCTATTGAAAAGGGTAACAGAAAAGCATGGTTAATCATTCTATAACAATGTGTTATGTCGAAGCGGCGAGCTGTGGAAGGCTCCCGTCATCACTGGCACATGTAAGGTGATTCAGAGGCGGCCAATGATCAAAAAAAGCGATGATATGGGCGTTACTCAAGCCTCATTACTATACGCAAGAGCCCAGTCCGTTGCGACGAGCGGGCCAAGGTATTGATTTTTTTCGGCACTGCCACGCCAACCACTCATGCCAAGAGCATGCCATACGAGAGCCTCCTGCTTGCCACTTTTCCTTCCGTGATCGGGTCATGCAGCACGGCATCACGGCTAGGCCTACAGGGCAGCGCTACCAAGCCGATATTACTGTATCGGTAAATTTTCATCGCCAGGGACGGCCCGAGCGTGGCCCGACAGGCCATGGTCACGACATGGTAGATGCTTTGTCGGTGTGGT
>Ga0114983_1000623_pt1 | contig 14721 bp, 10 predicted proteins | sample Shrwel_input2_RT_FD_87182 | JGI IMG/M metagenome (GOLD analysis project Ga0114983, IMG submission 87182) | Subsurface microbial communities from deep shales in Ohio, USA - Utica-3 well 1 S input2 RT | ecosystem: Environmental > Aquatic > Deep subsurface > Shale gas/oil reservoir > Produced... | reverse complement strand
TGAAGAAAATTCAGGTGATATAAAAGCTGTAAATCATGAAAATGAACTAGTAATTTATTTAGAATTACTTCCTGCAAAATTTATTGAAGATTTTATAAAATGGTATCAGGCCGATATTGCTTTAGAATAAGAAATCATTTTTCAAATACCTGTTATAACAGTGTTTATAGTGCTTTTTTGTAGTAGTAAATTATTGTTTTACTGCAATTTTACTGCAACTAGAGAATTTGACAATAAATTTAATATTTTTAAAGCAATTAACCCTATTTTAAATGGACGGAAGTAATCCATTCGAAATAGGGTTTTAATTTTATATAGAAATAATTATTTAATTATTTAATTATTTAATTATTTAATTATTTAATTAAGCTATTTAAGACTCTATGAGTTCATTTAATACTTTTAAAACAGATTAAATGTCTAAAACTCAAAAAAACTGATAAATAATATAAAATAATACTTGAAATCATACTTAAAATCCATTATGATTTAATTATGAAGAGTGATAAACATGAAAAAATTGAAAATAATATAATTCAATAATTTAAAGAGGGAGGTAATTATGAAACAAAAAATTTCTAATAAAGAACATAAAGAAATAGCAAAAAAATATAGAAATGGATTGAGTTCTGGAGATTTGGCTAAAGAATATAGTTGTACCCCTGAAAATATAAGATATATTCTAAAAAAAATGGGGGTGAATATGCGTGATCCCAAAAAGGCGTTAGCTAACAAAGAAAAAGAAAAAATAATTGAACTGCATCATGCTGGATATTTAGTAATGGAAATTGCAAGAGAAGTAGAGAGAGATCATAAGTCAGTTAGAAAAGTCCTTAAAAACAATGATCTAGATATCTTAGTCCAAAGAAAACATTTATCAAAGTCTGAAATTAAGAAGATAAAAAAACTATATTTATCTGGTCAATCTAGAAATAAAATTGCAGAAAAATTTGGTGTTGCTGGATCAACAATAAGTAAGACTTTAATTCGGGAAGGAGTCAAAATGAGAGACCGAAGTCATTGTGATCGTAAATATGAAATTAACGAAAATTATTTTGATAATATTGATTCTGAAGAGAAGGCTTATATATTTGGCTTTTTATTAGCTGATGGATGTAATTTTCCACCTCAAAATAAGGTTTTAATTTCATTACACAAAAAAGATATAGATATTTTGAAGAAGATAAGGAATGAATTAAAAACTACTGTTCCTTTTTATTATCCGCCCAACAAAAACCAAGTAAGTTTGGCAATTACAAATGAGCATATTAGTTCGACTTTAAATGACTTGGGAGTAGTGCAAAATAAAACGCATAAAGTGGTCTTTCCTGATTGGTTAGATAAAAAGTTATATTCTCATTTTATTAGAGGTCATTTTGATGGAGATGGACACATAGGAATTTATGATGGGGCAGGTAAAATTGATATTGTTGGCACAAAAAAATTAACTAAAAAGTTAAAAGAGATTTTCATGGATGAATTAAGTGTTCATGCTTCTATTTCTCCAGTTAAAAATTCTTTTAGACTTCAAATAGGTGGGAATATTCAGGTAAGTAAAATCTGTAATTATTTATGGGGAGAAGCAAATATATATTTAGATCGTAAGTATGAGATTTATAATCAATTCATAAATTCATATACTATTTAATTAAGTTATTTATATTGTTAAGGTAAGGTAATAATAATTAAAATAGAATAGCTTAAATATTAAGGTTGAAAATCTCATTAGAGAAGATGTTGGATTTTCAATTGCTGATAAGATAAATTATGGTGATGAAGGTCATATTCAAGTATCTTAATATTAATCAAATTAAGTGAACTAGATTTTTAAAAAAGTATTAATTAAAAAATCCAGGCATGGAATATAATACTCCAAACCTGGATTTTTTTAGTCCCAGAATAAAAATTGATTTATTTCTTCAGATTGATTGTTTTTTGCATTATAATCTGGTACAGCTGCTAGCTCATCAATTAGAGAAAAATTAGTTATATACATTTTGTCTTTAAAAAACTTGAGATGAGTTGTTCCCGTCTTTCCATCTCGAGATTTCCCAAAATTGACTTCAAGTAGGTTATCATCTTCAAAATTTGATTTTTCCTTTTTAGATTTTCCATAATCTTCTCGATCAAGTATTATCACAAAATCTCCAATTTGTTCAGCAATACCACTATATTTGATACTGTCAATTCCAGGCTTTTCATCCTTTTTTCCCTGTCTTTTCAATTGAACTATTACATTAAGAGCCTGATCATACTTGCGAGCAACCTCATTTCGTAATTCCATGAATGCTTTTCTAAAGAAAGTTGTTAGATCAGTTCCATTTCCGTCTAATTCGTGCATATGATCGATGTGAATTATTTCAACTCTATCATCCTGGGTTGCTAGATGAGTTAATTTAGCTTTTAATTTATACAACGAGCTATAATCTGAAAGATCTATTACATGTTGAGCAAATCGATTTTTGATAAAATCAAATAATATTTGTTCTCTAGTTTTACTATTTTTTGCATCTAAATTAAAGCCACCATCTTTCCAGTCAGACAGACTAATTTCTTTCCCATAATTATTTAAATGGTTTGAGTGAATTGTCAATAGTCGCTGAAGAATCTGTTCTTTGGTGCTCTCTAAAGTAACATATTTTACATTATGACTATTCAAAACCTGGCGGTAGAAGATATTTAGTGCAAATGCAGTTTTTCCGACACTTGGTCTAGCAGCTGTAAAGATTAATTCACCATTCCGAAAGCCATCATCAAGGAACTCATTATCGATATCTGCTAAATAGGTAGGAATTAATACTGAATTTCCAGATTTTCTTTTTTTCAATAGCCTATCCATAATATCTTTAGTGTTTTCATTCAACTTTTTAACTTCTTCCGATTTAAGAGTAGATTCCAAAAGAGAATTCAAGAAACCATCTGGTAGTTCTTCATTATTATTTTGCAACTGTTCTAATTTTGTACCCAGTTTATGATATTCTTTCATTACATTATTTAGTCTAATTTTCTTCTTTAACTCTAAAATAAAATATTCTAATGACTTTTCCTGAACTTCAAAATATATGTCAGAATCATTTATTAGACCATATCTTTTCTGGATTTCTACAAGAATTTCTGAGTCAAGTAGTTGGTTCTCATTTTCTAATTTAACATAATGTTTTTTTAACTCAGAAGTGTTATTATTTTTAAGATAAAAGGCCTTTAGATTTTCTGAAAGTTTAATAAAATTATTTTTCAAATTAACATCATTTAATAGATCTGCTGGTCTAATTTTTTGTCCATGTTTATCAAAGAAATTTTGGGCATAAGAGATAACACTAAAGTCAATACCTAATCCAAAATCGCTAACATGCAGTTTTTCATTAACAAGATGAAGATTTCTACTGTCATTAGCCGCTAATATTTTTCCAATTATAATTCTTCTTAATTTAATTTTTTCCACTAACATCTTTCCCTTCTATTTTTGATTTGAGCCGACTATTTGAATGAATCCGTCTATCTTTTCCGAGAAATTCAACAGAGTCATAACTACCAAGTATTGAAATAATTTCGTCTTCATCACTATTAATTTTCTTAATAATTTCTGACATAGAGTTATTACTGGTGATAATAGTGATGAATGACTGGCTGTCGCGATATTTTAACAAAAGATCTATAGTTTCGTGCTGCCAGTCTGCATAATGACGGAAAAACTCATCGATTACGAGGATCGGAATTTTTTTGATTTTTTGTAGCTTAGCAGCTATTTCTGCTTTTTGCTCAAAACTTCCATTCCAGCTTTGCTTATATTCAAGCAGCATGTTAGATAAATCAATAAAACCTATTTTTTTGCGGTCTTCTTTTTCCAACTCAAATAACAATTTCTTCATTATAGTTACAGCAGTAAGAGTTTTCCCATTTCCCTTTTTGCCTACAAAGAATATTCCGTAATTTTCGTCATTCTTCCAGGCATCTAAAATGACCGAATAGATATCTTCAAATTTAACTTCACTGTCTGCAAATTTTAAATTCAGTAATTCTCTTTTGAGTTTCTTTTTCCAAAATTCATGAGGTATATTACAGGCTCTGAACCAGTTCCTCCAATAAGCATTATATTCATTTTTTCTTTTTTTCAATTAAATTCATCCTTTCTAAATTATTGTTTTTCAAATTTACCATCTTTCATATATTGCTCATATTTCTTTCCATACTTCTTTTTTAGTTCTTTTTTGGTGCAGATTTTGTTTTCTATTAAATCGTAGTAAACTTCTTCCGCTGAATCTTCTGATGGATCATTAGTTTTGATAGATATCAGGGGGAGGGTATAAACGCTCTTTTTTCCCTCTTGATGTTCGACTTCAAGCAATTCTAATTCAGCAATCTTTTTAAAGTGCCTGCGGGCAGAAGAGATACTAAGATTAAGTACCTGGGCGACTTCTGCAGCTGAAATTTTTGTTTCTCTCACCCCATATCCATCACTAGAATTATAGTTAGGTTTTCTATAAAATTCGAAAAGCAGATAGGTAAAGGTTTTAAACCCTGAAGATTTACCTGCTTTAAGAAGCCAATTATAATAACCAGCTAAGGGAATATTGCGGAAATTTTTATTTTTCCCATATAGGTATTCAATATGGCTGTTATTTCTTTTGCCAGTAATTTTAATTAACCCCAGCTCCTGAAGTTTCTCCAAGCTTTTTGAGTTATAATGAGAAGAAATCTTAACAGAAACATTTCTGTCTTTTTCTTTTGGAACAGATGCCGTATTAAGCTGTTTAGCGGGGAATGAAAATTCTTGGTTCTCCTTGTTCTGGATCCAAATATTAAATAATAGCATCATTTCTTTTTGAGTTAATGACCAGAACTTAGATAAATTTCTCGTTTCTAATCGAAAATATAGCTTATATTTTTTTCTGGCTAATGGATCAGGATATTTAAGTTTTTCTAACATAAAATAAAAAAGCACCACCTTTTTGAGTTGACCTAAAAGTGGTGTGATTAATAGTTTAGTAGATTGTTTAGCAATAATGTAATGGCTGAAGTTTTAGTTTATAGTTTGGCTGATTTAGGTATTTAATTTTTAGTATATTTAAATTATATCACTAATTTTTATTAATGTCAATAATTTCCAAAGAAAAAATTTCCATCTAATTTCTTTACTTAACTAAAGCAAATGAATGAGTAGGGTTAAGCATTTATTAAGCCAATAAATAGAGAGGGTCAAAAAGTTAAAGCTAGTCAATGAATAGGGTTAAGCAAATTAATGATAGGGGTTAAACTGTCTTTGAAGCTGTTGTAACGGCGTTTATGAGGTTTCTATATGGTTTATGGTTTTAAAGAATATGGTATTAATTAATATAGTAGAGTCTATTAATCAAATAAAATTAATTTTTTAATTAAATTAGTTAGTGATTCATTAGCAATAAAATTTTATCATCATGTAGAAATATGTATTTTAATGTCGTAAGATTATTCTATTAAAGGAATAATCCTGTATTTGTAGAAGTTAATAAATTAGAAGATGGATAGCAATATTTATTAATTAAGGATAATTAGGCTATTAATTAATACACAGTAAAATTTAATTTTTAGGGTTTCCAAATATCAACTTTCAAATAATAATTCATAACAAATATTTAGGTTAGTCTAATATAGAACTCTTATCTCAGAGTTCTATATATAAGTTAATATTTTATTTTTGAATACGGATAATATTCAGGAGGAATTAATATGGAATTTAAAGTTGGAAATTATTATGTGGCTAAGGAATATAAAGCCTGTGGTTACAGTTTCCCAAGTGGAAAATATAAACTTAAGGCTATTAATGATGCGTTCCCAAATAAGCCTATTAATAATGATGATGACGAGCTAATTGTAGCAAAGCAAATGTGGTTAGAATCTGTGATTGGAACTGATCAATATGAGAAAGATGTTAATAGTAACTGGTATTATTGGGAGTTCCCTGATAACAAAAATGATATTAAATATATGTGGATTCCAGAATCTGTAGTAAAAGAAGTTTTTATACCTATTAATAATTAAAAAACATATAAATGGAGTGAGTGATTTGGCTGATAATCAGAGTGAATTACATAATAGAGTTGAAACAGTAATTACAGATATTAAAAGTACTGTTGATGATAAAGGAACAACTTATATGAAGTTTAAGACACTTCTAGGAAAATTAGATTATGAAAGAAGAAGCAGTAAGGTTATGGAGTTAATTGCGGGTTATATAGATGAAAACGAGCTTATTGCTGTAGAAAATAGTAGGACCAATAAAGAAATTAATTGGGATGAGATTGATTATAATGATAATATTACTTTTAAACCCAAAAGTGAATTTTACAATGATAATTCTGGAAAAGTAAAGGTTTCAAATTCAAAAAGTCCATATAACTTATATTTGCATCAGCAGGATGCCATAAAAGAAATGAATAAAATTTATAATCATAAAGGCCATTTCTCAGGAATATTGGCTATACCTACTGGTGGAGGAAAAACTTTGACCGCTATGCAGTGGTTATTAAAAAATGCAGTTGATAATAATAAAAAAGTATTATGGATTGCCCATCGACATGAACTATTAAATCAGGCATTTAATGCTCTGCATCAGAATGCCTATTCTGATTTATTAAAAAATAAAAAAGAATTTCGTTATCATATGATTTCTGGACAGCATGATAGATCAGTTAATCTTAAGCCAGATGATGACTTTGTAATTGCGAGCAAGGATAGCTTATATTATAATACTGATTACTTAATTGATAATTGGCTGGATAATAATGAAGAAGTTTTTCTTGTTATTGATGAAGCTCACCATTCTGCTGCAAAAACTTATAGAAAAATTATTGATGCTGTTAAAGAAAATGTTAGCAAATCTTCAATTCTTGGTCTTACAGCAACACCATTCAGAACCTCCGAAGAGGAGCAGGGTCTATTAAAGAAAATTTTTAAAGATGACATAATGTTTAAAGTTGATTTAGAACAACTAATTAATCGTGGTATTCTTTCCGCCCCAATTTTTAAGGAATATAATACTCAATTAGATATTTATAAAGAACTAAATGATCAAGATATAAAAAATATTCAATCATTTGATTTAAAAGGTGATATAGCTGATAAGATTGCACAAAGCAAGGAAAGAAATAAGCGTATAGTTGATCATTATTTAGAAAACAAGGATAAGTACGGGAAACTATTGGTTTTCACAATTGATATTTCTCATGCAATAGTTTTAAATAAATTATTTAACAAAAATGGAGTGTCTTCAGAATTCATTGTCTCAAGTATTAGAAATGAGCATGGAGTAACTATTTCTCAAGAGGATAATAATGAAAAGATGAAGAAATTTCGAAATGATGAAATTGATGTTCTGGTTAATGTTAATATACTTACAGAGGGGGTAGATCTCCCCAATGTAGAGACAGTATTTTTAACAAGGCCAACCATTTCAACTATTTTGATGACTCAAATGATTGGTAGAGCTCTTAGAGGAGTCAAAGCTGGAGGTACTGAAGAGGCCTATATAGTTAGTTTCATCGATGATTGGCGTGATAAAATTAACTGGGTAAACCCTGAAAAGTTATATCTTGAAGAAAATGTAGATTTTAATGATGATCGTAAAGAAAATAAAGAAAATCTTATTAAATTAGTTTCAATTAATAAAATTGAAGAGTTTGCAGATATTATGGATGATAGCATAGACACATCAAAGTTAGAAGCTGTAGAATTTAAAGAAAGAGTTCCTGTTGGTTTATATTCATTTTCAATTTTATTAAAAATTGAATCAGGAAAAGAAGAAAAGAAGAATTGTGAAATATTAATATATAATAATACAGAAGAAATATATAAAGAGTTTATTAATGATTTAGAAAGTATTTTTGATTATTATGATATAAATGAAAAAGAATACCTAGAAAAAGATGAACTTGAATATTTATTTGAAGAGGTTGAAGAAAAATATTTTATTGGACAGGACATGATTCCAGAATATAAGAAAGAAGACATTAAAGATATCATTAGATATTATGCATTGAAGGGTGTAAAACCTGGATTTTTAAAACTTTCTGATAGAGAAAAGTTTGATCTTGCTAAAGAAGCTGAATATATTTATGACAATTCTTTGGGCGGCAGAAAAGAAACGGAATATATTAATAGTATCTGGGAATCAGAGAATAATTTCTGGAAGGTCTTTTTCAATCATCATAAAAGTTATTTTATTAGACAATTAAATATTGAAAAGGAAAAAATTGCTCATCCTGAATTATTTAAAGTTGAAGAGGAAGAGCCAATTATAATTTCAGACAAAGTAGAACTTGAAGATTTGACGATGTCAGAAATAGAAAAGAAAAACCCTAAATACTGGCGTGAGTTACATGATGCAGTATATGAAAAACATCAAGATGAAGATGGATATTATCATTCAGCTGAGGGAGAATTTAAATCTAAGAGCAAATTTAATTTCCAAATAGACCATATAAAACCTATTTCAAAAGGAGGAAAAACTACTTTAGATAATTTACAATTGTTGACTAAAAATGAAAATGCAAAGAAATCAAATATAACAAGCAAGGTATATACGAAAAATGGAATTTCAGTTAAAATTATTGATATTTAATATTTTTATTTAGGCTCTTCTGTTAATTAAGAAGAGCCTTTCATTAATTATACACTTGTTTGCGACACAATGGTGTCATTCTTTTGTGATATATTAAATTTAAAGAAGGTAATAAGAAATTTTTGGTGAATATTAACAATTAAGAAATAAAAGTATTTAAAGTAATATTATTGACATTTTACGACTATAATCGACAGAAAATTATGATATTTTCATTGTATTTAACTTTTTTAAAATTAAAAGGAATGATGCTTTATGATTGAAAAATTGCAAGATTATAATCTAAAAATAGTTAACAAGAAGGATGAAAGATATTTTAACGAAAGAAATATTGTTGCAGTAGAGATGATTAAGACTAAAGATTTTTATTATAAAATTGACAAAGTGATTGATATAGCTGAGATTAAATATAAATATAAAGAAGAACTCTTAGAAAAAATGAGAATAATAGTTAATAACATTGCTGATTATTTAGATTTAAATAAAGAAAGAATTATTTTTAATAATCCTAATATATTAAATATAGAACTAGATGTAGAAGTAGATATAGAGAAATTTGAGCAAAAACCAGAACTTGAATTTTATGGATTTTATGAAATTAGTTCTGAAAAAATATTTATGCTGACTTTTAAAGACCAGCTTAAAAATGATATTGAATATTTTGTTATGATGAATACAATTTTCAGTTCTAAATTTCCGTTTACAGCAGACAGTATAAATAAACTAAATTTTTAAAAGGAGATGAGATTATATGTATAAAAGTTATGACATGCATTTAAATGTTTTTTGGAATTATAACGGGAATCCTCACTGGGAAAATAATATAACTAAAGCTTTTATTAATACTTTTCAGAATTTAAATTTAAAACAACAAGTTGAACTGCTAAATGAAAATTTAAATTTAGCATTAAATTATAGTGATAACATTAGTTTTAGTTTTGAACTACAGAATCTTAGGGCAGATATGCAGCAGAGAATAAAAGAAAAAAATTATAATAAATATTTAATGACTCTAAACCCTTCAGGAGAAACTTGGGATGAAGAAGCTAAAAAGGTTTTAGATAAAATTTCTAAAAACAAAGATGAAATCTCAAATAAAAGATTAGATTTTCAGGATCTTAATTATAAACAACTGACTAAAAAGTTAAAAAATCTAAATTTAATAACCGAAGAACAGACAGAAGATGAAGGGTTAATAGAAGATGTTGTAAAAACTATTGATATTATCAGTAACAAAGGTGGTTCAATACCAGATGCCTGGATTTTAATTGGTAAAAACGATGAACTAGATACTGCAATAGCTATTGAAACTAAGCTTTGGGATTTAAACCCTTATCAGAATGCTAATCATTTAAAGAAATCATTGGGTATAAGCAGTAGTAATTCTGAAGCAATAAAAAATGTAAAATTTTATGATTTATGTGAATCTATAAATAAGATATCTGAAAAAACCAAAATAACTAGAGATTTTATTGTATATATGGATTGGTTGGGTTATTACAAAAAATTTGATTGTTTTCAAGAAGAAGATATAGAACTGAAATTGAGGAATGATACTTCAATTAATATTTTAGAAAGAAAATGGAATAATTTCTTTGATTATTATTTTGAGTCAGAAGAATATAAAAATCTTAAAAAGGATTTAAATATAAGTGAATTTGATAAATATAATAGGAGAATCTGGTTTGAAGATATTTATAATTTAAATATCTATTTTAATACTTATCAAGGAGAAGATCTTTATAAAGATGCTGGTTTATTTGTTGGGAGCGAAGTTGGTGTAAAAAGAAAATCGATTTCTGAAAATTTAGCAAAAAAAATTAATTTGAATGATATAGAATGCCTTAAAGAAATTTATAATATTAATACAGGTGAGTTTTATACAAGTTTATTTAAAAGGCTGCATAGCGGTCAAATCAACAAATATTTCAAGTATTTTTCCAATAATGATTTAAAAGAAGTTTTAAATGAGTTTTTATCTGAAGAACACGATATTTATAAACCTAAATTAAATAAAGAGGATACTAAACATTTAATTAAAAATTTGAAAGATAAATGTGTTCTAGAAAGTAAAGAACATATTGATAATATACTTTCTGATGTAGAAAGATATAAAACTGGAAAAGTATATGAAAATGAAGAAGTAAAAAGTTATTATGATTTATTATCTTATTTAAGATTCATATTTTATTTTAATTACGATAATATAATTGATAAAAACAAAAATGAATTAGGAAAATTATTTTCTGAAGCAATAAGAACTAATTATAAAGGTCTTAAGAAAATAGATGAAATATTAAAGAGATAAGAATTATTACAGTAAAAATTTATTTAAAAACATCTGCTGCAGCTAAAGCAAAGCATTAAATACATCAACTTCTGAATAATATCATTATTTTCCTTGTTATTGCAGGGATTAATTAACTTATGTATAATATAACAAGTAAGAGGTTAATTGGCCCGATTTACAAGGAGAAGTGATATTTAATGAAAGAAAAATTAAAATACAGTTCAGGAATTAAGTCTAAACCCTTCCTGTATGTAGAGTTTAAAAAGGCTGCCGACTTGATGCTGAAATATCCAGATCAGTCTATCAGAGATTTAAAAAAGAAGACTGTAGAAGAAAACATCTTTCAATTTGATTCAACAAATCGTAAAAAAGAAGTGGCTTCTGCAGTTTTTAAACGATTACAAGTTTTAGATGGTTTTTTAATGAATAAATTATTGAATGGAGCGATTGATACTGGCAAACAAATTACTATTTATTCAATTTTAAAGACAGACAGATTATTTTTTGAATTTATGAACGAAGTTTATAAGGATAAATATCAGGTGAGAGACCCATATTTAAGAGATAAAGACTTTAATATATTCTTTCAACATAAGGCTGAGCAGAGTGAAAGAGTGGCTAAATGGGTTGATTACACCTATTATAAGTTAAAGCAGGTTTATATAAGAATTCTATTTGAAGCTAATTTTATCAAAGACCAGGATGAAAGAGAAATTAATAAACCCTTAATTAGTCCAGAAATAAAAGACCACTTAATTAATATCGGAGATAAAGTATATTTAGAAGCTATGCTGGGGGGAGAATAATGAGTCAGATTAAAAAGAGGCTAGATCAAATATTACCAGAAATTAAAAAGAAAGACTTTTTAAATAACAAAGGCTTGGGTAATGAAATAGGATTTTATTTATTTGATTATGATCCTGAAGATGAATTAATAGTCAGAGATCACATTGATTTTTTAATTCGTAAGATGAATAATAATCCAGACACAGCAGATATAATAGAATTTGATCTTTTTAATATTATGATAGAAATTCTTGAAGATAAAGGTTATTTAGAAAAGACTTTTAAAATGGAAGAAAAAAGCGGTAGTCAAAAGATGATCAAAAAAATTAAAACAACTTTGAGCTTAAAAAGCAATGCCCGTTTATTTACCAACTATATTTCCGAAAGAATTGAAGAAAACCAGATTATATTTATAACAGGAGTTGGTAAAGCCTGGCCGATAGTTAGATCTCATACAGTTTTAAATAATTTACATCCTGAAATAGAAGATAATCCTTTAGTAATGTTCTTTCCTGGCAGTTATGATGGAGCAAGTTTAAGTCTTTTTGGAGATATTCATGATGATAATTATTATAGAGCTTTTTCTTTAGTGCCCAGAAAAGATCCAGTCATTTAGGAGGTTAAATATATGAGAATTGAAAATATGTTTAAAAAAGACATTAATAGAGAAATTAGAGGGGTTATTAAGGTTGCCCAGAATGATGAAAAAATAGTTAAAAATGAGTTAGAAGAATATGTTGTTACAAATGAACTAGAATTGCACTTCCAGGACTTTTTTGAAGCATATAAAAAAGGAATAGATGATTATACCGATAAAATGGGAGTTTGGGTTTCAGGTTTTTTTGGATCTGGTAAATCACATTTTTTAAAAATACTCTCTTACATATTAGATAATCGAGAAGTGAATAATAAAAAAGCAAGAGACTTTTTTGATGAAAAATTAAATGATCCAATGTTGCTTGCAGATATTCAGAGAGCAAGTGAAATTCCATCTGATGTTATTTTGTTCAATGTGGATTCTAAGAGTGATTCTGATAGTAAAGCTGATAAGGAAGCAATTGTAAAAGTTTTTATGAAAGTTTTTAATGAACATCAGGGATATTGTGGTAGTATTCCCTGGCTTGCAGATTTAGAAAGAAGACTAGACCAAGAAGATAACTTTCAAAACTTCAAAAATGAATTTGCAGATATTGCAGGAAATAAATGGGTAAACAAAAGAGAAGATTTCTATTTTGAAGAAGAAGCAATTATTGAAGCTTTAGTTAGATCTACTAAAATGAATGAAGAAGCTGCCAAACATTGGTATGAAACTTCTGAAGATAATTATAGTATCAGTATCGAAAAATTTGCTAAAAGTGTTAAAGAATATATTGAAGATAAAGAAGATAATCACCATGTATTATTTTTAGTTGATGAAATTGGTCAATATATTGGTGATGATGGGCAGTTAATGCTTAATTTACAGACTGTAGCCGAAGAATTGGGTATTCATTGTGGTGGAAAAGCCTGGGTTATGGTAACCTCTCAGGAGGCTGTAGAAGATACTGTTAAAAGAATTAAAGGTATGGACTTTTCTAAAATCATGGGAAGATTTGATACCAGATTAAATCTATCTGGAGCTAATGTTGATGAAGTTATTAAACAGCGTATTCTTGCTAAAAATGAAACAGCAATTGATACTTTAAAACTTCTTTATAATGATAAAAGTGCTGTCTTAAAAAATATAATAACCTTTAGTGAAGGTACTAGATTTATGGAAAATTATAAAGATGCTGCAGAGTTTGCAGAAGTGTATCCTTTTGTGCCTTATCAATTTAAGCTTTTACAGCAGGTCTTCGAAGAGATTAGAAGACATGGTGCTACAGGTAAACACTTATCTGAAGGTGAAAGATCTTTATTGAGTGCTTTTCAGGAAGCAGCACAGACTATTACTGATTCTGAAGAAGGGGAGATCATACCATTTTCGATCTTTTATCGTCCCATAGAATCATTTTTAGATTCTAATATTAGAAGAGTAATCGAAAATGCTAAAATGAATGATAATTTAAGAGACTATGATGTTGAAGTTTTAAAATTATTATTTTTAATTCGTTATGTTAATGGTGTTCCAGCTAATATAGAAAACATTACTACACTCCTAGTTTCTAAAATTGATGAAGATAAAATTGAGCTTAAAAAGAATATTGAAGAATCTCTACGCCGTTTATTAAAAGAAACATTAATTCAGAGAAATGGAGAAGAATATTTCTTCTTAACAAATGAAGAACAGGATATTAATAGAGAAATTAATTCTATGGATGTTGATACATCTAAAATTCTAAAAAATGTTGGAGATATTATTTTTGAAGAAATCTATACTGATAAAAAGTATAGATATAATAAGAAATATGATTTTGCCTTTAATCAAATAATTGATGAAATGAATAGGGGGCGTCAAACTGAAGATATTGGGATTAAGATTTTGACTCCATATTATCCAGAAGTAGATGATCGCCAGTTATTATTAGAGTCTTCAGGTGAAGATAATATAATTGTAAAAATGCCTGATAACACAAGATTTTTAGATGAAATAGAGCAGTCTTTAAAAATAGAGAAATACCTAAGAAAAAGAAGCAGTCAGAATAAGACTAATGCCTATGAAGATATAATCAGTCGTATTCGAAGAGAACAGACTAATCGTAAAAAGAGGATTCAGACATTAATAGAAGATGATTTAGGTGAATCTAAAATATTTGTCAAAAATAGTAATCCTGATATTGGAACTAACGATCCTGTTAAAAAGATCAATGAGAGTTTTAGATATTTAATTGAATCACTTTATGAAAAGCTTAATTATATTAATAAACACTGCGAATCTCAAAGTGATTTAGATGATCTAATTCACTCTGATAAATTACAGTTAGAATTAGGAGAGAACAAGAATAATAAACTGGCCTATGATGAAGTAAAGAATTATTTAGATAGACAAAACAAAAGAAATATGAGGGTTAGTTTTAAGAATTTAATAGATAAATACACTTCTGTTCCTTATGGTTGGAGAGAATTAGAC
>Ga0114983_1000621_pt1 | contig 14740 bp, 4 predicted proteins | sample Shrwel_input2_RT_FD_87182 | JGI IMG/M metagenome (GOLD analysis project Ga0114983, IMG submission 87182) | Subsurface microbial communities from deep shales in Ohio, USA - Utica-3 well 1 S input2 RT | ecosystem: Environmental > Aquatic > Deep subsurface > Shale gas/oil reservoir > Produced... | reverse complement strand
TGCCAGCAAGCACCAGGGCGACTTCCGCAAGATCGTGCAGGGCGTCAATGACACGCTGGACGCCGTCATCGGGCCGCTCAACGTGGCGGCAAGCTATGTCGATCGGATCTCGAAGGGCGATATCCCGGCGCCGATCACCGACAGCTACAACGGTGATTTCAACACGATCAAGAGCAACCTGAACCAGGCAATTGCTGCCGTGAACAAGCTGGTCGCCGATGCTGGCATGCTGTCCACCGCTGCGGTGGAAGGCAAGCTGGCGACGCGCGCCGACGCCACCAAGCACCAGGGCGATTTCCGCAAGATCGTGCAGGGCGTCAATGACACGCTGGATGCGGTGATCGGGCCGTTGAATGTTGCGGCGAGCTATGTCGATCGGATCTCGAAGGGCGATATCCCCGCTGCAATCACAGACAGCTACAACGGCGACTTCAACACGATCAAGAACAACCTGAATCAGGCGATTGATGCGGTTAACAAGCTGGTTGCTGACGCGGGCATGCTGTCGACGGCCGCTGTCGAAGGCAAGCTGGCCACCCGCGCCGATGCGACCAAGCACCGGGGCGATTTCCGCAAGATCGTCCAGGGTGTCAACGAGACGCTGGATGCGGTCATTGGGCCGCTCAATGTTGCGGCCAACTACGTCGACCGGATCTCGAAGGGCGATATCCCGGCGCCGATCACCGACAGCTACAACGGTGATTTCAACACGATCAAGAACAACCTGAACCAGGCGATTTCCGCGGTGAATTCGCTGGTGTCGGATGCCGGCATGCTGTCGCTGGCGGCCGTTGAAGGGAAGCTGGCCACCCGCGCCGATGCGACCAAGCACCAGGGCGATTTCCGCAAGATCGTCCAGGGTGTCAACGAGACGCTGGATGCCGTCATCGGGCCGCTCAATGTGGCGGCCAGCTACGTCGACCGGATTTCGAAAGGTGACATTCCGGCGCCGATCACCGACAGCTACAACGGTGACTTCAACACGATCAAGAACAACCTGAATCAGGCGATCGATGCAGTCAACAAGCTGGTGGCGGACGCCGGCATGCTGTCGACCGCTGCCGTGCAAGGCAAGCTCGCGACGCGCGCCGATGCAACCAAGCACCAGGGTGATTTCCGCAAGATCGTGCAGGGTGTCAACGAGACGCTGGACGCCGTGATCGGGCCGCTCAATGTGGCGGCAAGCTATGTCGACCGGATTTCGAAGGGCGATATCCCGGCACCGATCACTGACAGCTACAACGGTGACTTCAACACCATCAAGAACAACCTGAACCAGGCGATTGATGCGGTGAACAAGCTGGTTGCTGACGCGGGCATGCTGTCGACGGCAGCAGTCGAAGGCAAGCTGGCTACTCGTGCCGACGCCACCAAGCACCAGGGCGATTTCCGCAAGATCGTCCAGGGTGTGAACGAGACGCTGGATGCCGTGATCGGGCCGCTCAATGTGGCGGCAAGCTATGTCGACCGGATTTCGAAGGGTGACATCCCGGCGCCGATCACCGACAGCTACAACGGTGACTTCAACACGATCAAGAACAACCTGAATCAGGCGATTGATGCAGTCAACAAGCTGGTGGCGGACGCCGGCATGCTGTCGACCGCTGCAGTTGAAGGCAAGCTGGCAACGCGCGCCGACGCCAGCAAGCACCGGGGTGATTTCCGCAAGATCGTCCAGGGCGTCAACGAGACGCTGGATGCAGTGATCGGGCCGCTGGGGGTTGCCGCCGACGTTGTCGACCGGATTGCCAGAGGCGACATTCCGCCACCGATCACCGACAGCTACAACGGTGATTTCAACAACATCAAGAACAACCTCAATACCTGTATCTCGGCGGTCAACATGCTGGTGGCCGACGCGGGCATGCTGTCCAGTGCTGCGGTCGAAGGCAATCTGGCGACCCGTGCCGATGCGACCAAGCACCAGGGCGACTTCCGCAAGATCGTCCAGGGCGTCAACGAAACACTGGATGCGGTCATTGCGCCGATCAACGAGACCGGGCGTGTGCTGTCGGCGCTTGCGCAAGGCGACTTGACGGAAACGATCCGAACCAACTATCGCGGCGACTTCGACAAGATGGTGCAGGACACCAACCGCACCGTGGTCCAACTGTCGCAGATCGTCAGTTCGATCCAGCAAGCGACGGCCTCGATCAATCTCGCTGCACGCGAGATCGCCTCGGGCAACATCGACCTTTCAAGTCGTACCGAGCAGCAGGCGGCCAGTCTGGAAGAAACCGCGTCGTCGATGGAAGAACTGACGTCGACGGTGCGTCTGAACGCCGAGAACGCCAAGCAAGCCAATCAGCTTGCGCTCGGCGCTTCCGATGTCGCCCGCAAGGGCGGCATGGTGGTCGGCGAGGTCGTCGGCACGATGAGCGACATTCAGGCGTCGTCGAAGAAGATCGTCGACATCATCAGCGTCATCGATGGCATCGCGTTCCAGACCAATATCCTGGCCTTGAATGCCGCAGTCGAAGCTGCGCGCGCCGGAGAGCAGGGCCGCGGCTTCGCGGTGGTTGCGGCGGAGGTCCGCAGCCTTGCACAGCGGTCGGCTGGCGCGGCCAAGGAGATCAAGACGCTGATCGGCGATTCGGTCGAAAAGGTCGGCAACGGCAGCCGTCTGGTCGAGCAGGCCGGCCGGACGATGGAAGAGATCGTGAGCAGCGTCAAACGCGTGACCGACATCATGGGCGAGATATCGGCGGCGTCGCAGGAACAAAGCCTTGGGATCGAGCAGGTCAACAAGACCGTGACCCAGATGGACGAGGTGACGCAGCAGAATGCGTCGCTGGTCGAGGAAGCGTCAGCATCGGCGCGAATGCTCGAAAGTCAGGCTGATGGCCTTGCACAAGCCGTGGCGAAATTCCGGCTGGCCGCTGCTGACCGCGCAGTGGACGTATCGGCGCCGCCGGCGCCGTCGCAGTCGCCAATGCTGGCCCGGCAGTCGTCGAAGCCGCGTGGGTTGCCGACCACGAGGAAAGTGGCGATGGCGCCGCGTGCCGCATCCGCAGCGGCTGCCGCTGCAGCTGCGCCAGCGGCGGTGGCTGTCGCCGGGGGTGCCCCTGCTGAACAGTGGGCTGAGTTCTGACCGCTACCGCATCGCATTCGACTGTGCGCTGTACCCGTGCCCTGGCATTCCCGCCGGTGCCGGGTGCAGCGCAACAGTCTTGAAGGACACCGGCAACAATTGACCGAGATCGCTGCGGGGCCGTGATCTGACGAGACGTGGCGTCGTCATCGGACAGCCTGCCTTTGCAAGGGCTTGCATCGTTGGTCGGCGATCTCGCTGCTGGCTTGTCGGCGTTGCCGGAAAGCCGGCGCCGATTCATATGGGGACCACCAGCGCGGCCTGAACGGACGGTGTGTGGCGCCACCATTTGGTTTGATGACGCCAAGCTTCATCGGCAAGTCATTGATCATTGGAGGCTTTGGCTGCTTCTGCAGTGGGCCTGCGGTCGGGTCCTGAACTTGCAGCCACGGTTGGTAAACCCGTCCAACAGGTTGCCAACCGCCATGAACCCGACATCTGCACCCACGCTTCCTGGCACCGCGAGTGCCGTTCCCCCCAGTGGCAGCGAACTGCTGACCTTCACGCTCGGCCATGAGTACTACGGCGTCGACATCCTGAAGGTGCAGGAGATTCGTGGCTACGACACGGTCACCCGCATCCCCGGCTCGCCTGAATTCATCAAGGGCGTGATCAATCTGCGTGGCGCGATCGTTCCGGTGATCGACCTGCGCATCAAGTTCAATCTGTCGTCGGTGGCCTACAACGAGTTCACCGTGATGATCATCCTGAACATCGCGCGGCGCATCGTCGGCATCGTCGTCGACAGCGTGTCCGACGTGACCCAGCTGAGCTCCGAACAGATTCGACCGACCCCGGAGTTCGGCAGCGCGCTCGATACCTCATACATCACTGGCCTGGGTGCGCTCGAAGACCGGATGCTGATCCTGATCGACATCGAGAAGCTGATGTCGTCGACCGACATGGCGCTTATCGATACGCAGTCCCAGTCGCTGCAGTAAGCCTTCTGCGGGGCCTTTCGATGAAGACCTTCCTCAATTCGCCACAGTCACTGCTTGTATTGGCAGCGCTGTTGCTGCCGGTACTGCCCACGTCGGTCGCGACTTCCGCTCTGGCGTACCAGCTCGGTGCCGTTGACCTGTCAACGCTGGTGCAGGCCCTGGGACTGGTCGCGCTGCTGACTATCACCACCTGCTTCTGGCTGGGCAATCGTCTTTTATTGACCTCATCGTCCAACGCGTTGCCCGCGCAGCATGTCGTGAGAAGCAGGTCTGGCGCTGTGACCGGTGAGGAAGCTGAAACAGCGGCGCGTCATCAACATGAATTCGCTTTCAAGCTTTTCACCAAGTAGCAATGAAGCACTGCACTGCCGTTGATTTCGACACCGGCGATACCGCTTCGCGATTCATTGCAGCCCCGTCCCGTCGGTAGCGCATCGCTACCGACATCCAGTACGCATCCCAATTTCACATCATCCATCATTTCGGAATCCGGACAATGAATATCCGTTTTTGGTCGTCTCCAGTCGATAAAAGTGCATGCCAGAAGGCGCTGCAGGAAGCGAATGCACATTTGCAGGCGATTGCCAGATTGCGTGGCTTCGTCGAAATGGAAATGGATGGAACCATTCGTGGTGCCAACGAGATCTTCCTGAAGCTGCTCGGCTATTCGGAGGGCGAACTGGTCGGTCGGCATCACGATCTGCTTTCCCCCGTCGATGCCAATAACGCGAGTGCCAGTCAGCAGTTCTGGCAGGCACTTCGTCAAGGCAAGAGCCAGGCGGGCCAGCACCGGATGTTGACCAAGGATGGCCGCGAGGTGTGGCTGCAGGCGAACTACAACCCGGTGATTGTCGGTGACGGTCAGCCGATCCGTATCGTGGTCTACAGCACGGACATCACGAAGCAGGTTCTGGAGAAAAGTCGTCTGGTTGAAGCAGTCAAGCAGATGGATGATGCACTCGGTGCCGCGTCGGCTGGCGATTTCAGCAAGCGCATCTCGTGCGAGCAGCTCGAGGGCGACGCACAGTCGCTCGGTCGCGGCATCAATCAGATCCTGGAGCTGTTGACCACGCGTGAGAAATCGACGAGTCATATGCTGTCGGAAACAACGCGGATCCGGCGCGGTCTCGACGTCGTCATCACCAACGTGATGATCGCCGACAATGACCTCAACATCATTTACGCGAATGAGTCGGTTCGACAGATGCTGGCGGCGGCCGAAGCCGATATCCGCAAGGATCTTCCGGCATTCCGTGCCGACAGCATGCTCGGTACCAACATCGACAGCTTCCACAAGAACCCTGCGCATCAGCGCAGGATGCTTGGCGAGATGTCGGCAACACACAAGACGCGCCTGAACTTGGGCGGACGCTCGTTCTCGCTGATCCTGAATCCGATTTTCAACGAGTCCGGCGAGCGTCTGGGCACGGTCGTCGAGTGGCGCGATATCACCGAGCAGCTCGCTCAGGATGCTCGGGACGCCGCTCAGGTCGAAGCCAATCAGGCGCTGTCCCGTGCGGTTGCCGAGGTGCGGACGGTGGTGGCCAAGGCCAGTACCGGTGATCTCAAGCAGCGCGTTCGCGAGGACGACAAGGAAGGTGACATCCACCTTCTGGTCACAGGCATCAACCAGGTCCTCGCCAGTAACGACACGCTGATCAGCGATATCAGCGCCACGCTTGGCGAGATCGGTCAGGGACGGCTGTCGGTACGTGCCGATGCCGAGCGGCACCAGGGCGGTTTCCGCACGATGATTCACGACATCAATACGTCGCTTGATGCGGTGATCAACCCGCTGAATGTTGCTGCCAGCTATGTCGACCGGATTTCGAAGGGCGACATCCCGGCACCGATCACCGACAGCTACAACGGTGACTTCAACGCGATCAAGAACAATCTCAACACCTGTATCTCGGCTGTCAATGCACTGGTGGCCGACGCCGGCATGCTGTCCACGGCAGCAGTGGAAGGCAAGCTGGCGACCCGCGCTGACGCGACCAAGCATCAGGGCGACTTCCGCAAGATCGTGCAGGGTGTGAATGAAACCCTCGATGCCGTGATCAACCCGCTGAACGTCGCGGCGAGCTACGTCGACCGGATCTCGAAGGGCGACATCCCGGCGCCGATCACCGACAGCTACAACGGTGATTTCAACACGATCAAGAACAACCTGAACCAGGCGATTGACGCTGTGAACAAGCTGGTATCGGATGCCGGCATGCTTTCGGTCGCAGCCGTCGAAGGCAAGCTCGCGACCCGAGCCGATGCCACCAAGCATCAGGGCGACTTCCGCAAGATCGTGCAGGGCGTCAACGATACGCTGGATGCCGTGATCAACCCGCTGAACGTGGCAGCGAACTACGTCGACCGGATCTCGAAGGGCGATATCCCGGCACCGATCACCGACAGCTACAACGGCGATTTCAACACGATCAAGAACAACCTGAATCAGGCGATCGATGCCGTGAACAAGCTGGTGGCCGACGCTGGCATGCTGTCGACCGCTGCAGTGGAAGGCAAGCTGGCCACGCGCGCCGACGCGACCAAGCACCGGGGCGACTTCCGCAGGATCGTGCAGGGTGTCAACGAGACGCTGGACGCCGTGATCAATCCGCTGAATGTGGCCGCCAACTATGTGGATCGCATCTCGAAGGGTGATATCCCGGCGCCGATCACCGACAGCTACAACGGCGACTTCAACACGATCAAGAACAACCTGAACCAGGCGATCGACGCGGTGAACAAGCTGGTGGCTGACGCCGGCATGCTGTCCACCGCTGCGGTGGAAGGCAAGCTGGCCACACGTGCCGATGCAACCAAGCATCAGGGCGATTTCCGCAAGATCGTGCAGGGCGTCAACGACACGCTCGATGCGGTCATCGGGCCGCTCAATGTTGCGGCCGGCTACGTCGATCGGATCTCGAAGGGCGACATCCCGACGCCGATCACTGACAGCTACAACGGCGACTTCAACACGATCAAGAACAACCTGAATCAGGCGATCGACGCGGTGAACAAGCTGGTCGCCGATGCCGGCATGCTGTCCACCGCTGCGGTGGAAGGCAAGCTGGCGACCCGTGCCGACGCCAGCAAGCATCAGGGCGACTTCCGCAGGATCGTGCAGGGTGTTAATGAAACTCTTGATGCGGTGATCAACCCGCTGAACGTCGCGGCGAACTATGTCGACCGGATTTCGAAGGGCGACATCCCGACGCCGATCACCGACAGCTACAACGGTGACTTCAACACGATCAAGAACAACCTCAACCAGGCGATCGACGCGGTGAACAAGCTGGTGGCTGACGCCGGCATGCTGTCCACCGCTGCGGTTGAAGGCAAGCTCGCCACCCGTGCCGATGCGACCAAGCACCGGGGTGATTTCCGCAAGATCGTGCAGGGCGTCAACGAGACGCTGGACGCCGTGATCAACCCTCTGAATGTGGCGGCGAACTATGTCGACCGCATCTCGAAGGGTGATATCCCGACGCCGATCACCGACAGCTACAACGGTGACTTCAACACGATCAAGAACAACCTGAACCAAGCGATTTCGGCGGTGAATTCGCTGGTGTCCGATGCCGGCATGCTTTCGTTGGCAGCCGTCGAAGGCAAGCTCGCGACGCGTGCCGATGCGGCCAAGCATCAGGGTGACTTCCGCAAGATCGTGCAGGGTGTCAATGACACGCTGGATGCCGTCATCGGACCGCTCAATGTGGCGGCCGGCTACGTCGACCGCATCTCGAAGGGCGATATCCCGACGCCAATCACCGACAGCTACAACGGTGACTTCAACACGATCAAGAACAACCTCAACACTTGTATCTCGGCTGTCAATGCGCTGGTCGCAGACGCGGGCATGCTGTCCACTGCTGCAGTCGAAGGCAAACTTGCGACACGAGCCGACGCGGCCAAGCACCAGGGCGATTTCCGCAAGATCGTGCAGGGCGTCAACGACACGCTGGATGCGGTCATCGGACCGCTCAATGTGGCGGCCGGCTATGTCGACCGGATCTCGAAGGGCGACATCCCGGCGCCGATCACCGACAGCTACAACGGTGACTTCAACACGATCAAGAACAACCTGAATCAGGCGATCGATGCGGTCAACAAGCTGGTGGCCGACGCCGGCATGCTGTCCACTGCTGCGGTTGAAGGCAAGCTCGCCACGCGTGCCGATGCCACCAAGCACCAGGGCGACTTCCGCAAGATCGTGCAGGGCGTCAATGACACGCTGGACGCCGTCATCGGGCCGTTGAATGTGGCGGCGAGCTATGTCGACCGTATCTCGAAGGGTGACATCCCGACGCCGATCACCGACAGCTACAACGGCGATTTCAACACGATCAAGAACAACCTGAACCAGGCAATTGATGCTGTGAACAAGCTGGTCGCCGATGCCGGCATGCTGTCGACCGCTGCGGTCGAGGGCAAGCTGGCGACCCGCGCCGACGCCACCAAGCATCAGGGCGATTTCCGCAAGATCGTGCAGGGTGTCAACGAGACGCTGGACGCCGTGATCGGGCCGCTCAATGTGGCTGCCAGCTATGTCGACCGGATCTCGAAGGGCGACATCCCGGTGCCGATCACCGACAGCTACAACGGTGACTTCAACACGATCAAGAACAACCTCAACACCTGCATCTCGGCCGTCAATTCATTGGTGGCGGACGCCGGCATGCTGTCCACCGCTGCGGTCGAAGGCAAGCTGGCGACCCGTGCCGATGCCAACAAGCACCAGGGCGATTTCCGCAAGATCGTGCAAGGTGTCAATGAAACACTGGATTCGGTGATCGGCCCGATCAACGACACCGGTATCGTGCTGTCGGCTCTGGCACAGGGCGATCTCAGCCAGCGCATCGTCACGCAGTATAACGGCGAGCTCGGCGTGCTTCGTGACAACGTCAACACTTCGGTGCAGAGCCTGGGTGTGATCATCAATCAGACGGCTGGCGTGATGGCCGCGCTGGCTGCTGGCGACCTGACGACCAGAATCGAAGGCGAGTTCCCGGGCGTGTTCGGCAAGCTGAAGTCGGACACCAACAGCAGCTGCGAGCAGGTGATGTCGATCATCTCGCAGATCAAGTCAGCTGCCGACACGATCGCAGTGGCATCGCGCGAGATTGCCGCCGGCAACAGTGACCTTTCCGGCCGTACCGAGCAGCAGGCGGCATCGCTTGAGGAAACCGCGTCGTCGATGGAAGAGCTGACCACGACGGTGCGCCAGAACGCCGAGAACGCCAAGCAGGCCAACCAACTGTCGATCGGCGCCAGTGAAATCGCAGTGAAGGGCGGCGACGTGGTCGGTCAGGTGGTGTCGACGATGGATGCGATCAGTCAGTCGTCGAAGAAGATCGTCGACATCATCAGCGTCATCGATGGCATTGCGTTCCAGACCAACATCCTTGCACTCAACGCAGCGGTCGAAGCGGCACGTGCCGGTGAACAGGGCCGCGGCTTCGCGGTGGTCGCATCCGAAGTCCGCAACCTGGCTCAGCGTTCCGCGGGTGCTGCAAAGGAAATCAAGACCTTGATCAGCGACTCGGTGGAGAAGGTCGGCAACGGTACCAAGCTGGTCGAACACGCCGGCCGCACGATGGAAGAGATCGTGACCAGCGTGAAGCGCGTGACCGACATCATGGGCGAGATCACCGCGGCTTCGCAGCAGCAGAGTCAGGGTATCGAGCAGGTCAACCAGACCGTGACCCAGATGGACGAGGTGACGCAGCAGAACGCCGCTCTGGTCGAACAGGCATCGGCCGCTGCGCGTTCGCTGGAATCACAGGCGGAAGGTCTTACCGATGCCGTGTCTCGCTTCCGGGTGGCCATGGCCGGTGCTGCTGGCATCGACAAGACCGCGGCACAGCACGCTGTTCGTACGGTTGCCTCTGCGCCGGCATCGGTGCCGCTGGCCGGCACGGCAGGCGTGCGTACCCAGCAGCGCAGCAAGCCGGTGATGCGGCGTAGCAGCAGCGCCTCGGAGGTCAAGACGGCGTCGACGGGCCGTGCCGCAGCAGCCGCTGGCGGTGACGAGCAGTGGTCGGAGTTCTGAGCTGGCGGTCATACGCCAGCGCTGAGCTGAGTGGACTGAGGTACTGGCAGCAGTGATGACAGAGCCCCGCAATGCCCAAAGCATTGCGGGGCTTTTGCTTGGTGGCCCGGTTACCGCAAAGCGCGACGGATTTTTGCCGCTGGCCTGCGGGAACTGGTCTTGCAGTTGCTCAAGCACGCGTTCGCATCCTTTGCCTGCACCGGCGGACAGTCCGCCTTCTCCATTCAGGATTCGCTATGAAACGACTCGCTGCACTGTTCAACCGAACCGCAAACCGCAACCGCAGCGCCGATCAGGTCGGCCGGCTCGCGGCGATCGACAAGGTGCAGGCGGTCATCGAATACACACTGGACGGCCATGTGATCACCGCGAACGAGCGGTTCCTGAGCGCATGCGGATACAGCCTCGACGAGATTCGCGGTCAGCATCACCGGCTGTTCACCGATGCTTCTCAGCAGGCAGCGTCAGACGAGGCTGCACTCTGGGCCAAGCTCAGCCGCGGCGAACACGACGCTGGCGAATATCGCCGCGTCGCCAAGGGCGGTCGCGCACTGTGGCTGCTGGCGTCCTACCATCCGATCCGCGACTCCGAAGGTGTGCTCTGCAGGGTTGTCGAGTTCGCGACCGACATCACCGAAGCGAAGCTGCGCGATGCCAATCACGAAGGCCAGTTGAAGGCGATCGACAAGGCACAGGCGGTCATCGAGTTCGCGCTCGATGGCACCATCCTCAACGCCAACGACAACTTCTGCACCGCGCTCGGCTACACCCGCGAGGAACTGATCGGCCGCCACCACGCGCTGTTCGTTGATGCCGCGACGCGCGCCAGCGCAGAGTACGCAGCATTCTGGGCCAAGCTTGGCCGCGGCGAATTCGATGCCGGCCAGTACAAGCGCATTGCCAAGGACGGTCGCGAGGTCTGGATCCAGGCGACCTACAACCCGATCATCGGACTGGACGGCCGGCCGATGAAGGTCGTCAAGTACGCCACCGATATTTCCGAGGCCAGGCTCAAGGCGGCCGCGTACGAAAGTCAGCTGGCCGCCATCTCCAAGACCCAGGCGGTGATCACCTTCACGCTCGATGGCTACATCGTCGACGCCAACCAGAACTTCCTGAGCACAACCGGCTATTCACGCGACGAAGTGATCGGCAAGCATCATGGAATGTTTGTCGATCCAGCTTACCGGGCGTCCGACGAGTACAAGCAATTCTGGGCCAAGCTTGGCCGTGGCGACGCCGCTACCGGCCAGTACCGCCGCTTCGGCAAGGATGGTCGTGAAATCTGGCTGAACGCGGCTTACAACCCGATTCTTGATGCAGCGGGCCGGCCGCAGCAGATCATCAAGTACGCGACCGACATCACGGCCGACAAGATCCGGGAATCGGATGCCACTGGACAGATCGCTGCGGTGTATCGCGTGCGCTGCGCGATTCAGCTGGCGCTCGATGGCCGCATCCTGCTGGTCAACGAAAACTTTTGCCGTGTCACCGGGTACCGCGAGGATGAACTGGTCGGCCGGCATCACGACATGCTGCTGGAACAGACGCCGTCGGCGCTGGCGGAAGGCCGCGAGCTGGTATCGCGGATCGGCCGCGGTGAAAGTCCGGCCGGGCAGTTCAAGCGGATCGGCAAGGACGGCAAGGTGGTCTGGTTCCTTGCCAACTACAACTGCATCTTCGACCTGTCCGGCAAGCCGTGGAAAGCGGCAATCTTCGCGACCGACGTCACCGATCAGGTCAACGCGCAGATGGCGTTGCAGCGCGCCGTCGAGCAGACGCAGGCGGTGGCGAAAGCGGCAAAGGAAGGCGATCTGACTCAGCGCGTGCCGCTGGATGACAAGGATGGCCAGGTTCGCGAACTCTGCTCCAGTGTCAACGCGGTCGTCGAGGACATGGCGGCGGTGGTGACCCGGATCAAGGACTCCACTGAGGCAATCAACACGGCTGCTCGCGAGATTGCCAGCGGCAACAGTGATCTGTCGGCACGTACCGAGCAGCAGGCGGCTTCGCTGGAAGAAACCGCGTCGTCGATGGAGCAGCTGACGTCGACGGTGAAGCAGAACGCCGAAAACGCGCGTCAGGCCAATCAGCTGGCGCTCGGCGCTTCAGACGTTGCGCAGCGGGGGGGCAAGGTGGTCGGCGAAGTGGTCGACACGATGAGCGATATCCAGAGTTCATCGAAGAAAATCGTCGACATCATCAGCGTCATCGATGGCATTGCGTTCCAGACCAACATCCTGGCGCTGAATGCGGCAGTGGAAGCGGCCCGTGCCGGTGAGCAGGGCCGAGGCTTCGCAGTGGTGGCGGCGGAAGTGCGCAGCCTGGCGCAGCGTTCGGCGGGCGCCGCGAAGGAGATCAAGAGCCTGATCGGCGATTCCGTCGAGAAGGTCGGCAATGGCACGCGTCTGGTGGAGCACGCCGGCAAGACCATGGACGAGATCGTGACCAGCGTGAAGCGGGTCACCGACATCATGGCCGAGATCTCGGCGGCGTCGCAGGAGCAGAGCCAGGGCATCGAACAGGTCAATCAGACGATCACCCAGATGGACGAGGTGACGCAGCAGAACGCCGCGCTGGTCGAGGAAGCATCGGCGGCGGCGCGCTCGCTCGAATCGCAGGCCAACGGACTGAGCGCCTCGGTCGCCGGCTTCCGCGTCGGTGGCGCGAGCGCAGGCGTGATTGCCGGCGTCGTGACGCGCGCCGCACACGTGACACCGCTGGCCGCCGCTGCGCGCGCACCGACGCGTGGCAAGACAGCGGTCCGCAGCAGTTCATCAGCCACGTCACCGTCGAAAGTCATCAATGACGGCGGTCAGGTGTGGGCCGAATTCTGATCGCGACCGATATGCCCGCGCGTATTGCCGCTGACGCTCTCTGCAAGCTTCAGCGCGGTTCGATCGGAAGTTCCAGTTTCTGTCCCAAGAGTGCTGATCATGTTGATATCGATGATGACGGACACCAAGCCCTGGCGTGATCGCGGCGTCCTCGCCGCTGCAGTGTCAGTAGCCGCAGCGGCAGCTGCGTTCCGCTGGCCCGGTATCTGGATGAACTTGCTACTCCTTGCCGGCGCAGCGCTGTGGCTCGCGCGCAGCTTGCAGCAGGCCCAGGCTCGACCCGGCCAGCGGGCCGACCTGGTCCAGAAGCAGCGCATCCAGCGCGGGCTCGATGTAGTCGTCACCAACGTGATGATTGCCGACGCCGAGCTGAATATCGTCTACGTCAATCAGTCGGTGCAGGAGATGCTCACGGCGGTGGAGGCCGACATCCGCCGCGACGTTCCGAACTTCGATGCCCGGCGCATCATCGGCACCAACATCGACCGCTTCCACCGCAACCCTTCGCACCAGCGCGGAATGCTGGCGAAGATGTCCGCTACCCACAAGACACAGCTGCATCTCGGCGGCCGCCATTTCTCGTTGATCCTCAATCCGATCAACGACGAAGCCGGCGCGCGTCTCGGCTATGTCGTGGAGTGGAAGGACCTGACCGACGAACTTGCTGCCGCCGATCGCGAGCGGCAGATGGCCACCGAAGTGACGCGTGTGCGGCGCGGCCTCGACGTGGTGATCACCAATGTGATGATCGCCGACGCCGATCTGAATATCGTTTATGTGAACCAGTCGATCCAGGAGATGCTCGTTGCCGTCGAGCCCGATATCCGCCGCGACCTGCCGAACTTCGATGCCCGGCGCATCATCGGCACCAACATCGACCGCTTCCATCGCACGCCGTCGCATCAGCGCGGCATGCTGGCGCGGATGTCGGCAACCCACAAGACGCAGCTGCATATCGGCGGTCGGCATTTCTCGCTGATCCTGAACCCGATCAACGACGACTCGGACAATCGGCTTGGCTACGTCGTGGAGTGGAAGGATCTGACCGACGAACTGGCAGCGACCGAGCGCGAGCAGCGCATGGCGGCCGAGATGGCGCGCGTACAGCGCGGGCTCGATGTGGTGGTCACCAATGTGATGATCGCCGACGCCGACCTGAACATCGTCTACGTCAACCAGTCGATCCAGGCGATGCTGAACACGGCAGAGTCGGATATCCGTCGCGACGTACCGAACTTCGATGCCCGCCGCATCGTCGGCACCAACATCGATCGCTTCCACAAGAAGCCTTCGCACCAGCGCAACATGCTGGCAGCGATGGCGCAGACCCACGTCACCCAGCTGCATCTTGGCGGGCGTCGCTTTTCGCTGATTCTCAACCCGATCAACGATGCCGCTGCCGTTCGGGTCGGCTACGTCGTGGAATGGCGCGATCTCACCGAGGAGCTGGCCACCAAGGAACGCGAACAGCGCGCCAACGAACTGCTCGAAGTGGCGGTGCATCAGGCGCGGGATGCGATTGCTGCCGCCAACGACGGCGATCTGACCATCCGGGTTCCGATGGAAGGCAAGGAGGGCCGCATCGGCGATCTCTGCAACGGCGTCAACACCGTGCTCGACAGCATGAGTCGTCTGGTCACGCAGATTCAGGGTGCAACCCGCGAAATCCAGGTCGCGGCCGGGGAAATCGTCACTGGCAACAGTGATCTGTCGGAACGCACCGAGCAGCAGGCGGCTTCGCTGGAAGAAACCGCGTCGTCGATGGAGCAGCTGACGTCGACGGTGAAGCAGAACGCCGAAAACGCGCGTCAGGCCAATCAGC
>Ga0114983_1000618_pt1 | contig 14766 bp, 14 predicted proteins | sample Shrwel_input2_RT_FD_87182 | JGI IMG/M metagenome (GOLD analysis project Ga0114983, IMG submission 87182) | Subsurface microbial communities from deep shales in Ohio, USA - Utica-3 well 1 S input2 RT | ecosystem: Environmental > Aquatic > Deep subsurface > Shale gas/oil reservoir > Produced... | reverse complement strand
TCCAGCTGCGTGAAGTGCCCGGTCAGCAGCAGCACGCCAGCACCATCGGCATGGGCAGCATCGAGATGCTCGATGCCGCGCACGGTGACGCGATCACGCAGCTTGGCGTCCGGCGCCAGCCAGGCCAGCAGCGCTTCGAACAGGCCCATGCCGAGCGCGCGGAAATGGCCTTCGACCATGCGCACGATGGTCGGCTCGTCAAGGTCAGGAAAGCACAGCCGCAGGTTGATGCGCACGATCCGGCGGCGGCTCGGCAGCACCCGCCAGACCAGCCAGCCGAGGCCGGAACCGATCGCCAGCAGCCAGCCGACCGGCAGCCAGCACAGCGCGCGACCGATGCCGAGCAGCAGCCAGGCCAGCCACCAGCGCGGATGCAGCAGCGCGCGCGGCAGCGCCTGAGTTTCGGGGGGTGTCATCATCCGCGCAGTTTATCGCTGCGTGCCTGCCCACCGACCCCGTGCGCTTCTTCTACACCCTGCTGCTGTACCTCGCGGCGCCGTTCGCGCTGCTGCGCCTGCTGTGGAAAAGCCGCCAGCTGGCCGGTTATCGCGGCCGCATCGGCGAGCGTTTCGGCTTCGTGCCGCGCGTGCCGGGCGAGGGTGTCGCGGTCTGGGTCCATGCGGTGTCGGTCGGCGAGGCACTGGCCGCGCAGCCGCTGATCGAAGCCTTGATCACCCGTCACGGCGAACGCCGCATCTGGGTCACCAGTACCACGCCGACCGGCTCGGCGCGGGTCGTTGCCGCGTTCGGTGATCGCGTGCTGCACAGCTATGCCCCGTACGACCTGCCGGATGTGGTCGGCCGCTTCCTCGGCCGCGTGCGGCCAGGCCGTTTCGTGGTGATGGAAACCGAGCTGTGGCCGAACCTGTTCCGCGCCTGCGCGGCACGCGGCATTCCGCTGACCATCGCCAACGCCCGGCTGTCGCCACGCAGCTTCCGCGGCTACGGCCGAGTGCGCGGTTTCACGCGGGCCACGCTGGCCGACGTGACGATGGTGGCGGCGCAGTCGAAGTCCGATGCCGCCCGCTTCCGCACGCTCGGCGGCCGTCGCGAGCGGGTGGGCGTGATCGGCAACCTGAAGTTCGATCTGGCGCTGCCGGACGCCGCGATCGATGCCGGCCGCAACGTGCGCGCCCGCTTCGGCGCCCGCCCGGTGTGGATCGCCGCGTCGACGCATGATGGCGAGGAAGCCGCCGCACTCGCCGCTCACACCGCCCTGCTCGAACTGCACCCGGACGCGTTGCTGGTACTGGTGCCGCGCCATCCGCAGCGCTTCGACGCAGTCTGGTCATTGATCGAAAGTGCGGATCTCGCAGCCGAACGCCGCTCGCGGCTGGCCGCGCTCGACCGGTCCGGCCACCCACCGGAACTCGGCGGCGTGCAGGTCTTCCTCGGCGACAGCATGGGCGAGATGTTCCTGTACCTGGCGATGGCCGATGTCGCCTTCGTTGGCGGCAGCCTGGTGCCGATCGGCGGCCACAACGTGCTGGAGCCGGCTGCGCTCGGTCTGCCGGTGCTGTTCGGCCCGCAGATGCACAACTTCGTCGCCGCCCGCGAACTGCTGCTGGAAAAAGTCGCCGCCGTCGAAGTCGCCGACGCCGCCCAGCTCGCCGAGGAACTCGCCGTGCTGCTTGCGCAGCCCGAACGCCGCCGCGCCATGGGTGACGCCGGGGCCGCGGCCGTTGCCGGCAATCGCGGTGCACTGAAGCGGCTGCTGACCCTCATCGAAGCCCAGACTCCCGCCCATCCATGAAGCCTGATGACCTGGTCATCGTGCGGCCCGAAGGCCTGTACTGCCCGCACGGCGATTTCCATATCGACCCCTGGCGCGGCGTGCCGCGCGCGGTGATCACCCACGCCCACGCCGATCACGCCCGTGGCGGCAGCCAGCATTACTGGGCGGCCGCGCGCGGCCACGCGCTGCTGCGCGAACGGCTCGGCAAGCAGGCGCAGATCACGCCGCTGGCCTATGGCGAAACAGCGCGCTTCGGCAACGTGACGGTGTCGCTGCATTCGGCTGGCCACATCCTCGGCTCGGCTCAGGTGCGCATCGTCCATGACGATGGCCGCATCTGGGGCGTGTCCGGCGACTTCAAGCGCGACCGCGACCCGAGCTGCGACGCCTTCGAGCCATTCGCCTGCGACACCTGGATCACCGAAGCGACGTTCGCACTGCCGATCTACCGCTGGACCGACACCCGCGAAGTCGCTGCCGACATCTTCGACTGGTGGCAGGCCGCGAAGCGCGATGGCCAAAGCGCGGTGCTGTTCTGCTACTCGCTCGGCAAGGCCCAGCGGGTGCTCGCCGAACTCACCGCGTTCACCGACGAAACCGTCTACGTGCACGGCGCGATGCCGGGCCTGATCAAGGCCTACCGCGCGGCCGGCATCCGCATGCTGCCGACCGAAGCGGTCGGCAACATCCCGAAGGGCACCTCGTTCGCCGGCAAGCTGGTACTGGCGCCGCCCGGCGCCAGCGGCACGCCGTGGATGAAGCGGCTGCATCCGTATTCCACCGGCTTCGCCAGCGGCTGGATGCGCGTGCGCGGCGGCAAGCGCAGGCTGGCCTACGACCGCGGCTTCGTCCTGAGCGACCACGCCGACTGGGACTCGCTGCTGGCCACCATCGACGACACCGGGGCGAAGCGCGTGCTGGTCACTCACGGCCATGGCGATGCGCTGATCGCCCATCTCGAAGCGCGCGGCATCGAGGCCTCGATGCTGGCGACCAAGTTCGAGGGCGAGGGCGGTGCGGCAGCCGATGGCGAGGCGGATGACACGGCCGTCGAGACCACCGAGCCCGGCTCGGCTTGAGCCGCGGCGATCCACTAAAGTCCAGTCATCCGCCAGCCGCAACACGGAGACCACGATGAGCGAATCGCTGCGCACGCTGTTCAGCAAGGCGTCCCAACTCGATCAGACCGATCGCGCCGCGCTGGCCGGGCTGCTGATCGACAGCCTCGACCCGGTCAGCGATGCGTCGGTCGACGCCGCCTGGGCCGCCGAAATCGAGCAGCGCGCGCGCGAAGTCGATAAGGGATTGGTCCGGACCGTGCGGTGGGAAGCGCTGCGCGATCAGCTTGCCGCGCGCGGGCAAGCGCGTGATCGCGGTTGAGTTTCATCCTGCCGCCGCGGAAGAAGTCGAAGCTGCCGAAGCCTGGTACGGCGAGCGCAACCCACTTGCGGCGGCTGCCTTCAGGGCCGAACTGAGTCGCGCGGTCGAGTCGGTCCGCGCCCACCCCGAGCACGGGTCGCCCTATCTGGCCGATACCGGTCGCCGTCCGTTTCGCTGGTTTCCGTTCAGCCTCGTCTATCGCAGCGAGCCGACCCGTATCCTCGTCATCGCGGTCGCGCATCATCGACGCAAGCCCGGTTACTGGCGCGAGCGCGGCGCCGTCATCTGATCGTTCTCATTTCCAGACTCCATGCCCACCGGCTCCTGCCTCTGCGGAACCATCCGCTACCAATTCGATCAGCCGGTGTCGCGCATCGGGCTGTGCCATTGCCAGATGTGCCGCAAGTCTTCGGGTACGGCATTCGCGGCCAATGCGCCGGTGCCGCGCAGCGAGTTCCGGCTGCTGGCCGGCGCCGAAGCGCTGAAGGCCTATGCATCGAGCCCCGGCAAGCAGCGCTGGTTCTGCTCGAACTGCGGCTCGCCGGTCTACAGCGAATCGGCGCGCTATCCGGATCTGGTGCGCATCCGGCTTGGTTCGCTCGATGCCCCGGCCGGTCGCCTGCCGGACTACCACTACCTGCTCAGCACCAAGGCCGATTGGGACACGAGCGGCGATGACGGCCTGCCGCGCTTCGGCGATGACTGAGCCGGCACGGTCCAGACGATGAAGCGCTTCGCTGCGCTCTATGCCCGGCTCGACGACACCCGCGCCACCTCGGCGAAGGTCGAGGCGATGCGCGCCTACTTCGCCGAAGCACCGGCCGCCGATGCGGCCTGGGGCCTGTACTTCCTGACCGGCCAGCGGCTCAAGCGGCTGATCGCGCCGACCCTGCTGCGCAGCTGGATCAGCGATGCCACCGGCCTGCAGCCGGCGATTGTCGAGGAGTGCTACGCCCATGTCGGGGACCTGGCCGAAACGCTGGCGCTGCTGCTCGATCGCGCCGCGCGGCCGCAGCCGCTGATCGAGCGCGGGCTGGCCGAATGGGTGGCGTGGTTGCTGGCGCTGCGCGAGCAGGACGTCGAGGCGCAGCGCACGGCGCTGCTCGACGTCTGGGCGCGGCTGCCGCTCGACGAGTGCTTCCTGTTCAACAAGCTGCTGACCGGCGCGCTGCGGGTCGGCGTATCCAGCGGGCTGGCAGCGCGAGCGCTGGCCTTGCACGCCGGGCTCGATGAAACCCTGATTGCGCAGCGATTGATGGGCGACTGGCAGCCCTCGGCCGAAGCGTTCGCCACGCTGCTGGCACCCGGCAGCGCCGAAGCCCATCCGTCGCAGCCCTACCCGTTCTGCCTGGCCAGCCCGATCGAGGACGCACCGGACGCGGTCTGGGACGCAGGCCTGCCGTCCGGGCTCGGCCCGGTCGGCGACTACCTCGCCGAATGGAAGTGGGACGGCATCCGCGGCCAGCTGATCCGCCGCGCCGGGCAGACCTTCATCTGGTCACGTGGCGAGGAACTGCTGAACGGCCGCTTCCCGGAAATCGAGGCGGCTGCCGCCGGCTTGCCGGACGGCACCGTGCTCGATGGCGAGATCCTGGCGCATGACGGCACGGCGGTGCTGCCGTTCGCGAAGCTTCAAACCCGGATCGGACGCAAGACCGTCGGCAAGAAATTGCTGGCCGAAGCGCCGGTGGCGTTCGTCGCCTATGACCTGATCGAGTGGCAGCACGCGGACTGGCGGACCAGGCCGCTGGCCGAGCGACGGGCGCAGCTGGAAACCGTCGTCGCCGACACTGCCGCGCTGCGCCTCAAGCTGTCCGAGCCGGTGACGGCTGACAGCTGGGCGGCATTGGCCGCAGCAAGAGCGGAAGCCCGCGAACGCGGCGTCGAAGGCCTGATGCTGAAGGCGCGCGATTCCAGCTACCAGACTGGCCGCAAGCGTGGCGCGTGGTGGAAGTGGAAGCTGGCCGCGATGAGCATCGACTGCGTGCTGGTCTACGCGCAGGCCGGCCACGGCCGCCGCGCCAATCTGTACACCGACTACACCTTGAGCGTCTGGGAAGGCCCGAACCCTGGCGAGGGCGCGCTGCTGCCGGTCGCCAAGGCCTACTCGGGGCTGACCGATGCCGAGCTGACCCGGATGGACAGCTGGATCAAGAAGCACACGCGCGAAAAGTTCGGGCCGGTGCGCAGTGTCGAAGCGACTGCCGAGACCGGGCAAGTGTTCGAGATCGCCTTCGAAGGCATACAGGAATCGACTCGGCACAAGGCCGGCATTGCGCTGCGCTTTCCGCGCATCGCCCGCTGGCGCACCGACAAGCGGCCCGGCGACGCCAACACGCTGGGCGACCTGAAGTCGTTTCTGAGGGCTTAGGGCGGGACCGGTGCGCGACTGCGCTAGGCTTTCAACTTCGCCGTTCCTTCCCCGCTTCCGATGACGCCGTCCCCACCGAGCAACCGCGCGATCTGGCTGCTGATGCTGTCGTCGGCCGGCATCCTCGCGCTGACCATGGGGGCGCGGCAGTCGCTGGGCCTGTTCATTCAGCCGATCGTCGACAGCACTTCGATGACGGTGGTCAGCCTGAGCTTCGCGCTGGCGATCGGGCAGTTCGTCTGGGGCGCGGTGCAGCCGGTGTTCGGCGCGATTGCCGACAAGACCGGCGCGGTCGCCGTGGTGATCTGGGGCGGCCTGCTGATGGCGGCCGGGCTCGGCGCCGCAACGCTGTTCCCGTCGGAGCTCGGGCTGACCATCGCGCTGGGCGTGGTCAGCGCGGCCGGTGCCGGGGCCGGCGCGTTCTCGATCCTGATCGGCGCCACGGCGCGGCAACTGCCGCCGGAGCGTCGCGCCTTCGCGGCCGGCTTCATCAATGCCGGCGGCTCGTTCGGCCAGTTCGTGTTCGCACCACTGGTGCAGGCGCTGATCGCGGCGTTCGGCTGGGTTGCGGCGCTGTGGTCGATGGCCGCGACCACGCTGCTGACCCTGCCGCTGGCGCGTGCCCTTGGCGGTCCGGCGCTGCCGGAGCCGGCCGGGGCAGCGGCGCCGATCAGCCTGTCCGGGCAGATCGCGATTGCCCTGCGCGACCGCAGCTACTGGCTGCTGCATCTCGGCTTCTTCACTTGCGGCCTGCACATCGCGTTTCTGGTCACCCACCTGCCCGGCGAAGTGGCGCTGTGCGGCCTGCCTGCCGGCGTGTCGGCGACATCGCTGGCGCTGATCGGGCTGTTCAACATCGCCGGCAGCCTGAGCGCCGGCGCGCTGGGCCAGCGGATGCGGATGAAGACCGTGCTGGCCGCGGTCTACGCGCTGCGGGCGCTGTTCATCGGTCTGTTCCTGCTGCTGCCGCGCACGGCCTGGACGTTCTATCTGTTCGCCGCAGCGCTCGGTTTCACCTGGCTGGCCACGGTGCCGCCGACCGCCGGGCTGGTCGGCAAGCTGTTCGGCACGCGCTATCTCGGCACCCTGTTCGGGCTGACCTTGCTCAGCCATCAGATCGGCGGCTTCTTCGGTGCCTGGCTGGGTGGCGTGGCGATCAGCCGCTTCGGGGACTACTCGTGGATGTGGATCGCCGACATGGTGCTGGCGCTGCTCGCTGCGCTGTTCTGCCTGCCGCTGCGCGAGGCGCCGCTGGCGCGCCCGGCACCGGCGGCCGCCTGATCGCGATCACGGCACGTCGGTCAGCAGCCCTTTCAATTTCTGCAGGTCGGCCTCGTTGCTGTTCGACAGCACGATGAAGCTGCGGCCGTGATCGAGATCGCGCAGCCACAGCGCATTGCTGCCCTGGATCGCGCCCTGCCGTTCGGCGCAGCGGGTATCGCGGCCGGCCACCGAGCACGGATAGGTCCAGAAGCCGTAGGCGACGTACCCCAGCGCTTCGTGCGTGCGCAGCAGCGTGGCGGTTGATTCGGCATTGAGCAGGCGCTGTTCGCGCAGTGCAGTGTCGAAGCGCAGCAGGTCGTCGACCGTCGAGCGCATGCCGCCGGCCGCACCGAAGCTTTCCGGGAAATACGGCGGATCGGCGCGCAGCGCGTGCGTGGGGTCGGCTTCGTCGACGACGTAGCCCGAAGCAAGACGCGGCACCACATCGCCGCTGGCCAGCAGTGCGGTGTCGCGCAGGCCCAGCGGCTTGGCGATGCGTTCGGCCACCAGGCTTGCGAACGGTTTGCCTTCCACCGTTTCCAGCAGCTGTTCGAGCAGCCGGTAGTCGATGTTCTTGTAGGCGAAGCGGCTGCCCGGCGGCGACTGCAGCGGCCCGCTGCCAAGCCGCGCGACGAAGGCAGCCGCATCGAGCGGCTGCTGGTACGGCGTCATGCCGTCGGTCTGGTCGCGGTCGGACAAGCCGGAGGCGTAGGTCAGCAGCTCGTCGACAGTCACCGCTGCGAACGGCTGGTTGGCATATGCCGGCAGCCAGGTGCTGATCGGCGCATCCAGCCGCAGCCGCCCGGCTTCGACCGCCTGCATCACCAGCACCGCCGTGAAGGTCTTGGTCACCGAGGCGATGCGGAAACGCGTCTGCACGGTGTTCGGCTGCTGCCATTCCTCGCTGGCCAGCCCGAACGCCTGACGGTAGATCGGCTTGCCGTGATCGGCCACCAGCACCACGCCGCGAAAACGGCTGGTCTTGGCGAACGCGGCCACTCCGTCCGCGAAGCGCGCCGTTTTCGGGGCGGCTGCCGAAATCGGCAGCGCGGTCGTCAGCAGCGCGGCAACCGTGGCGATACGGAGCAGGACGGACATCGGCACGGACCGGGTTCGAGGCGGGAACCCGATCGTGCCGGAAGCGCTACTTCGGCGCAGCCTCCGGCATCGCTTGGGGTCGGCGCCGCGCGCGCAGGATGCCGTCACCGCCATAGATCACCAGCGCCATCCAGATCAGCGCGAAGCCGATCGCCCGCGTTGCGGTGAACGGCTCGTGATACAGGAAGATGCCGAGCAGCAGCTGCATCGTCGGGCCGATGTACTGGATCAGGCCGATCGTCGAATACGGAATCAGCCGCGCGCCGTACGAGAACAGCGCCAGCGGAATCGCCGTGACCAGGCCACCGGCGAACAGCATCACGTCGATCAGCAGCGTGGTGTTGCCGAACGCGCCGCCACCGCGCACTTCGAGCCAGCCCAGATAGACCGCCGCAAACGGCGCGATCAGCAGCGTTTCGGCACCGAGGCCGGCAATGGCATCGACCTTGACCATCTTGCGGATCAGCCCGTACAGGCCGAACGAGATCGCGAGGCTCAGCGCGATCCACGGCAGCTTGCCGGTCTGCAAGGTCAGCCAGACGACACCGGCAAACGCGAACGCCACCGCCAGCCACTGCGGACGGTTCAGCCGTTCCTTCAGGATCAGCACGCCGAGCAGCACGTTGACCAGCGGGTTGATGAAGTAGCCGAGGCTGGTTTCCAGCACATGGCCGGCATTCACGCCCCAGACATAGACGATCCAGTTGATGCTGATCAGCAGCGCAGTGATGAACAGCCGCAGCCGCGTCGGACCATCGGCCAGCGCCGCGCGGACCTGGCCGAGCTGGCCGCGCAAGCCGAGCCAGGCCAGCACGAACAGACAGCACCACAGCAGGCGGTGCGACATGATCTGCAGCGCCGGCACGCTGTTCATCGGCTTCAGATACAGCGGCAGCAGCCCCCAGATCGTGAAGGCGCCGATGGCCGCAGCGTGGCCGCGATTGAACGGTGCAGCGGGAGCAGCAGCCGCAGGCGCGGCAGCAGGGGTCGACATGGGTTCCTCGGTGGCGGATCGGCCACCGCAAGCGCGTGAGGCGCGGGATGATACGCCTCCTGCCTTTTCGCTCCTGTGGCCATGCCGACGTTCCGCGACATCGAAGCCTGGTACGCCCGCCGCGGCTGGACCGTGTTCGACTTCCAGCGCGCCTGCTGGGATGCCTACGGCCGCGGCGAATCCGGGCTGATCCATGCGCCGACCGGCTGCGGCAAGACGCTCGCCGCCTGGCTTGGGCCGTTGCTCGAAGCCGAAGGCGCTGACGAGCCGATCCGGGTGCTGTGGATCACGCCGATGCGCGCGCTTGCAGCCGACACCACGGCGAACCTGCAGGCGGCCTGCGAGGCACTGGAGGTGCCGTGGAAAGTCGAATGCCGGACCGGCGACACCTCGTCCGGCGCGCGGGCCAAGCAGCGCAAGCGGCTGCCGCAATGTCTGGTCACCACACCCGAATCGGCGTCGCTGCTGCTGTCCTATGCCGACCTGATTCCGCAGTGGCGCGGCATCCGCGCAGTGGTCGTCGACGAATGGCATGAGCTGCTGGCGACCAAGCGCGGCGTGCAGACCGAGCTGGTGATCGCCCGGCTGCGGGCTCTGGCGCCGGGGCTGCGGGTCTGGGGGCTGTCGGCGACGCTCGGCAATCTCGATGAAGCGCTGGCGGCGCTGCTCGGAACGTCGAACCCTCTCCCCCCGGGAGAGGGTGGCGCGCAGCGCCGGGTGAGGGCACGCGGCCACACCTATGGCGCCGACCTGCCGAAGACGCTGCACATCGACACGCTGATTCCGGACGCCGTCGACCGCTTTCCCTGGGGCGGCCACATGGGCCTGCCGCTGCTGCCGAAGGTCGCCGAGGTGCTCGACCGCGCAGGCTCGACGCTGGTGTTCACCAATACCCGGGCGCAGGCCGAACGCTGGTTCGAGGCGATCCAGATGATCCGCCCGGAACTACCCAGTGCGCTGCATCACGGCTCGATCGACGCCGAAGCGCGGGCGGCGGTCGAGCAGGGCCTGAAGGACGGCTCGCTGCGCGTCGTGGTGGCGACCAGCTCGCTCGATCTGGGTGTGGATTTCTCGCCGGTCGAGCAGGTCGTGCAGATCGGCGGGCCGAAGGGCGTGGCAAGGCTGCTGCAGCGCGCCGGGCGTTCCGGCCATCAGCCGGGCGTTGCCAGCCGCATCGTCTGCGTGCCGACCCATGCGCTGGAACTGGCTGAGTTCGCTGCGGCCCGCGCGGCGGTCGAACAGCGGCGGATCGAAGCGCGCAAGCCACTGATCAACTGCCTCGACGTGCTGGCTCAGCACGTCGTGACCTTGGCGCTGACCGGCACGATGACGGCGGACGCGATCCGCGCCGAGATCGCCAGCAGCCATGCCTATGCCGCGCTGCCGGACGCCGAATGGCAGTGGGTGCTCGATTTCGTGATGCGCGGCGGCGCGCTGCACGCCTATCCGCAGTTCCGCAAGGTGATCGCCCGCGATGACGGCGTGCTGGTGGTCGATGACGCCACCGTTGCCCGCCGCCACCGGATGAGTGTCGGCACGATCACCTCGGACTCGATGATGCGGGTCAAGTACCTGAGCGGTGCTGGCGTCGGCTCGATCGAGGAAAGCTTCATTACCCGGCTCAAGCCCGGCGAAAGCTTCCTGTTCGCCGGCCGCAAGCTGACCCTGGTGCGGGTTAAGGACATGGCCGCGTACGTCAAGCCGGGCGGCAAGAGCCAGACGATCCCGCGCTGGAACGGCGGCAAGATGCCGCTGTCATCGACGCTCGCCGAAAGCCTCGTCGAACTGCTGGCGGCACCGGAGCGCCAGCCGGCGCCGGAGCTGCAGGCGCTGGCACCGCTGCTGGCGATCCAGCGCCAGTGGTCGCGGCTGCCGCAGCCCGGCGTGCTGCTGGCCGAGCGGGCCCGCTCGCGCGAAGGCGAGCACCTGTTCGTCTACCCGTTCGCCGGCCGCCACGTGCACGAAGGGCTGGCGGCGCTGGTCGCCTGGCGGCTGTCGAAGCGGGCGAAGATCACCGCGACGCTGACGCCGAACGACTACGGCTTCGAGCTGCTGGCTGAATCCCTGCCGCCGCTCGATGGCGCCGCGCTGAAGGCGCTGCTGGCACCGGAGGATCTCGATCTCGATCTGCCGGCCAGCCTGAACGCGGCCGAGATGGCCAAGCGCCGCTTCCGCGAGATCGCCCGCGTCGCCGGCCTGGTGTTCGAGGGCTATCCGGGCAGCGGCAAGACGGTCAAGCAGGTGCAGGTGTCGTCCGGCCTGCTGTTCGATGTGCTGGTGAAGTACGACCGCGACAACCTGCTGACCCGGCAGGCGCTGGCCGAAGTGCTGGAGCAGCAGCTGGATTACCAGCGCCTGAAGCAGGCGGTGCAGCGCATTGCCAGCCACGACGTGCTGATCGTCGATACGCCGCGCTTCACGCCGCTGGCGTTTCCGTTGTGGGCCGAGCGGATCGGTTCGCGGCTCAGCACCGAGGACTGGAAAGACCGTGTGCTGAAGATGGCGGCCACGCTGGAGAAAGCCGCCGCGAAATCCTGATCGGCCGGACATGAGAGAAGCCCCGGCCTGCCGGGGGGCGCAGGTCGGGGCTTCGTGCCACTACAACGAATCGCTTCGGGGCTTAGCGGCTGCCGCGGTCATCGCCCGGCTCGCGCTCGCCGCCCCGGCCACGGCCGCGGCCCCGGTCGTCGCCCGGCTCGTTGCCACGGCCGCCGCCGTGGTCGTCACCCGGCTCGTGGCCGCGGCCGCCGTGATCGTCGCCCGGCTCGACACCGCGACCGCCGCGGTCGTCACGCGGCTCGGCACCGCGGCCACGGCCCCGGTCGTCGCCGACTTCGCGACGGCTGGCGCCACGATCGGCCTGGCGGTCGCCCTGTCGATCAGCTTGGCGGTCGGCCTGGCGGTCGGCGCGGCGATCAGCCTGTCGGTCCGCGCGGCGATCAGCCTGGCGATCTTCCTGGCGCGGGCGCTCGCCGGCTTCGCGGGCAACGGCGGTCTGGGTGGCCAGCAGGCCGAAGGCGGCAATGAGGCCGGCGGTGATCAACGAAAGCTTTTTCATGGTGTTGGTTTCCTGACAATCGTGAGAGAGATGCAGGACACCGGAGCAATGCCGTCCGAATCTGGAGCGGCCCTCATGCACCCTGCCCCTCGACAACGCCTCGGCTACCGATTCATTCCATCGGTTCGCGCAGGAATTTTTTGCACGGCCTGCGGAATATCCGGCGACGACGGCCGTTCTCCTGTCGGAACACCGGCGTTTCCCGCAGCTTGCGCTGGCGTTCCTGACCAAGCTTTCACTTTCTTTTTTCGTGCGCGCCGCGTTGACTGCCGGCGCACCGCCACCGTTTTCCGGAGACTGTCCGATGTCCAATTCCCCACGCCGCACGGCGATTGCCGCTGCGCTTGCAGCCGTTGCCGTTGCGCTCAGCGCCCCTGCCGGAGCGGCCGACAGCCTGTCGTTCGGAACCGGTGCCGATTACGCCAGCGGCAAGTACGGCGGCACCACGCGCACCGAAGTGCTGGTGGTGCCGATGTCGGCGCGGCTGCGCTGGCAGGCCTGGTCGGTGCGGCTGACGCTGCCGTACGTCACCGTGCGCGGCCCGGCCGATGTCATCGTCTTCGCTGACGACAACGGTGGCAGCAGTGGCGGCTCGGGCGGCAGTTCCAGCAGCGGCTCCGGCCGCGGCAGCGATGACACGAGCACCGGCGGCGATACCGGCGGTGGCAGCGGCGGTGGCGGCGTCGACGACAACGGCGGCAACAGCGGCGGTGGCGGTGGCAGCAGCGGCCAGGGCCGCGGCCGTGGCGGCAACGATTCGTTCAGCGACAACCGCAGCGTGTCCGGCATCGGCGACGCGACGCTGTCGCTGACCCGATCGTTCAATGCGATTGCCGACACGCCGGTCTATGTCGATGTCAGCGGCCGCGTGAAGTTCGCGACCGGCAGCGCAAGCAAGGGGCTTGGCGTTGGCGCCACCGACTACACCGCCGGCAGCGAGATCGGCTATTCCGGCAAGCGCGGCGGTGTCTACGCCAACGCGGCGCGGCGTTTCCTTGGCAGCACCGCCACCTTGCAGCGCAGCGACGGCTGGCAGTGGAGCGCGGGCGGCTGGGTCAATCTCGGCGAATCTGTCGAGCTGGGCCTGACCTACAGCTGGCGCGAAACCGCTGTTGTGGCCGGCATCGATGCCCGCGCGGTCGAAGCCAATGTCGGCGTGCTGCTCGGCGCCGGCTGGCAGGCCGGCCTGTTCGCCGGTGCGGGTCTGTCGGACGGCAGCCCGGACTACAGCGGCGGCCTCAGCCTGTCATGGCAGCTGCCACTCTGATCGATCGCCGATCGGCATTCGTTCCGGCCACCGCGCCGCTGCCCGCAAGGCAGCGGCGCGGTGGTTTTCTGCGTTCGCCGTGTGCTGCGCCCGGCGATGGCGATGGGGATGGCGAAACCGGACGCTGCGTGAGCGTTGGCGCATCGGGCGACCAAGCGGACAAGAAAAAGCCGAGGCCGTCATCGCGACGGCCCCGGCTTTTGCTGCGGCGGTTGCTGCAGCGGTCAGCGCTTGGCAGCCCAGCGGCCGGTGATCAGCGCGCGTTCCTGTTCGGCGTCCAGTGCATCGCTGCCGCCGAGGCGGTCCATCAGCTGGTCGATCGCGACATTGCTGCCAGCCGGCCGCAGCTCGCCGCCACTGCTGCCGCCGGTACCGGCTTCCAGCGCCAGCACCTGCCAGCCGTCGTCGCCATGGCAGGCCAGGCCTTCGCGGGCGCCCTCGTTCTGCTCGAACACCCGGCACCAGCGGCCATCGTCGGCGCGGAAGCTCAGCACCATGCGCGTCACGCTGCTGCCATCGCGGGCCGTGGCACCGCTCGGCGTGCTGTCCAGTGCCGCGACCAGCGCGGCATCGGGCAGACCGTCGGCGCCGCGGTTGACCGCCACCAGGCCGACGATCGCCGCCGCGAACGAAGCGGCCAGCGCGCCGCGCCAGACCGGCCGCTGGAACCAGCGCGCCGGCTGCGGACGAAGCACGTGCACTTCGGCGCGTGCCGGCATCCGGAACGGCTCGCCCGGCTTGTGAGCAAGGATCGCGGCCGCCAGCGGATCGTTTTCGGCGGTCGGAATCAGCGGATAGGCCGCCTTCAGCTGCGCATCGGCTTCGCGCAGGCGCGCCAGCCGCAGCTGGGCACCGGCATCGGCGGCCAGGGCGCTCTCGAACGCGGCACGCTCGGCATCGGCGAGTTCCCCGTCGAGGTAGGCGCACAGCAGTTCGTCGTTCAGGTCCATTGCGTCGTGTGTCCTTGTGATCGTCATGTCGCCTTGCGCAGCTTGGGCTCGGCACCGAGCAGGCTGGCCATCCGGGCGCGAGCCCGCGACAGCCGGCTCATCACCGTGCCGATCGGCACGTCCAGCGCGGTGGCGGCGTCCTGGTACGACAGGCCGTCGAGCACCACCAGGGTCAGCACTGCCCGCTGGTCTTCGGGCAGCGTCTGCAGTGCGGCGCGGGCCTCGGCAAATTGCAGCGCGTTCATCGTGACCTCGCGTCCGTCCTCGCCCATCAGTTCGGTGACCTCGTCCAGCGGTTCGGCCTTGCGGCGGTGGGCACGCAGTTCATCGCGCCACAGGTTCTGCAGGATCCGGTACAGCCAGCTGTCCAGCGAGGTGCCGGGTTCCCACGAGGCTTCGTGGCGCAGCGCCCGCTCGACCGCCATCTGCACGAGGTCTTCGGCGTCGTGCGGCGTGCGGCACAGCGTCAGCGCAAAGCGCCGCATCCGCGGTAACCGTGCCACCAGTTCGTGCCTGAAGTCCGGCATCAGCCTCACCTGTTCCTGTCCCCGACAACGATTGTCGGCGGCGATTATTCCCGGGATAGTGCGCCCCGGCATCCGGAGTCACCTGCCATGTCGAATCCTGCTCTGAACCCGCGTCGTCGCCGT
>Ga0114983_1000616_pt1 | contig 14813 bp, 11 predicted proteins | sample Shrwel_input2_RT_FD_87182 | JGI IMG/M metagenome (GOLD analysis project Ga0114983, IMG submission 87182) | Subsurface microbial communities from deep shales in Ohio, USA - Utica-3 well 1 S input2 RT | ecosystem: Environmental > Aquatic > Deep subsurface > Shale gas/oil reservoir > Produced... | reverse complement strand
TCCTGCTGACCTCAGCCATCGCGCCGCTGGTGCGACTGTCCTACGGAAAAATGGTGATTATGGCGTTGCCTTACACCGTGGTGATGGGGGGCGTAGGGTTGTTTATGGTGAACTACGCCTTCTAGTCGGAGCTGACAGATCTGGCTAAAAAGCGCTCGGTCTACTGAGTTGCCAATAGTCTGATTGCGGTGGCGGCGGCAGCGGTGCGGTTTTCCACCCCGAGTTTCCGGAATACCTGCTCCAGGTGCTTATTGACCGTGCGCGGGCTCATGTCCAGGATCTGGCCAATTTCCCGGTTGGTCTTGCCATTGGCAATCCACAACAGCACGTCTGATTCACGCAGTGTCAGATCGAACCGATCCCGTAGTGCTGCTGTGGCAGTGTTCTGATTCTGGGGTGTTTTCAGTCTTAGCAGGTATTCGCGGCCATCGATCAAAGCGAGGAATTCCAGTGAACGAGGAGTGTCCATAATCGTTAGCGGCATGCTGTGTCCTGGCTCCAGTTTATGGCTGAGCCATTCCTTCACCTGAGCTTTCACCGTTGGAAATTCCGGATGGTTGCTCTCTGGCAGGCATTGGCATACCTGAGGTGTGCCCCAGAGCAGATTTCCTTCACGATCCACGGCAAAAAGGTTTTGGCCAGCGGTATCGAGGGCGAATCGGGCACTTTTGGTCATACGCGCGTTGGCCAAGTGTACGTCCATACGGGCCAGAAGTTCCGTGGTATTGATGGGCTTGGTAACGTAATCCACACCACCGGCATTCAGGCCCATCACCACGTGTTCAGTGTCGCTCAGGCCGGTCATGAATATGATGGGAATATCGGCAAACGCCGGATTTTCTTTCAGGCGTCGGCAAGTTTCGAAGCCGTCCATTTGAGGCATCAACGCATCCATGAGCACCACGTCTGGCGTGATATTCTGGCTGATAGTAAGTGCCTGGTTGCCTTCAAGTGCTACCAGAACAGTCATTCCGGCTTCTTCCAGAGCCTCGTTGATCATTCGAATGGAGTCGACCGCGTCATCCACGACCATTACGACTGTTTTCTGGTCATCATGAAGCTTCATGTACGGCTACCTCGAGTAATTCAAGAATTTTCTCAAACTGAAAATCTTTAGTGAGTTGGGTCAGCTCAGCGGTAAAGCATTGTGCCGCCGCGCCCTGGTGCCTCAAATCATGCAGTGCTTCCAGCAATCCCTTTCGGTGGCCGATGCGCGCCAGAGCTGCCAGTTCCTGACGGTGCGCCATGGATGGCAGCGGTAATTCACCGGATCCTGACACCGGGATAGCCGCCAGCGGTTCGGGGCTTTTTTCAAACCGCCACTCCAGCTCCAGCACCTTTGCAATAGTGTCCAGAAGCAGATCCAGGCGAACGGGTTTAATGATGTAACTATCATGCAAAAGGGCAGAGTCCGCTGGATGATGTCCCTCCTGAGCATCGGCCGACACCATGACCACCGGCATCGTATGTTTGTTCGCTCGCAGCTGGTTGAGGATCTGCCACCCTGTGAGGCCTGGCATGGAAACGTCCAGCAGAATCAGGTCCGGGCGTTCGGATTCAATGGTTTCCTGAACCTTGAGGGCATTGCCGATATCAGCGATCTCGAATCCCAGAGGCGACAGCATGGCCCGAACCACCTGGCGATGGGATGTATCATCGTCTACCAGCAGGACCTTGCGCCGGGTACCCTGATAACCATAGATACGACGGGCGGGCGCTGAAATGGAGTGGGGTGTGGAGTTGTGCAGGCTTGATAGCATCAGGCTGACCTTAAAAGTACTGCCCTGTCCGGGCTCGCTTTCCACGTTGATATCGCCGCCCATGATTTCTGCCAGCAGGCGGGTGATGGTCAGGCCAAGTCCGGTTCCGACACGGCTCTGGCCAGGTAGACGGATACGCTCGAAAGGTCGGAAGATACGTTCAATGTTTTCTTCGGCAATACCTTCCCCGGAGTCCCGGACAGTGAACTCCGCTACCTGACTGCGGTAGCGCAGGGTCAGGGAAACACCCCCCCGGTCGGTATATTTGATGGCGTTCGATAGAAGATTAATGAGAATCTGGCGCAAACGTTTTTCGTCTGTGGTCACCATTTCCGGCAGCGGATTCGGACAATGGTAGTCGAAGACCAGTCCCTTATCTTCAGCCTGGAGCCGGAACATGGTGACCAGTTGCTCCATCAGTAAACCAATGCGAACCTGGTCCCTGTGCAGGTCCAGTCGGCCGGCTTCTATTTTGGAAATGTCCAACAAACCTTCAATCAGATCGGCCAGGTATTCGCCGCTACGGCGAATGACTCCCAGCGCTTCCTTGCGGTGGTCGGGTATCGTCTCGTCGTTTTCCATAAGCTGGGCATAACCGAGAATGGCGTTCAGCGGTGAGCGTAATTCATGGCTTATGCCGGTGAGATAACGGCTTTTAGCCCCATTGGCAGCCTCTGCTTTCTCCTTTGCCTCCTGAAGAGCCTTGTCGGTTCTCTCATGTGCGACGATCTCCTCCATCAACAACCGGGTCTGGCGTCCGGACTCCTCCTCAGCCACTACCCGGCTTTCATGCGCCAGCACAAACAGCCAGCAGACCACTCCGGTCACGATTAAAAGAATAAAAAAGACTTTCCACAGCGTGACCGACAGCAGCAGAGCTTCAGGTGCCGAAGCAACGGGTGTTTTTGAATGGATCAGCCACAGCAGCAAGCCTGAAAAGCCGTTAATCAGGATCAACAGTGTCAGAAAGTGGCCAAGACGGGAATGGAGTCTTCTGAGCACTGACTGGGGCAGCAGCTTGCCGAGAAACTGCTGGAGTTGTTCCTGGTAACCGGCCCCCGGCTTACACGCGTCGCCACACCGGGCATCCAGTGAGCAGCACAAGGAGCAGATTGTGCCGTCATAGGCAGGACAGGAGGTGACGTCTTCTGGTTCAAACTTGTGCTCGCAAATGGTGCATTGAACCAGTTGGTGATCTGTGGCCAGCGGGATGAAGGGGCGGGCAGTATAAAACCGGCCTTCCGTCTTCCAGGCAATCAGAGGTGCCATCACCAGTGCCACGCCCAGGGCAATAAAGTGGGACAGCGCCTCAGCAATATCACCCACCACTCCGGAGTGGCAGGTAACACCAACTACCGAAGCGGTGAGCATGGCACCAACGCCCACCGGGTTGATGTCGTACAGGTGGGCTCGTTTGAATTCGATATGCTTTGGGCTCAGCCCGAGAGGTTTGTTAATCACCAGATCGGCGACCAGTGAACCGACCCAGGCGATGGCAATAATGCCGTAAAATCCGAGCGTTTCCTCCAATGCCCGATAGACCCCCAACTCCATCACCAGAAGCGCAATTCCGACATTGAAAACCAGCCACACAACCCGGCCGGGATGGCTGTGTGTCAGTCGGGAGAAGAAGTTTGACCACGCGATAGAACCGGCATAGGCGTTGGTCACGTTGATCTTGAGTTGGCACAAAATCACGAAGATGCCGGCCATTGCCAGCGAGATGTCGGGTGAATGAGTGATGTAGTTAAATGCCACCACGTACATCTGGGTGGGGTCGGCTGCCTCCGTGACCGATATGCCCTGATTCAGGGCCAGTACCGCCAGGAAAGAACCGGCGAGGATTTTGAGCATGCCAATCACGATCCAACCTGGCCCGCCAGACATCACCGCGATCCACCATCGCCGTTTCTCCTCCCGGTTCCGGGGCTCGGGAATGAAGCGCAGAAAATCCACCTGTTCGCCAATCTGTGCAATCAAGGAGAACACCACCGCAGCGGCGGCACCAAACATCATTACATTCAGGCCCTGACCCGCCACCGGGCTGATTCCCTTGAATTGGGTCCAATCGCTGATGGAGGAGGCGTCTGCGTAAATGATGAACACAAAAGGGGCGAGTTGCAGCAAAACCCACACCGGTTGGGTCCAGACCTGAAATCGACTGATGGTGCTTATGCCATGGGTTACCAGGGGAATGATTACCACCGCGCAGATCAAATAGCCGATAACCAGTGGTATGCCGAATAGCATTTCCAGAGCCATGGCCATGATTGCCGCTTCGATGGCAAAGAAGATAAACGTAAACGAAGCATAGATAAGCGAGGTGATGGTGGAGCCAAGGTAGCCGAAGCCGGCGCCTCGGGTCAGCAGATCAATATCCACGCCATAGCGAGCGGCATAGTAACTGATGGGGATGGCTGTCAGAAAAATAACCAGGCTAACCACCAGAATGGCGGCCACGGCGTTGTCAAAGCCGTAGTGCAACGTGATCGATCCGCCAATGGCTTCCATGGCCAAAAACGAGATAGCCCCCAGGGCAGTATTACTCACCCGCCCTGCAGACCAGCGACGGGCGCTCTTGGCGGTAAAGCGCAGGGCGTAATCTTCGAGGGTCTGGTTGGCAACCCATTGGTTGTAAGTGCGCCGAACCCGGAAAATATTCTGTCGTGCGGCCATGGTCGTTTTGCCTTTGTAACCTGGAGGGGAAGCGCCCTTTTTTAGTGCGGATTTATGAACTTGTGCACTGCAACTGGAAGCAACATCAAGTTCCGTGCCATCAGTGAGTGCGTTGGGAGTTGGTCACCCATTAGCTGGTGTATGTGCGTTTTTAGCCTGTCGGGCAAGGGACGGAAATGCGTCAAATGACGTAGTCCGCTGGGGTGAATGCCTAATGGGAAGCCAGGAGGGGGCCGCGCAGAATGTTTGACGTGGGCGCTGTGCTTTCAAAAAGAAGCGCAGTACCGGCTTTCAAACATTGCGAGGAATCACCATGGGTACGACAGATACAACCGCCAACTGGCGCTCGTTTGGCAACGGACCAGGTTTTCGAAAGAGCCTGATGACACTGGCGGCATCCGTCATGCTGGCCGCTTCTGCGCAAGCGGCTACGCCTGACACGGCTGAGGTCAACACTACAGGTCTGGCGGTCACTGACGACACCGTCAAGGTGGGCATCCTGCACTCCATTACCGGCACAATGGCGATTAGTGAGATTGGCTCAGTGCAGGCGGAAAAGCTGGCGATCAAACAAATCAACGAGGCCGGTGGTGTGCTGGGTCGTCAGATTGAATTTGTCCAGGAAGATGGCGCCAGCGATTGGCCAACCTTTGCCGAGAAATCCCGCAAGTTGTTGCGTCAGGATGATGTGGCTGCCATTTTCGGCGCCTGGACCTCTGCTTCCCGCAAGGCCATCCTGCCGGTCATCGAGCAGTACAACGGTATGCTGTATTACCCCACCTTTTATGAAGGTCTTGAGCAGTCTCCAAACGTGGTCTACACCGGTCAGGAAGCAACCCAGCAGATCCTGGCCAGTCTTAACTGGGCGGCAGAGGAGAAAGGTGCAAAAACTTTCTACCTGCTCGGCTCAGACTATATCTGGCCGCGCACCTCCAACAAGATTGCCCGCAAGCACATCGACAAACTGGGCTTGAAGGTTGTAGGTGAAGAGTACTACCCGCTGGGCCATACCCAGTTCAACTCGGTCATCAACAAGATCAAGCTGAAAAAGCCGGATGTGATCTTCGCCTCCGTTGTGGGCGGATCCAACGTGGCTTTCTATAAGCAGATGAAAGCAGCTGGTGTTGATTTCACCGAAGAAGATCCCCTGCTGCTGACTATCTCCGTAACCGAGGACGAAATTCGTGGCATCGGCGGTGAGAATGTAGAAGGCATATATGCCTCCATGAAGTATTTCCAGAGCCTCGATAATGCCAACAACGAGGAATTTGTGGCGGCGTTCAAGGAGGCCTATGGCGAAGAGATGGTTATTGGCGACGTAACCCAGGCTGCTTACCTGGGGCCATGGCTGTGGAAAGCGGCTGTTGAAAAAGCCGGTTCCTTCGATATCGACAAGATCCGTGAAGTGTTCGCCGGCATCGAATTCAAGAAGGCGCCAGAAGGTTATGTGCGCATCCACGAGAACCATCACCTGTGGTCCAAGACCCGTATTGGCCAGGCCCAGGCTGACGGTCAGTACAAGGTTGTCCACGAGACCGAAGAACTGATGGAACCAGATCCTTTCCCGGAAGGTTACCAGTAAGGCCGGATTGCCGGTGCCTTCGGGCACCGGCTTCCATTGCAGTCGAAATGCGAAGCCAGTTGGTTTGAACGGGAGATAGGGTCATGTTTGATGGCTACACCAGCAGTGAATTGATGTCGATATTTGCCATGCAGGGGTTTGCCGGGCTTTCCCTGTTTTCAGTGTTCGTACTGATGGCAATGGGCCTGGCTATCATTTTTGGTCAGATGGGCGTGATCAATATGGCTCACGGGGAGTTCATGATCCTGGGAGCCTACACAACCTACCTGACGTCCGGGTTTTTCCAGACGTATCTGCCGGGCCTGTTCGGCGGCTACTTTCTTATCGCCATGGTGCTGGCCTTTCTGGTATGCGCCGCATTGGGAGCGCTCGTTGAGTGGCTCATGATACGGCACCTGTACCACCGACCTCTCGATACGTTACTGGCCACCTGGGGGCTTAGCCTGATTATGCAGCAGGCCTATCGTTCCGTCTTTGGTGCCCGGGAAGTCGGTGTCGACCTGCCCGAGTGGATGATGGGCGCATTCAATGTGACCGACCTGGTGCAACTGCCGATTAACGGTCTGTTCGTAATGGTCATCGCCCTCTCTATTGCCGTTGGGGTTTACCTGCTCATGTACCGCTCCGGCTACGGTAAAAAAGTCCGGGCAGTGGTTCAGAACCGTCCGATGGCTGAAGCCGTGGGCATCAACAGCGCCGGTATCGACCGGGCTACTTTTGCCCTCGGGTGCGGCATCGCCGGCATCGCCGGTGCCGCCTTCACCATGATTGGTTCAACCGGGCCATCCTCCGGCCAGGCCTATATCGTCGATACCTTCCTCGTGGTGGTGTTTGGCGGTGCGCAAAGCCTGATTGGCACCATCATTTCCGCCTTCGGTATCTCACAGGCCCAGTCCACCATGGAGTTCTTCCTCAGTGGTTCTATGGCCAAGGTACTCACCCTGCTGGTTGTCGTGGGCATTCTGATGCTGCGCCCAGAAGGACTCATGGCCCTCAAGGTCCGTCGCTAGGAGATTGTCATGAAGAGTTCATCCTCAATGAAGTGGTTTGTCTCCCGCGAGGGACTGTATTACCTGGGGCTGGCTGCGTTGCTGGTTGTCATTTTGCCGCTGGTTCTTGATCCGTTCCGCCTGAACATGGTGGGCAAATACCTGACTTACGCTTTTGTCGCCGTTGGCCTGGTTATGTGCTGGGGCAAGGCGGGCATCCTGAGTCTTGGCCAGGGCGTGTTCTTCGGCCTTGGCGGTTATTGCATGGCGATGTTCCTGAAACTGGAGGCCTCCACACCGGAGGCCACCGCTATCCAGTCCACCCCCGGCATTCCGGATTTCATGGACTGGAACCAGATCACCGCACTGCCCTGGTTCTGGGAACCGTTCCACAGCTTCTCCTTCACGCTGCTGGCGGTGATCGGTGTGCCGGTGTTGTTGGCCTTCATTATCGGCCTTGCCATGTTTACCCGCCGGGTGGGTGGTGTGTACTTCGCCATCATTACCCAGGCTATCGCCGCAATACTGACCATCCTGATCATCGGCCAACAGGGCTACACCGGTGGCGTTAACGGCATTACCAACCTGCAGACCCTGATGGGCTGGGACATTCGCACCGATGAAGCCAGAAACACTATGTACTTCATTTGCGTGGGTATGCTGTTCCTGGTCCTGTTCACGGCGCGTCTGGTCCAGAACAGCAAACTGGGCCGCATTCTGGTTGCCATGAATGCCCAGGAAAACCGCGTGCGTTTCTCCGGCTACAACGTGGCAGCGTTCAAGATCTTCGTGTTCTGCCTGGCGGCCGCCTTTGCCGGTATTGGTGGTGCCATGTTCACCCTGATCGTCGGTTTCATGTCGCCGTCGTTCATCGGAATTGTCGCCTCCATTGAAATGGTCATCTTCTGTGCGCTGGGAGGCCGGTTGTCGATTCTTGGGGCAGTTTACGGAGCGTTGTTGGTGAATGTCGCAAAAAGTGGCTTCTCGGAATCCTTCCCGGAGCTCTGGCCGTTCGCCATGGGTGCTCTGTTTATCGGTGTGGTACTGGCATTCCCCAATGGTCTGGCCGGACTTTATCAGAGCTATGTCATGCCCTTGGAAAGCCGGGTATTCAAGCGCAACAGAAGCACGGTTAAAACAGGGGGAACGCCTTCGGACGCCAAGCTGAGCGCTGACAAGGATGATGATTACGACTCAATGATCGACACCTACAGCCCGGAGAAATCGTGATGAGTGGACCGAAGAGCATGACGAAAGATTTCCTGCTGGCGGTTGAGGGCCTGACCGTCTCATTTGATGGCTTCAAGGCTGTGGATGACCTGTCTTTTTACCTGGATCCGAAAGAAATCCGGGTCATTATTGGCCCCAATGGAGCGGGTAAAACCACAGTGCTGGATCTGATCTGCGGCAAGACCAAAGCCACGACCGGGTCCATCAAGTTTGACGGCAAAGAGCTGACCAAACTTAAAGAACACCAGATTGTGCATTCCGGCGTGGGCCGGAAGTTCCAGACCCCGTCTGTGTTCGAGGACCTGACCGTGTTCGAAAACCTCGAAGTATCTTACCCAAAAGGTCACAGCGTGATGGGGGCTCTGGCCTTCAAGCGGGATCAGGAAGTTATTGATGCCGTGGAGGAGGTGGCAGAAACCATCTTCCTGACAGATTCTCTGAATGAACCCGCGGCCCTGCTCAGCCACGGCCAGAAACAGTGGCTGGAGATCGGCATGTTGCTGATCCAGAAACCAGACCTGCTGATGCTGGATGAGCCGGTAGCGGGCATGTCGGTCACCGAACGCCAAAAAACGGCTGAATTGCTCAGGGTGATCACCAGGGATCACACGGTGCTGGTTATTGAGCATGACATGCAGTTCGTCGGTGATATTGCTGACCGGGTTACCGTCATGCACCAGGGCAAGGTTCTATCCGAAGGGTCGATTGAACACGTCAAAGCCGACCCGAAAGTCATCGAAGTCTACCTGGGGCACTGATCATGCTGAGCATCAAACATCATTCGGTGGCCTATGGCCAAAGCACCATCATCAATGATCTGAATCTCAATGTGGAGAAAAACGAGATCGTGGCAGTCGTGGGCCGTAACGGCATGGGCAAGACCACGCTGATGAAGTCTCTGGTGGGAATGACTCCCAGCAAAGGCGGCAAAATCAGTATCGACGGAAGCGATATTTCCGGCTTGAAAAGCTTCCAGCGAGTTCGTGCCGGTATTGGTTTTGTACCCCAGGGACGGATGATTTTTCCCGCCCTGACAGTGCGGGAAAATATTGAAACCGCCCTGGCTGCCGTGGGCGAAAAGAAAGTACCGGAAGATCTGTATGAGATGTTCCCGGTACTCAAGGAAATGCAGAACCGGCGTGGCGGCAACCTTTCTGGCGGCCAGCAACAACAGCTGGCCATTGCCCGTGCCCTGGCCACCAAACCCAAGGTACTGCTGCTTGATGAACCCACCGAAGGCATTCAGCCAAACATCATCAAGGAAATAGCTCAGACATTGCGGCGCATCCGCGATGAACGTGGCTTATCAATTGTGGTTTCGGAGCAGGTGCTGAGCTTTGTGATGGATGCGGCGGACCGGATTCTGGTGATCGAAAAGGGTGCGATCGTCCATGAAGAAGATCGGGCAGATGCGGATCAGGAAAAAATTGCCAGTTATCTGGCGGTCTAGCCTCAGCCTGACGAGAACTTGAGCTAAAGCCTTTCAGGAGAACGATATGAGACACGGTGATATTTCCAGCAGTAACGATACCGTCGGTGTGGCGGTGGTGAACTACAAGATGCCCCGGTTACACACCAAAGCCGAGGTGCTGGACAACGCCCGCAACATTGCAGACATGATCAAGGGCATGAAAGTGGGGCTGCCGGGGATGGATCTGGTGGTATTCCCGGAATACAGCACCATGGGGATCATGTACGACAACGACGAAATGATGGAAACCGCCGCAACCATTCCCGGTGATGAAACCGAGATCTTCTCGGCTGCCTGTCGTGAGGCTGATACCTGGGGCGTGTTTTCCCTGACCGGCGAACGCCATGAGGACCACCCCCACAAGGCTCCCTATAACACCCTGGTGCTGATCAATAACGAGGGCAAGATTGTCCAGAAGTATCGCAAATGCATTCCGTGGTGCCCTATAGAGGGCTGGTATCCGGGCGATAGCACCTATGTGACCGAAGGTCCCAAGGGCATGAAAATCAGCCTGATCATTTGTGATGACGGCAACTACCCGGAAATCTGGCGAGACTGCGCCATGAAGGGCGCGGAGCTGATCGTGCGCTGTCAGGGTTACATGTACCCGGCCAAAGAGCAGCAAGTGATGATGTCCAAAAGCATGGCCTGGGCCAACAACTGCTACGTGGCTGTGGCCAACGCCTCGGGCTTTGATGGCGTGTACTCCTACTTTGGCCATTCCTCCATTATCGGCTTTGATGGTCGCACTCTGGGAGAGTGTGGCGAAGAAGACATGGGCATTCAGTACGCCCAGCTTTCCGTCAGCCAGATTCGCGATGCCCGCGAGAACGACCAGTCCCAGAACCACCTGTTCAAGCTGCTGCACCGGGGATACACCGGTGTGCATGACTCCGGTGATGGTGACAAGGGCGTAGCGGACTGCCCGTTCGAGTTCTACCGCACTTGGGTAATGGACGCCCAGAAGGCACAAGAAGATGTTGAGGCCATGACCCGCAAAACCGTGGGCACTGCAGAATGCCCCGTGGGTGAACTGCCGTTTGACGGTAAGGAAAAATCCGCAGGCGCCTGACACCGGGAGATTCGTATGCCGTTTATCAATGAACGGCTGGAAGCCAACCGGGAAAGCATTGCAAAGAACCGGGCCGCCTCAGGCCCGGTTCGTGTTTCCCGGTTTCGCTTTGAGCCGGAAACCGTTATGGCCAGCCTGCGACAGAACATTGTCGGGCAGGATCAAGCCCTGTCCGCCATGGAATCCATGCTGATGCGGGTCAAAGCCGACATTGGCGAAGAAAACCGCCCGTTGGCGGTACACCTGTTCCTCGGGCCCACCGGGGTTGGCAAAACCGAAACGGTGCGCTTGATCGCCGAAGCCATTCACGGCAACCGGGATGGCATGTGCCGGATCGATATGAACACCCTCGCTCAGGAGCACTACGCAGCCGCCCTGACTGGCGCGCCGCCCGGCTACGTGGGCAGCAAGGAAGGGCACAGCCTGTTTGACCTTGAGAAGGTACAGGGCTCATTCAGCAAGCCGGGAATAGTGCTTTTTGATGAGATCGAAAAGGCCAGCAAAGAAGTCATCCGAACGCTACTCAATGTACTGGATACCGGCCGCCTGGTGTTTCCTTCCGGCAATCACGAGATCGACTTCCGTAATACGCTGATCTTCATGACCAGCAATGCCGGCGCGCTGGACGCCGAGACCCATCATCATCGATACCAGAAGGGGGGGCGGCGATGGCTGAAGCCCCCATCCAGGCAACTCAGTTCCATTCGCGATGCCGCACTGCGGCGCCACTTTGACCCGGAGTTTCTTAACCGGATCGATCAGATCCTGCCCTTCAACAACCTGAGCGACAACTGGCTTGAAGCCCTGCTGGATATCGAGCTGGCGGGTCTGAACAAGCGTCTTGCCCGAAAACACGCCGAGCTGACGATTGCGCCGGAGCTCAAAGCCGAACTTTGCCGTGGCTACGACAGCCGATACGGCGCCCGGGAAATGCTGCGAGCCTTCCGGCAGCGACTGGAACCGGCGGTGGCCCGGGCATTGCTGGCCCACCCCGAGACCCAACGGTTTATTGCGGTATGGGAAGACAGGGAGGTGGCGGTTTACCAATACGTCGAATGACGTAGGTGCCGGGGGCATTTCGCGAATACCGCCGCCGAAGGGGATCGCCGATAGTGAATGTTGTCAGCGCAGGGGCCCTCGTCGCTGCGATTCAATGCTTTAACTGAAAAGCCGAGAACCAAGGAGTAACCGCAATGGCCGAAACACTAATCAAGGTAGATCTCACCAAATCCGCGTACGAGAACGAGAACATTCACAACCGATGGCATCCGGACATTCCCATGGCGGCTACGGTCAAACCCGGCGACGACTTCATATTGGAGTGCTACGACTGGACCGGGGGGCAGATCAAGAACGACGACAGTGCTGATGACGTTCGTGATGTTGACCTCACCCAGGTGCACTTCCTGTCCGGCCCGGTAGGCGTTGAGGGGGCCGAGCCGGGAGATCTTCTGGAAGTGGATATTCTGGACATCGGCGCTTTCAAGGATGAACAGTGGGGCTTCAACGGTTTCTTCTCGAAACAGAATGGCGGTGGCTTTCTCACAGAGCATTTTCCTGAAGCCCAGAAATCTGTCTGGGATTTCAACGGAATGTTCACCAAATCCCGTCATATTCCGAATGTCGAATTTGCCGGCATGATCCACCCGGGTCTGATTGGCTGCCTGCCTTCCAGAGAAATGCTGGATGAATGGAACAAGCGCGAGAAAGACCTTTACGACACCGAACCGGATCGCGTACCTGGCCTGGTGAACCTGCCCTATGCAGACACCGCACATCTGGGCAAGCTGTCGGCTGACGCCGTCAAAGACGCGGCCAATGAAGCGGCCCGCACCGTTCCGCCGCGCGAACACGGTGGTAACTGCGACATCAAAGACCTGTCTCGTGGCTCCAAAGTTTACTTCCCGGTGTATGTGAAGGGCGCAGGCCTGTCAGTAGGCGACCTGCACTTCAGCCAGGGCGACGGCGAAATCACCTTCTGCGGTGCCATCGAAATGGCCGGCTGGATTCACCTGCGGGTTAACGTACTTAAAGATGGCATGGCCAAGTACGGCATCAAGAACCCGGTCTTCAAGCCCAGCACGATCAAGCCGCGTTACGAAGACTATGTGATCTTTGAGGGCATTTCTGTTGATGAGGAAGGCAAGCAGCACTATCTGGATGTGCAGGTGGCCTATCGCCAGGCCTGTCTCAACGCCATCGAATACCTGACCAAGTTCGGTTACACACCCGCTCAGGGCTATTCATTGCTGGGCTGTGCGCCGGTGGAAGGCCATATCAGCGGCGTGGTGGACGTGCCGAACGCTTGTGCAACGCTGTGGTTGCCGACGGAAATCTTCGATTTTGACATCAATCCGACGGCGGAAGGGCCCACCAAAAAAGTCACTCCGGGTACGGATTTGCCCCGGTCGCCAGAGAAGGAGTAAACCGTGCCACTGTACGACTACAAATGCCGTGAACATGGCTTGTTCCAGGAGCTTGGAGCCATAGCAGAGGCCGGTAGCCCGGCCAAATGCCCAACCTGTGAGGTGTTGTCACCCCAGGTGGTGTTGCTGCCCCCGCAAGTTCTGGGTATGGACTCGGACCGGCGCAAGGCTCAGGAAAGAAACGAAAAAGCCCGGCACGAACCCATTATCTCCACCGCTGATCAACGAGCTCGGGACGCCGAGCACCGTAAAACCTGCGGCTGCAAGAAAAAATCGGATGGTAAACACATGCTGTTTTATACCCCCGATGGAAAGAAAATGTTCCCCTCGATGCGGCCCTGGATGATCAGTCACTGATTTCAGGCGGTAACTCTGTCACGTGTTTGGCCCCCTCGGGGGCCTTTTTTATTTCGGGCTTGTTATGCCTGGTTCGGGCGTATATAGTGACGAAATCCTTGGTCAACTACCATATATTGTGATCAGCCACTGATCACCTTGTTTAAATGGTAGTCGGGAATCCGGTGAGAATCCGGAACTGACGCGCAGCGGTATTGGGGAACGAGCGTGGCACGCAAGACACTGGCAAAACGCCGGGAAGTCGCCACGCAAGGCCGAACCACATGGTTCAAGCCCCTGAGTCCGAAGACCTGCCAGGGAATATAACTGCACCTTCGCGACTCAGGGTGAGCAGACCGGTTATACCCTGCCTGTTTTCGGGCGAGGTGTGCCCCTGCGTACGCGATGGTGAAAGGAATCAACGCGTATTCAGGAGAAGTGCATGTCTACCCCCCACACCCAAACCGAAGCCCTCCAGGTCATCAAACGCAACGGCACCCTCGTTGGCTTTGACCCGTCGAAAATCGCCGTGGCCGTCACCAAAGCCTTTCTGGCCGTGGAAGGCGACAAAGCCGCCGGTTCTGCCCGCATCAACAACGCCGTTCAGCAAGTCACCGGACAGGTCATTCAGGCCATCAGCCGCCGCCTGCAAGCGGGCGGCAAAGTGCATATTGAAGACATTCAGGACCAGGTGGAACTGGCCCTGATGCGGGCTGAAGAACAGAAAGTGGCCCGCGCCTACGTGCTCTACCGGGAAGACCACGCCCGCCGGCGCGCCATCGAAGACCCGGTGGAAGCCCACCCGCACCTGACCGTGAAAAAAGCCACCGGCGAGATCGCCCCGCTGGACCTGGGCCTGATGAAACTCCAGGTAGAACAGGCCGCCACCGGCCTTGAAGGCATCGACGGCGATTCCCTGGTTGAAGACGCCATCACCAACCTCTACGACGGCATTGCCGAGGAAGACGTGCTTTCCGCACTGGTAATGACCGCCCGGGGCCGTATAGAAATGGAGCCGGACTACAGCGCCGTCACCGCACGCTTGCTGCTGGAACAGCTGCGTCTGGAAAATGCCCAGGCGCTGGACCTGCCCCGCGATCTGCCGCTGGCGGAGGTTTATCCACAGGCTCTGAAAGCGTTTATTGCTGCCGGCATTCGTTACGAACTGCTGGACGAAGCCATGGCCGCCTTCGACCTGGAACAACTGGCCAGCGCCCTGAAACCCGAGCGCGACTTCCAGTTCGGCTTCCTCGGCCTGCAGACCCTGTACG
>Ga0114983_1000615_pt1 | contig 14832 bp, 17 predicted proteins | sample Shrwel_input2_RT_FD_87182 | JGI IMG/M metagenome (GOLD analysis project Ga0114983, IMG submission 87182) | Subsurface microbial communities from deep shales in Ohio, USA - Utica-3 well 1 S input2 RT | ecosystem: Environmental > Aquatic > Deep subsurface > Shale gas/oil reservoir > Produced... | reverse complement strand
GGATACGCCGCTGCTGACCTGGGACACCACGCAAGCCGGCCCGGCGCAGTTCTCGCAGGACAACACGCCGCGCGACAGCTTCCTGCAGGTGTTGACCTGACGCAGGCAGTGAGCCGAACCATGAACGCACCCGAAATCGCCATCGTCGTCGGCGCTACCGGCGCGATGGGTCAGGTCATCACCCGGCGTCTGGCCTCGCGCGGCCTGAAAGTGATCGCCGTCGCCCGCAGCGCTGCCAACGTTGCCGAACTCGCTGCAGGCGATCCGAACATCGTCGCCTGCGTGGCCGACATCGCGTCCGACGGCGCGATCGAAGCGATCGGCGCGATGCTCGACGGCCCGGTGCGGATGCTGGTTCACGGTCCGGGCGTGGCCACGGCCGGCGGTGTCGCGAGCGCGCCCACCGCCGCCGTTGTCGATGCCGTCAACATCAAGTGCGGCGGTCTGATGCGACTGGTCCGTGCCGCCGACAGCCGCCTGCAGCGTGGATCGCGGATCGTCGCCATCGGCGGTCATTACGGCTTCGAGCCGACCGCCTACGCCGCGACTGCCGGTATTGCCAACGCCGCGCTCGCCAATCTGGTGCGCCAGTATTCCTGGGCCTATGGCGAACGCGGTGTGACCGCCCATCTGGTGGCGCCGGGCCCCGCCGATACCGACCGTCTGCGCCGGGTGGCCACCGGGCGCGGCGAGCGTGACGGCATCAGCGCCGACGCAGTGCTCGACCAGATGCGCGCCGAATCGGCGATCGGTGCCTTCACCACGGTCGAGCAGATCGCCTGGGCGATCGAGCTGCTGCTGGCACCGGAAGCCGATGCGCTGGCCGGCGGTACGCTGTTCATGGATGCCGGACGCCGCAAGGGCCTGCCGTAGGCCCTGCATCAAGGCTCGGCCCGACTCGGACGCTTAGTCGGGTATCGATCCTTCCGGCGGTGCCGCCAGAGGATAGCCGAGCCCCTGGTAATCCCAGCCGCCGAGTTCGAGCCGGTTCAGCGAAGCATCCTGCGGGCTCGCGTAATACGCGCGAATGTCCTGAATCAGGCCGCGCGCGCTGTAGCGGTACCACTCGTCGCCTCTGAGCAGCACGCCGGATCTGCGCTTGAAGTGCGACCACTCGATCGCTGCGCGACGCGTCGCGGCATCGACGATCACCTGGTCGACGGTCCAGTAGGAACCGAGCGTTTCGACCGCCACCTGCCAGCGCCGGCCGATGGTCAGCGCACCGCGGAACGGGCCTTCGTACATGCCGGGCGGGAAGTAGTGGACGCCGTCGGGCTCGAAGTAGGCGGCGATCCGTTCGGCGTCACCGCTGTTGCAGGCGTCGAAGTAGGCGCGAATATGCGCTTCGATGCCGGCGGCAGTCAGTTCGGCGAATACCGGGGCGGGATCGGTCACGGCGGGCTTAGATCTTCCTGAACAGCGGACTGCGCACCTGCTGGGCATCGGCCGCCGACAGGAACTTCTCCTGGTAGATGTCGCGCTCGAACAGACGGCCCTGCATCAAGGTGGTGATGCAGGCGTCGATCATCAGCGGCGGCCCGCACAGATAGGCCTTGTGGCCCCGGAAGTCATTGCCGAAGTGCGCCTTGGCGGCGTCGTGGACGAAGCCGCGGAAGCCGGTCCAGTCACTGCCCTCCGCTTCGCTGGACAAGGCCGGCACGTAGTGGAAGTTCGGGTACTGCTGGCTCAGTGCCGTGAATTCGTCGTGGTAGTACAGCTCGGCGCGGACCCGCTGGCCGTAGACCAGCGTGATCGGCTGTTCGCTACCCGCTTCGAGCAGGTCGAGAATCATGCTGCGCGGGCTCGACAGGCCCGAGCCACCGGCCATGAACAGGCTCGGGCTCTGCGCCGACTTGCGGACGAAGAAGCGGCCGTAAGGCCCTGCGATGCGGACGCGATCGCCGAGCTTCAGCTCGTTGTGCAGCCAGGCCGTGCCGACGCCGCCGGGCACGATGCGCACGTTCAGCTCGATCTCGGTACCGGACGACGGCGCATTGGCCAGCGAGAACGGCCGGCTGAAGCCGTGTTCGCCGATGCTGACGTTGACGTACTGGCCAGCCTGGAAATGCATCGCCTCGTCGAGCCTGATCCAAATGCCCTTGATCGTCGGCGTCAGATCTTCGATGCGGCTGACCGTGCCTTCGAAGTCGCGGACCTTGATGATCTCGGCGTCCGGTTCCTCGTCGATATCGGCCTCGATGGTGACGTCGGATTGCAGCGTCGCGCAGCAGGCCAGCGTCTTCTTCTCGTCGCGCTCGAAGTCCATCAGTGCGAACGGCGAGGCCTCGCCATGCTCGATGTCGCCATCGACGACCTGCACCTTGCAGGTCGCACACAAGCCGTGGCAGCAGGCATGCGGCAGCCAGATCCCGGCGCGCAGGCAGGCGTCGAGAATGGTCTGGTCATCCTCGACCGTAATGGTCTGGCCGAGCGGTTGAATTCTCAGTTCGTAGCCCATTACGGTCTGGCCCCGCTCGTCTTGCCGACGATCCCGTGCAAGCAGCACGCACGGGCCCCTCGTCGGGTGACGAGCGGCGCCACCGTAATGGTCTGGCCGAGTGGCTCAATGGTCAGTTCGTACGACATATGCGTTGGAGTACAGATCAAGAATTAACAGCTCCAGGGCACAAAGGCACAAAGGTGAAAAGCAAGGACACGACGAAAATCCTTATGCCTTTCTTTGTGTCCTCGTCTTTGCTGTTCTTCGTGCCTTTGCGTCCCGGAGTTTTAGTCCAGCCATGAACAACGACTGATCAGCAAACCGCGTTGCCACCGACGCCATTCAGCCCCGGCGTGCGGAAGCTGATCGTGGTCTTGTGGCCGATGCCGTTGTCGGTCAGCGACTTCGCAAGATCCGGCTTGAACGGACCTTTCGAGGTCTTCCACTCGACAGCATTCCAGTCGATCTGCTTGAAGTTCGGATGAGCGCCAAAGATACCCGGCAGCACGCCCTCGATCAGCGCGCCGAATGGCATCGCCGGCGGCAGCGGCACGCACATCGGCCAGGCAAACATCAGATGCTTTTCCCAGTGGATGTTGACCAGCTGGTTGCCGTGAAACTTCTCGACGCCGTCCTTGAAGTCGCCGTGGTAGTCCGGCGTGATGGCCTTGATGGGCATGATGGTTTTCCTCAGGTTCTATGGTTCAGGCGGTCGCTGCGCGCGCCGCGATTTCTGCAGCCCGGCGCACGCTGGCCGGCACGCCGCCGATGCCCCAGCGATCCGGATGCACTTCGTCGATCTGCACGCGGATGCGCTCGGCATTGGCGCCGAGCACGCGCGCGACGACGGCGGTCATCTCGGCGATCAGCTGGTGATGCTGCTCGACCGGTCGGCCCTGCAGCAGCACCATGCGAATGAACGGCATCTCGACCTCGGCGCGGCTGACCGTCTGCAGCACCTCGTCGCCGGGCTGGCCGGACAGGCCCCAGAGCGCCGGCTCCACTTCGGTGACCCAGACTTCGAGCCGATCCTTCGGAGCGCCGATGATCCGGGCCAGCGTGTCCGAGCACGCCACGACCAGCTGCTTGAGCGTGGCCAGCGGGTGCCCTTTCAGGACGATGACATTGCAGACGGGCATCGATCGCGCTCCGCCTCAGCCGGCCTTGCGGGCCGTGACATCGGCCGTGCTCGCGGTATCGCGAACCGCGTCGGTGTACGCGCCTTCATGAATGTTGGCCGGACGCGAAGTCCATTTTTCCCAGTTGGTGGCATCGGCGCTGCCCTTGAAGTCGCCGTTGTCGACGCCCGGCTTGATGCCCATGTAGCGAAGGGCTTCGTACATCGGGTTGAAGTCCGGTGCGGTCGGATCGACACCCGGCAGGAAGCAGTTGCCCTGGTAAATCTGGTGCACCGGCAGCCAGGCGTGCACGTACTTCTCAGGCGTGTCGTCGAAGATGTCCTTGCAGCCGTCCGAACACATGTGGAAGGTCTGGCCCTGGTACTCGCTTTCGCGCAGGCTCAAGGTGGTCGGATCACCAGACTCGGTGAACAGGCACGGCCACTGGCAGACCTGGCAGAGCTGCGGCAGCGTCGAGTTCTTGAACGGCGTGCCGGCCGCTTCCTGGGCCTTCCAGTATTCGTAGCGCGGGCGGTAGAACTGGTCGAACGTGTCCGGATACTTCTCCGACATCCAGGCCATTTCCTCATCTGACGGCAGCCACATCTGGAAGCCGACGGCATCGCGGTTGGCGTAGAACACGCTCCACATCTGGTGGGCGACATGGCCCTTCTCGGCGATCGTCTCCGGCGCGCGCTTCGGCGGCTTGATGCCGTAGCGGGCAAGGTCGGCGAACAAGGCACCGCCGTTCTGCTCGTAGTAGATCTCCCAGGCCTCGTTCCAGGCCATGACCCGCTTCGGCAGCATGTAATCCATCATCGTCGCCAGGAGCGACAGCAGGCGGTAGCCGCGCCAGAACCACTTGTCGATCCACTTCTGCACCAGCGGCACATTGGCCGGATCCTGTTCGAGCAGGAACTTGATGACCTCGATGCCCAGCGTCATGTGCCGCGCTTCATCGCTCTGTGCCGAGAAACCGAAACTGACCGTGGCCATGTCGCCGTTGAATGCCGCACCCGACATCCACGGCATGAACGCGAGATTGGTCAGCACGTATTCGAACGCGAAGCTGATCGCGACGATGAACTCGAACGGGCCGGAGGTCACCGCGTCCTCGAAGAACGACTTCGGAATGGAGAGATACCAGACGCGATCGAACTGGTACGGGAACTCGTTCATGCCAGTGAAGTACTTCGCGTACTGGCTGATCGTGTGGATCTGCGTCGTCGCGTGGCGAAGTTCATCGAGCGACTGCATCTGCGCGGCAATGCGCGGACCGACGCCGGGGAACTCGCGCGCCAGCATGTTGAAGCCGCGGTGGCTGTCGTACTCCAGTTCGGTGATGCCGTTGATGAACACCTTCAGCGCCTGCACGTAGCGGGCGTCGGTGACATTGAACTGGCCGTTGTGCTGCTGGAAGGCATCGACGATCGCGTAGAGCTTGCGCTCCTTCTCGCCCTGGTATTTCCAGTAGGCGTCCATGGTCAGCCGGAACGGGTCTTCCCACTTGTCCCAGTCGTGGATCACGACACCTTCGAAGTCGACGGTACGGAAGATGTCTTCCTTCTTCTCGTAGCTCGGCTCCCAGCCGAGACCGCGCGTCAGCAGCGCGTAGTTTTCCTTCAGGTTGAGCTTCTTCGCGGGCTTTGCGTTGCCTTCGGCGGCCATGGTGTTTCTCCTTCAGAAGTTTGGATGCAAGCAGGAAGCGGATTCAGTGGGTCTTCCACTCGAGCACGAACTCGTCGTCGGACTCGTCGACATTGCCGGCAATGGAAATCATGTTGATCTGGATCTCGCGCAGGTCGAAGTCGCGGCCCAGGTGTTCCTCGACCGTCTCGCGGCGGATCACCAGCCGTCCCGGGCAATCGATCTTCACCATCGCCGGATAGTCGTGGACGATGGCGTTCGGGTTGTCCTGACGAATCGCGTCGATGATCGGCAGCGTGTCGTTGTTGGCCTGCAGCGCGATGAACACCGGCTGGGTGCTGGTGGTCGCCATGTCAGAGGCTCAAGCCGAGCTTGGCGGCACGCGCGTCGAGTGCTGCCAGCACGCTGGCCAGCGCATCGTCGGCCTGGTTGCCGAACACCCGCTGCACGATCGGCTGCAGCGCCGGCGCAAGGCGGTTGCGCCAGGTCTGCACCCAGCCGGAGATCAGCGCCTTGTTTTCAGCACTTTCCGCAGCGGCGGTCTTGATCACCGCATCGATCCACTTCGCGGTTTCCTCGTACCAGCGCAGCAGGTGATCGTTCAGCGACGACAGCGCCGAGCTGCCACCGCCGCCAAGCGCGCCATCGATGTGCTGGTAGAACAGCGGGTAGACCAGCGCATCGGCCACCAGCAGCTGGGCGACGAACACTTCGAACCAGTCGCGGGTGACGAACATCCGCTCCACTTCGCGGCGCAGCGGCTGCCAGTCGGCGTGGTCGGTCCACAGCGCCTGCGCGGCCAGCAGCGCATCACCGCTGTTGCCGTCGATCAGCAGGCCGATTCGCGAAATGTGCTGCGCCATGCCGAGACGGTCGGCGGTGTTCATCATCGCCGGCGACGTGATCGCGGTGCCGTAGCCATAGGCCGCGACATGGGCGCTGTTGGTGTTCGCACCCCACTCGTAATGCCGCAGCGGCACGATCGCGTGAATGATCCGCTCGCGGGCGTCCTGCGACAGGCTGCGCAGCAGATCGCGCTTCTCGACGAAATCCAGCGTCCGGTCGATCGCGTCCTGCTGCTTGGCGCGCGTCGTCGTGTAGTTGCCGTAGTAGAACTGGCGCGGATCCTTCAGCGCGTACCAGTCCTTCATCACCACGGCGGTGCGGCGCGCATCGAACATCTCGCGCGTCGGGTCCCACAGCGGCTTGTAGTGGAAGTTGGCGGTCGACTGGATGTCGTAGGTCGCTTCCTGATAACGCGTCGCCGGCTTGTCGCCGAAACGGCGCTGCAGATGGCCAAAGCTGTTGGTGAGCGGCTTGACGCCCTTGGTGCGGATTTCGACAGACATGCGCTTCTCCTCGCGTGTTCTTGGTTATTCGGTGACGCCGGGCTGGCCGTAACGCCACTTCAGGGCTTCGCGATCGATCTGCGCGGCCTGGGCGTCGTTGAGATGGACGACGTGGTTGGACGCGCAGAACTCCCGATAGGCGAGCAGCGGCATGATCAGTTCGCAGGACAGCTGCGGATCGCCGATCGCGAAATCGAAGATCACGAAGCCGTCGTCGCGCTGCTCACGCAGACGCACGTAGCGTTGTTGTGCATCGGGCGCGCTGCGCTCGGCATGCAGGGAAACCACGGTCATCGCTCTCTCCAGTCGCATTGCGCGGCCCGCCTGCGGCGAGTCCGGTGGTCAGGTCTTGGCCTGACGTCATGCCTGTGAAATCGCATCGAGCGTGCCAGCGTTTGGCCGATGCCGGATGCGCCGAGTCCGTCGTCTTCAAGTCACTGAATCGATTGTGATTGATGGAATATCGAGGGCGTTTGTCGCAGAACGACCGCAGACTCTGGACGGACAGCGCATTGATGAATTGATCAATTGATTGGCCATCCGCATCAGCCGATTTGATCAAAGCGATTAATCTCCTGATCAAGCCCTTGCGTTGACCGAGCCCCGACCATGCCGCTGCCACCGCCCGCCGAACCCGCCGTGCCGCTGCGCTATCCGGATGTCGGCGATCTGCTGGCGCGCGTCCGTTTCCAGCCCGAGGAAGGCCGCATCTGGCTCGACGACCAGCGGATGCTGCTGATGCACAGCTCGGCATTCGGCGTGCTGCGCCGCGAGCTGATCGAAAGCCTCGGCACCGATCGCGCCCGCGGCCTGCTGACCCGAATCGGCTACAACTCCGGCTCTCACGACGCCGAGCTGTCGCGCAAGCTGCGCGAGACCGGCGGCGCCGATGCCGCCGTGTTCGGCGGCCCGCAGCTGCACATGCTGGAAGGCACGGCGAAGGTCGAAGCGGTGCGGATGGAGATCGACGAGGAAAAGGGCCATTTCGACGGCGAGTTCATCTGGCACGGCTCGGCCGAGGCCGAGGAACACATCCGCCTTTACGGCATCGGCCGGGAACCGGCCTGCTGGCAGCAGATCGGCTACGCCGCCGGCTTCATCAGCCGCTTCATGGGCCGCCCTGTGCTGTTCCGCGAAGTGGAATGCCGAGCCCAGGGCGCGCCGCATTGCCGCATCGTCGGCAAGCCGGTCGAAGCCTGGGGTGACGCCAGCGGCGACCTCGCGTTCCTGCGCGCCGACGCGCTGACGGCGGGTCTTGCCACTGCTGCCGCCACGCCGGTCGGCAGCGCTGCGCAGAACCTGCTGGGCGATGCCGACGTGGTCGGCGCCTCGGCCGGCTTCAATGCCGCCTGCCACATGGTGCGCCGGGTCGCCGACACGCAGGCCACCGTGCTGTTTCTCGGCGAAAGCGGCGTCGGCAAGGAAGTGCTGGCGCGCAGCCTGCACCGGGTCAGCAAGCGCGCGTCCGGGCCGTTCGTGGCGATCAACTGCGCGGCGATCCCGGAGAACCTGATCGAATCGGAACTGTTCGGTGTCGAGCGCGGCGCGTTCACCGGCGCCAGCACTGCGCGCCCCGGTCGTTTCGAGCGCGCCCACGGCGGCACGCTGTTTCTCGACGAGATCGGCATTCTCAGCTGGACCGCGCAGGGCAAGCTGCTGCGTGCGCTGCAGGAGCGCGAGATCGAGCGGGTCGGCAGCACCCGCACGCACAAGGTCGACGTGCGGCTGGTCGCAGCGACCAATCTCGACCTGCGCGAGGAAGTTCGCGCCCGACGCTTTCGCGAGGACCTGTTCTTCCGCCTGAACGTGTTTCCGATCACCGTGCCGCCGCTGCGCGAGCGGCGTGAAGACATTCCGATCTTCATGAATCACTTCCTGCGCAAGTTCAACCAGCGCAACGGCCGCAGCGCCACCGGCTTCACTGCGCAGGCGATCGACGCGATGCTCGGCTACGGCTGGCCCGGCAACATCCGCGAGCTGGAGAACATCGTCGAGCGCGGCATGATCCTGGCGCCCGAAGGCGGCGCGATCGATGTCGTCCACCTTTTTTCCGGCGGCGAGCAGCTCGGCAGCGGCGCGCTGACGCTGGATCGCGGCGGCAGCTTGCGCGCACAGGGCAGCAGCGCCGCAGCGGCTGCGAGCGCCGCCGAACCGCCCGCGGCAGCTGCCAGCCTGTCGATCGGCGACGTGCAGGCGCTGATGATCGAGCGCGCCGTGGCGCAAAGCGGCGGCAACCTGTCGGCGGCCGCGCGCGCGCTGGGCATCACTCGCCCGCAGCTGGCCTATCGCCTGAAACAGCAGCGCCACCGCGACGGCTGAGCGCACTGCCGCTAGGCTTGGCGTCCCCCGCTCGCTGACCTGCCACCGCCCGACCATGCTGACCTTGCCGCTGACTCGCGAGCTGGTGCTCGACCGCCCGGTCGCCGACTGCTTCCGCTACCTCGCCGATTTCTCGACCACCGAACAGTGGGATCCCGGCGTGTTCGCGGCCGACAAGACCACGGCCGGCGTAGCGCAGGCCGGCAGCGCCTTTGCGTTGCGACTCAACGTGCTTGGCCGCTCGGTACCGGCGGACTACCGGCTGATCGAACGCGACGAGAATCGGCGGCTGGTGCTGGAAGGCAGCGGCCCCGGCTTCGCCGTCGTTGACACCATGGACTTCGAGGCCCTTGGCCCATCGCAGACGCGGCTGCGCTATCAGGCGGTGATGACCTGGAATGCGGTGCCGGCGCGGATCGCACCGCTGCTGAAGCCCTGGGCCGAACGGCTCGGCGATCAGGCGATGACCGGCCTGACCCGAGCGCTGGTCGAGGACGGCCCGGAACGGCTGCAGGCGCGCGAGCGGCTGGCGCAGAAGCTGGTGGTGCCGGGCATGGTCGCGTTCACGCAGCGCGGCTGGCGTGCACAGCATTCGCGCGGCTTGAGCCGACGCATGGACGGCCGCACCGTCGCGATCACCGGCGTCACGGCCGGGCTCGGGCTGGCGGCGGCCAAGGAGCTGGCGCGGCTCGGCGCGCGGCTGATCGTGATCGGCCGCGGCACTGACCGATTGAACGCCGCGATGCAGGCGATCCGCGACTTCGCCGGTGACTGCGAACTGCTGCCGTACGAGGCCGAGCTGTCGTCGCTGGCTGACACCCGGAAGCTGGCCGAGCGGCTGCTGACCGAACAGCCGGTGATCGACGTGCTGATCAACAACGCCGGGGCCTTGTTCAACGAACGCGGCGACACCCCGGAAGGCCACGAGCGCACGCTGGCGATCAACCTGCTGAGCCCGGCGCTGCTGACCAAGCGGCTGGAACCCGTGCTTGCCGAGCGGCGCGGCCGCGTCATCAACGTGGTCTCCGGCGGCCTGTACCTGCAGGGGCTGGCGATCGACGATCTCGACTACCAGCGCGGCGAGTACGACGGCGCCAAGGCCTATGCGCGCGCCAAGCGCGGCCTGCTGGCGCTGACCCGTCTGTGGGCCGACGAAGAAACTCGCATCGCCTGGCACGCGATGCATCCGGGCTGGGCGGCAACACCGGGCGTGGCGAAATCGCTGCCGGCCTTCGATCGCCGCATGCAGCCGTTCCTGCGCACGCCACGACAAGGCGCCGACACCATGGTCTGGCTGGCCAGCCATCCGGCGGTGGCCGCGCACGGCGACGAGTCGAGCGGCTTCTGGTTCGACCGCGCACAGCGGCCGGACGCGCTGCTGCCGGGCACGGCGGTCGACACCGCAATGGCGATGTCGCTGGAGGCCGAGGTCCGGCTGCGCGCCGGCTGGTAGCGGCGTCGCGCGATCAAGCCTTGGGCCGGACCCGCCGCATCAGCCCTTCCTGCGTGGTGCTCGCCAGCAGCAGACCGGCGCGGTCGTAGATCCGGCCGGTGATGAAGGCGCGTCCGGCGGCAGCGGTCGGCGCGTCGATGCAGTACAGCAGCCAGTCGTCGAACCTGGCGGCGCGGTGAAACCAGACCGCGTGGTCGAGGCTGGCCATCATCATGTCCGGCTGGCCGTAGTAGCCGCCGTGCGGCAGCTTCGCGGTGCCGATCAGATCGAAGTCCGAGGCATATGCGAGCAGCACCGTGTGCCATTCCGGCGGCGGCGGCTGGTCGCCGGTGCAGCGCAGCCACAGCCGCTGGGTGCCGGGGGTCTCGCCCGGCTTCGACTGCAGATCCAGCGCCGGGCGGATCTCGATGCCGGCGCGCTCGGCGATCAGCTTGATCCCCAGCAGCCCCGGCGATGCCCCGGGCGGCCCGGCCCGCCATTCGGCGTGAAGCTGCGTGCCGGACTTCAGCGCTTCCGGCGGCGGCACGGCAGGCATCGCCACCTGGTGATCCCAGCCGTCCTCCGGTGCGTGGAACGACACCATCATCGAAAAGATCGGCACGCTGTTCTGGATCGCCTGCACGCGGCGTGTCGTGAAGCTGCCGCCGTCCCGAATCCGCTCGACCTCGTAGATGATCGGCAGGTGCAGATCGCCCGGCCGCAGGAAATACGCGTGCAGCGATTGCGCCAGCCGCCCGGCCGGCACCGTGCGCGTGGCCGCAACCAGCGCCTGCGCCACGACCTGGCCGCCGTACAGCTGCTTGAAGCCATCGTCGCGCGACTGGCCGCGAAACAGGTCGGAGTCCAGTGTCTCGATATCCAGCAGCTTCAGCAGTTGATCCAGCCCGACCGACATCCCGGTGTTCTCTCAGTGGCGTTGCGGCCGCCATTGTCCCGCAGGCGCAGCCCTCAGCTGGCAGCCGATGTCGAAACCGGTGCCGATGCCGACGGAACGGCGCGCCAGTTCGCATGCTGCTCCCAGTACTCAACACTGCGCTGGTAGGCCACGCGATCGAGCGGCACATCGGAACCGCCTTCGGCGACCCCGAGCGCATTGCGCATCATCGTGATCGGCGCCATCGGAATCTCGTCCGGCTCGGCCGTGGCCAGGCAGCCGACGATGCCCCAGTCCGCGTCGATCGGCTCGCCTTCCTTCGCAAGCTGCGCGCGGCTGTACAGGATCACGACCAGATAGTCGGCGACCGGTGCGGTCAGGCCTTCGAACCAGCGCGTCAGCACCGGCAGTTCGTCCTTGTTGCGCGCCTCGTAGCCGGAGCGCAGCAGATGGCGGTTGTCGTCAGTGATCGCGATCGTCAGGCAGCGCGTCGACGTCCAGTTGCGGTGGACATGCAGCTTGCAGAACGGCGCATAGCCGTCGATCACGCGCGCCGGCGCGTGTTCGTTCAGATGGGCGACGAACTCGGCCGGCGAGATGTCCTGAATGGTGTTCGGCCGCCGCTGCTTCGGGAACAGCCGGGCCTTGGCGAACGGCGTGAGGATGATGGATGTGGACATGAGCCAGGGTGATTTTCCGTAGCGCCGACGATGACTGTCTAGGCCCGCGCCCAGCGCGAAGCCAGCTGTTGGCAGGTCAGTCGAACGGTGTCGTCATCAAGGACATGCGTCACCAGGCCCTCGACGGTGAAGGCCGCGATCCTGACTTCGGCCGCGATCGCTGCCTGGGTCATTTCTTGCGGCAGCTGCATCGCGAACAGCTGCTCGACGATGCTGTGGAACTGGCTGTGCCATTGGTCGACGGGCTTCGATTCGCGGACACGGGCATGAACGGTCGAGATCAGCCGACTGAACCCGCGCAGCGTCTGCACCAGCCACAGCAGCTGCTCGGCAAGCGGCTTTCGGGCCACGGTCAGGAACGTCGCCATGTTTTCCTGGAACAGCTCATCGAGCACGGCCAGCAACAGCGCGTCCTTGTCCTCGAAATACCAGTAGATGGTGTTCGGCGTCACGCCGGCCGCCTTGGCGATGCGCCCCATCGGCGTCGACTCATAGCCGTCCTGCACGAACAGCTGACGCGCAGCGGCCATCAGCTGCGCTTTCTTTTCGGCCTCGGGTTCGGCTCGCTTGTTGACGGGCATGGGTGATCTTGACTGGCATTTAAGAGGCGCGATAGCCTGCATTCCTGACGACAGCCCAGCGATTCTCACAAATGCCCGCCTCGCCGACATCCAACGTGCAATCGCAAGCGCGCGAAACGCTGCTGTTTCCGTCCGGCAACGACCAATGCGAGGCCTGGCTTTACCGGCCTGAAGGGCTGCGACCGGGACAGCGCGCGCCGATCGTCGTGATGGCCCATGGGCTGGGCGGCATCAAGCAGCTTCGTCTGGCGGCGTTCGCTGAGCGCTTCTGCGCAGCTGGCTATCTGTGCCTTGTCTTCGACTACCGCTATTTCGGCGGAAGCACCGGTACGCCTCGCGAACTGCTGGACATTCCCAGCCAGCTCGCAGACTGGCGTGCCGCCGTGGCACATGCCCGCTCGCTTCCGGAAGCGGATCCCGAGCGTGTCGTCGTCTGGGGCACTTCGTTCGGAGGCGGCCATTCGCTGGTCACGGCAGCCGATGACGCACGGATCGCCGCGGCGATCTCCCAGTGCCCATTCACCGATGGCATTGCCTCGTCGCTGGCGATGTCACCGTTCACCAGTGCCAAGCTCGCCGTGCAGGCGGCGCGCGACCTGGTCGCGAAATGGCAGGGCGGCGGACCTGTCCGGGTCAAGGTGGCCGGCGAGACAACCGAAACCGCGCTGATGACGGCGCACGATGCGCTGCCGGGTTTCCACGCGCTGCTTGCGGCCTCGGGGCTGAGCGATGCCGACATCCGGGCTTACGAGCGGGTCCCGGCCCGCATCGCGCTGCAGATTCCGTGGCACCGCCCCGGCTTGCGCGCGAAGGACGTTGGCTGCCCGATCCTGTTCTGCGTTTGCGAGAACGACAGCGTCGCACCCCCGAAGCCGACGCTGCGTCATGCCGCGAAAGCCCTGAAGGCCGAAATCAAGATCTATCCGGAAGGCCACTTCGAGATCTATCTCGGCGAACCATTCGAACGCGTGATCGCCGATCAGATCGCCTTTCTGCAGCGGCATGTGCCGCCTGCGCTGGCCTGAAACGAGCTCAGCGACGAGCGATCAGCGAATGGTGATCGTCATCCGGGGCCGCCAGACCGCAAGGACGACATTCGCGACGCAGATGCCGATCAGCACCAGCACGGTGTTGCGCTCGGCAATCAGCAGCTTTGCGACCAGCGCCGGGTCTGTCGCCGCAGCCAGCAACTCTTCTTTCCTGCGGCTGGCGCCGACGGTCATCAACGTGGCTTCGAAAAGCGACACCCCGAGCAGCGCCTTGACCCAGGCCCAGCCGGCATCGTGGAAGCCGCGCGTCGCCGCGATCGACAGCAGGCCGGAAAGCAGGATCGCCGCAAGCGACGGAATCAGGATGTAGCGCGCGATCAGGTCGAAGACTTCGCGCGCCGCAACGAAGCTGTCGGCGGAGCCGGCCTGGAACGCCATATTGATGACCAGGCAGGCGGCCAGGCCGCCGCCCATGCCGAACGCCGCCACTTCGTGAACCGTCTTCAGGCTGCGCCGCCAAATCCGGACTGTATCCACCGTGCCTCCCGTGCCGCGTGATCTCGCAAGCGCCGCGCTCGGCATCCATCGTGCCTGAAGGAACCTGCTTCGCCGAGTACCCGCCGGCTCCCGGACGGACTGTCCGCGTCGGGCGTGAAGCCGCCCTACAGCCCGCTCAGCGCCTCGCTTTCGAACGCCACGCCCGGCCATCCGCTGCGCATGAAGTTGCGGATGTTCTGGTGGTCGCTGGCGTCCGGGTGCTGCAGCACGTCGTCCCGGTAGTAGCGGCCGAAGCAGGCCAGCGTCTCGGCTGCGTTCAGGCCGTGCAGCTTCGCGAACGCGAAGATCTTGCAGGAGCCGGCGTTCTGGCCGGCGGCATTGACGACGTCGCCATTTCGAAATGCGGCAGGCGTATAGCGGTAATGCGCGTCGATCACGCTGATCGTGTCGGCGAATTCGATCTGCTCGGGGTTGGCGCGCAGGCGTTGCAGGAAAGCCGTCAGTGTCATGGGGAAGGGTGGCTGGACGTGGAATATCGGCAGCTGCGGCAGGCCCCGATGGGCAGCCGCTGCCGGCTGCGGATTATCGCGGACGCCGGTATCACCAGGCATCACCACCGCAGCGCCCCATGGGTCACCGAGGGATACAGGTTCAGCGTGCATCGCTGCGCAGCTGGTGCAGGCTGCATCAAAGATGCCGTCGGCGGAGCCGGATCGGGGGTCGATCGCCGCCTGAAACGGCGCACGCCGGATGACACGGGTTTGTCACAATTCGCCGGCTTTGTAACGTAAATGTCATTTAGCGCCCCTAAAGTCCCGCCCCGCAGCCACGAACAGCATCGGTCCATCTCTTTTGCGGTCGGCATTTGCTTCGTGCTTTCAATC
>Ga0114983_1000612_pt1 | contig 14920 bp, 12 predicted proteins | sample Shrwel_input2_RT_FD_87182 | JGI IMG/M metagenome (GOLD analysis project Ga0114983, IMG submission 87182) | Subsurface microbial communities from deep shales in Ohio, USA - Utica-3 well 1 S input2 RT | ecosystem: Environmental > Aquatic > Deep subsurface > Shale gas/oil reservoir > Produced... | reverse complement strand
GCGTTCAGGGTGATCAACGGCACCTCTTTCTGCGGCATCAGCATCAGCGTCAGGCCGTTACCCAGAGTGACTCTTTCATAAGTTGGCAGTACAAAGTGGCCGGTATCCTGGCTCACCTTCACCTGGGTAGACTGACAACCTGAAACCATCAAGGCTGCAGCAATGGCCACGGCGCCCAGAGAGGCCTTGAGAGAAAAAACCTTGCTCATTGATCCGCCTCCTCTTGTGCAGCCAGTACCCCCACAGTGCGGTTGGCCCGGCGCAGGTATGTTTCTGCCACCCTTTGAATGTCGGCCACTGTGACCTGGTTATAGGCATCCGGTGCCTGGAACAGCTTGTCGAAGCTACCGAAATAAAGTTCGTAGGTGCCCAGGGTATTGGCCTTGCCATTGATGGTTTCCATACTGCGATAGAAATCCATCAGCTTGATATTTTTGGCTTTTTCCAACTCTTCAACCTTAACGCCGTTACGGGCAATACGGTTGACTTCTTCAATCAATGCCTGTTCCAGAGTGGTGGCGCTGACACCTGGGGCCGCCACCCCAAGGATGTACAACAGGTTGGGGTCAAAAGACATGGGCATATAAGTCTCGGCGGCAATCGCCAACTGCTTGTCCACCAAAGCCTTGTAGAGACGCGAGCTGTTGCCTTCACTCAGAATCGAGGTCAGCAGATCCAGCGCGTAATAGTCTTTATTGGTGGTGGCCGGTACGTGATAGGCCAGCATGATATTAGGCGTGCTGACAGACTCTTTCTTGACGAAGACCCGTCGTTCCCCTTTTTGCAGCGGCTCGACTGTCTTCACCGCCTTGGGTGGCTCTTGCGCCGGGATAGGGCCAAAGTAACGCTGGGCCAGACGCTTGACCTCGGCCAGCTTAACGTCACCGGCAATCACCACAACCGCATTGTTGGGGGCATAGTAGGTCTTGTGATACTGCACCAGATCTTCCAAGGTCCAGGCCGCAATATCAGATTCATGGCCAATCACTGACCAGCTATAAGGATGCGCCCTGAAGGCCACACCTTTTACCTCTTCCTGCAGGGTACGCCAGTTGGAGTTTTCCAGCCCTGTGGTACGTTCTGAGGCAACTACGCCGCGCTCACTCTCTACCATCTCGGCATTGATATCCAGCGCCGCAATCCGATCGGCTTCCAGATCAAAAATGGTTTCCAGCGCATTGGAAGGGAACCAGTCGGTATAAACGGTCACGTTTTCAGTAGTGTAGGCGTTGTTGGCGCCACCGGCTGCTTCCATGGTGCGGTCAAACATCTTGGGGCCGTATTTCTTGGAGCCATTGAACATCATATGCTCGAAGAAGTGAGAGATCCCTGTGATCCCGGGCACCTCGTTGCGTGAGCCCACCTTCCAAAACAGATACATGTTGGCATTGGGAATGGATGAATCTTCCAATACCATGATTTTCATGCCGTTATTCAGGGTAAAACTCTGAATATCTTCGGCCGTGGTCGCCTGTGTTGTCGCCGCCCCAAGAAGGCTGGCTGACATCAGCAGGGCGGTCAGCGTACGCTTCATTGGGTCGCTCCTTGGCTGATTGCTGATTTCAAAAGATCCAATATCGGGTAAAAAAGCACTGCAAATCAAGTAACAAGTGATGCGGAATTGTCAGATTTTGTAAGCAAAGTGCTTTATCTCGTACGGTTTATTTGCTGCTTAAGCTGGAGAGTGCCAGTGTGGTCAACGCCTCTACCCCCGTATTGAACGCTGCTTCATCGGCATAGAAATAGGGGGAGTGATTGCTGGCCGCCGTTGCCGGGTCAGTCCCCTTAGGCGTTACCCCAAGAAAGAAGAAAACTCCCGGGGTTTCTTGCGCGTAGAAAGCAAAGTTCTCAGCCCCTGTGATAAGCCCGGGTTCCACCAGCCTCTCCCCTTGCCGACCACTTGCTCAAGCAATGGCCTGACTTCGGCCACCAATTCAGCACTGTTCACCAGCACAGGATAGCCCTGGACTATCTCTGTCTTCGCCTCAGTGCCATTGGCTTGCGCTATCAATTCGGCGGTCTTGCTCAGTTGCTGTTTGATATTGGCCCGGCTCGGCTAGAGGTTCCCATAATAAATTGAGCGTCAGCCATTATTGAAGACCTCCAAGCTTAGTTAAACAGCAAGCACTTTAACTTGGGGAAGGTTGAAGTACAGATTTGGCTTAAGGCTCTATTTTCTTCTGTTTCAGCTTCTTCATCTTGGGCTCGTCGATTTTACGCTCTTTGGCCGCCGCCTCTTTGGCTTCCTGCAGGTATTTCTGCTCCCGCTGCGCCCTCTCATCAAACTGTTTACTGGCCTTCAGCCTCTGCTCCTCCTGCCAGTCACCGGATTGCTGGCGCTTGAGCACCTTCTGTTCCCGCTCGGCAGTTTCCTTGGCGGCAACCCTGGCCTTTTCCAACTGTTCCTGTTCCAGACGTCGGGCATCTTCACTGGCCTTTTCACTCAGTTGAGTCAAATCAGCCGCACTCACGCCAAAGGCCAGCAACCAGCTCAATAACAGTATTAATCTCGCCAAAATTCGCTCCTGCTTAGAGAGAACAAAAATCCATCTTCCAAGGACTATCACACATTTTTTCACCAGTTTGACCGATAATGAAGGTTTTTAGCAACAAAACGAAATTTTGATTGAGCCAAAGAGTAGATCTGTTTAGCTTTAAACTAACGGATTGAAATGCTGTTCCACATAATCGTTTGCCCAACCAATAAGCTATAGGGTGCAAGGCAGGTCACCACATAGTCGGAAGTGTTAGCTTCCTTCCTGTTGGTTGAAAAGCCGAATATGCGGAGCTGTGTAAACATAACAAAGGGAAGTGGTTCTCAACGGAGAACGACAAGGGAGTATCCTGGATGATCCGATGGACACAACTGTTACAGAGCCTGGTGGCCGACACAAAACTCGGCCCCCAGTTGCAACTCTGGCGCAGCGAGCCTCACTCGACACCTCTGGCCTTATTCATGGGGTGCAAAATTTTTGCCGCCAATCAGGCAGCATTGGATTACTTCGCCTGTGTTCACCAGGAAATTCTCGATGCCACTCTCTACGACTTTGCTCCCCGACTGCAATTAGGCGGTCAGAGCAGTATAGAGTTGGCCAAAAAACTCATGCAAGCGGCGGCGGCCAGCTCTCAAGTACAGGAGTGGTTACACCTCAATCGCCACGGCAAAGAGCTGCCAACCCGCCTCTACCTGGAACCCGTCAGAATAGATAGTAATAAGATGATCTTGGTGAGGTTCGAAGCCTTGGATCGTCGCCTTAGTCCCAGAGGTGAAACTCAAGACGTATTCGGCCTGCTGCCCCGCAGCGTATTGGCGGGCATTCTTGAAGAAAGTGCCGAAGCCGTTGTCATCAGTGATACCTCGGGCAAAATCCTTGCGGTCAATCGAGCCCTCTGCCGTCTTTGCGGCTTTAGTCAGGCGCAGTTAATAGGTCAGCAGTTGCAGATCCTCGAAACCGCAAACGATCCCAAGCAGAGAGAATGTCGTGCTGCGCTGGCGCAGCGGGACTTCTGGCAGGGAGAGGTCAGTCATACCCGGGTCGATGGCAGTCACTTCCCCGCCTGGCAGAGCAGTCGCAGGTTGCAGACTGAATCCGGTTGTTATCTGGTCACCATCTTCAGCGATATCAGCGAGCGTAAACAGCTGGAATCACGCCTGACAGAACAAGCCATGTTTGACATGCTGACAGGGCTTCCCAATCGCCGTCATATGAAGCGCAAGCTGCGCCAGGTTCTCAGAGCCAGTCTAGAGGCCTTCAACCAAGGAAAGCCAACCACGGGAGCCTTGATGTTTCTGGACCTCAACGGCTTTAAACATGTCAACGACAGTTTCGGTCATTCCATGGGGGACAGAATACTGCAACTGGTCGCCGCCAGGCTGGAAGCCGGTTGTATAGAGAGAGCCGATATCGCCCGTATGGGCGGCGATGAATTTACCCTGGTGTTGCAAGATTGCCGCGACAAGGAAGATATCTACCTTTTTGCACAGCAGATATTGGCTCTATTCGAGACCCCATTTGAACTGGAAGGACAAAAGTTTTACCTGGGTACCAGTATAGGTATCAGCCTTTTTGGCAACCAGGAGATAGACCCTTCCGAACTGCTGAGCCAAGCCGACACCGCCATGTACAGTGCCAAACGCAGCGCCAGCCATATCAATTTCTATGACAGCTCCATGAGTGAGGCCGCCGAACATAAACTTAAACTGCTCGGCGATCTGCGTCACGCCTTGGGTCTGGGACAACTAAGCCTGTTTTATCAACCCATAGTCAGGCTCAAAGATAACCATATGGCCGGTGCCGAAGCACTGCTGCGCTGGCACAAGAGTCCTCATGAACTGTTGGAAGCGGCCGATTTTGTACCCTTGCTTGAAGAAACCGGTCTAATAATCACTGTCGGCAACTGGGTGGTAGAGCAAGCCTGCCGACAACTGGCTGTTTGGCGGCAACAGGACAACGACTTTATTATTTCAGTCAATATATCGCCGCTGCAACTGGAGCACCTGGACTTTTACCAACAGGTAAAATCTGCACTGCAACATCATCAGCTTCCCGCAGAAGCCTTGATTCTGGAGATCACCGAATCGGCATTGCTGGGCCACCCACGTCAGGCCAAACAAACCCTCAAACAGCTCAGGGCACTGGGCGTCAAAATAGTTCTCGATGATTTCGGTACCGGGCTGTCATCATTGAGTCGTTTGGGCAGTCTGCCACTGGATGGGCTAAAAATTGCCGGTGAATTTGCCGAGCAATTGCAACATCAAAAAGGCAAACGTTTGTGCCAAGCCATAGTACAGCTGTCACAAGCACTTGAACTCAAATTTGTTGCCGAAGGAATAGAAACCGAATATCAAAATAATATGGTACGACAAATGGGGGATGGACTGGCTCAGGGATTCTTTTTCGGTTACCCCTTACATCCAGAACAGTTTGCCTTAGCGCATTTTGATCTATAAGAGCTCGATACTAAGAAGGGTGAACAGAACTGTCGGCAACAGAGTTACTCTGCTACCACTCCCCTGCAAAAGCGGTAAGCCGACAGTCCCACTCCATCATCAAGGATGATGTAGGCTCATTAAAACCGGATTCACTTATAAATGTCGTGATCTACACGGAATTTTCGCGACTACTTACTCACTTACTCAATACCGCTCACGCACTTTGGCCGGCATCCGCCGTAGCCTCTGCTCCACCAGCTCAGCAAGTAATGCGTACATAGGTGCCACATCCAGCCCAGGCTCCAACTGAGACAGAGCTGCAGCTGCAGCCTCGAGTGTCGATAAGCTATCACTGCGATTAGCCTTGCGGATGCGATACGCTGTCGGCACCGCCAGTGGCAAATGCCTTTGAGGCAACGCCTGTAACCAAGGGTTAAGCCGATACATTTTCAAGGTTTTGCGCCAGGTGCCGTCCAGCAGGATAAGCCTTACAGCTTCTGATGAGTCATCCGCCTGCAACAGCTGACTGTTATCAGAAGGATAGAGCAAGAAAGTCGGCATGCTATCTGTTGTCAGTTCAGCTCTCAACTCGGCAAAATCCGCCTCGGTTTCTCCCACTATCACCCGGGTGTCCGGCACGGCCAACTGCAACAAACGCACACTATTTTTGGCATGCTCGACCTCCGAAGGATGCTGCAGCACCAGCAGCTGGCTACCAGGATATATTGCAGACACTGCAGTACAAACACAGGCCGTTTCTGGGTACCCACATTGTTCACAATAACAGCGCGACATACCTAATATCTTTCCTTAATCAGCACTTGCTCTCTTCAACGCCATCTTGCTATTTATAGTCAGGCTGATAGTCGATCATCTGCCAAGACGGCAGCTCAGTAATGCCAATATTAACACATGCCCCAGGTTAAATTCGGCTCAGAGTCCGATGCCAAAATGAAACGGTTAATGAGAGTCCACTGTATGACAACAATGCTTTATAAATAGAACAACTCTGTCCTCATCGCCTTTGCTTCCAGTTAGGTGACTAACAGAACTTGTCGAAAATCCGACCTCAAAAACAATGGTAAAAGATATAAAAAAGCCCCGCTCAAAGAGCAGGGCAAGCCAGTTAGCACATAAATAAGAAGGGAGAAACCCGCAGAGCCCTTAAGCTCTAACCAAAGATCGCCAGCAAGATTAAGCACTCTTGATGACAGCGGCATGACACTGATGCGGGATTTTTATGACAAACTCAATCCTGCTGTGCTTGCAGGTACTGACGCAAGGCGTCTCCCGGAATCGAGGTTTCCGAGGCAACCGCGAAAGCCGCCCACAAAGAGGCTTCCTTCATGGCCTGTTCCACTGCCATTCCCGATACCAAACCATGGATAAGCCCGGCGGCAAAAGCATCACCAGCACCCGTGGTATCCACCACTTTCGCCGGAACAGCAGCTATCAGAGCCTCACCATCCTCCTGATATAACACCGCGCCCTGCTCGCCTTGAGTCACAATAAAGTATTTAAGTGCGTCACCGGCTATCTGACGCCCAAACTGCCAGGGGCTGAGCTCGCTGCGTCCTTGCATATCTGTTACCGAAGACAGCAATACATGGCAGGGTCTTGGCCTGTCATCTTTGGCCAATTGTGCCACCACCAGAGTGTGTTCCAGCGCGGTTCGCGCCCAACTGACCGCACCTTCGGCGGATGAGTTGATATATAAGGCATCCCACTGCGACCACTTGGGCGGCGCCGGCAATTCAAATATCGGCCGTTGCGGCCGAATAATGGTGCGCTCGCCATCCGGGGTCATCACCAACAGCATTTCACAGGTATTGCCTGCTCGCCGCTGCACCCTGCGACAATCCAACCCTTGGGTACTGGCTTCGGCCAGTAGCCAATCGCCCATCTCGTCGCGTCCAACCTGACTCACCAGAGCCACATTATGGCCGGCCCATTCCAGACCTATGCCTGTATTGGCGCCACCACCACCCAAGCGTTGGCCACCATCCTGATAATGGAATCTGCCTCCGGTACGCAAGGGTTTATCCAGCAATAAGATTCGGTCACAGTTAAGGTTGGCAACGAGCAAAATCTTGGCCATAGAAATAATCCACAGAAACGAATGACCCCATCTTACCCCAGGGCAAACACTAAATGCAGCGCAGCCAACAACAAAGGCCACAAGAGGTGATATTGCCAAACGGCTAAAAACACCGTTTTAACTCAGCAAAAATTGCCATTTAAGCGAGTTTTTATTTACATTTATTCAAAGTTAAAACAGACTATTAAACATCCAGACTTTGGTGAAATTTTCTTTCCAAGACAACAAAATAAACTCACTTTACCCGAGCGCTACAGACTCCTATATTCGCGGAAAATTTCACCATTCAGACTTTTTAAACAGATCTCCGTTTAAAAGGTCGTTTTTCTATTTGGAGTCTGAGTTGTCCCAACCTCACGCCACCGCTCACAACAACAGTGCCTGGGTACCTGTTGCGGGTTTGACCCTGTTTGCTCTGGCTTCCGGCTATCATATGAGTCTGCTGCCGCTGGCATTGGACGGTTTTGGCTTGGCAACAGATCTGGCGGCTTGGCTGGCGAGTATTTTCTATTTCGGCTTGCTACTCGGGGCAACTTGTATTTCACCTGTCGTGGCACGCCTGGGACACAGAGGCGCCTTCATCCTGTTTCTATTGCTGCTGGCGGCGACAGTGGCTGGCATGCCCTTGGTGGTTAATGGTCAGTTTTGGCTGGCGGCGCGCTTTATTGCCGGGATTGCCGTGGCCGGCATCTTCGTAGTGGTGGAGTCCTGGTTGTTGATAGCCGACACCGCCAAGCAGAGAGCCAAGCGTTTGGGCTTCTATACAGGCTCACTCTATGGCGGTAACGCCCTAGGACAACTGGGTGTGGGACAATTGGGTGTCGATGGTGCCATGCCGCATATTTTGGTGGCGATAGTACTGGTGTTGGCCGTATTGCCGCCACTGCTGGCCAAGCGCTGCCAGCCACAAAAAATACAGCATCAGAAGATTAGCTTCAAAGAAGTCAGGCATGTCAGTCGCCCTGCCATCATGGGCTGCCTGGTTGCAGGTTTGGTATTGGGCCCCATCTATGGCCTGATGCCTGTGTTTCTCAGCGAGCAAACGGGTGACCATCAACTGACGGGCAAACTGATGGCCATAGTGATCCTGGGAGCCATGTTGGTGCAACCCCTGGTCAGTTGGTTGTCTCCCAGATTCAGCAAGACTCTCTTGATGGCGTTTTTCTGTTTGTTGGGCGCCGCCGGGGTTGTGGGTATTCTGCTGAGTCACAGCACTTTGGTGATGGGCTTCAACCTGTTGCTGCTGGGGGCTGCCGCCTTCGCCCTTTACCCTATCGCTATTACGCTGGCCTGTGACAGCCTCGACAGCAGCAAGATAGTGGCGGCAACCGAACTTATGCTGCTCAGCTACTCTGTGGGTTCGGTTATCGGGCCTCTGGTAGCCAACGGCTTCCAGCAACAGCAGGGGTTGCCCATGTACCTGGGCTTGTGTCTGACCACAACTTGTATCTATATGCTAATGTCCAGTGTGCGACCAACCCGTGGCCGGATGCCGGCACTGCGTCCCTGAGTCCACTTCCCGAGCTTAGTGTCAGCCATTCAGGCTGACACTCACTTGGAATGACCCGCTAAGCTCCTGAGTCATTTATGCTCTGTGGGCGTCGCTAGGCTTGTCAGCATAGCAACAAAACTCCAACACAGCAGGCAATGCCTCACGACCATCGGCCAGCCCTAAATGATACACAGCCTCTACCTTGTTGATGTCGCGCTCCAGCCTCGACAAGTCCAGCGCCATCTTAGGCTGGATCACCATGGCACTTCCATCGGCAACTGCCTGCTGTAATTGCTGTTGTGCCTGGTTGTACACCTGATGACGCCTCAGTAAAGCATCGACAACCTTGGGGTAACGCCGATAAGCTTTTTGTGCCAGCCATTTAAATTTAAAGGCTGACTTACTGTAATCTGCGGCCTGAGTCAGGATAATCAGTTGTTTTTGATAGCCATCTACTCTGGCTTGCTCTAGCGGAATAGGTGCCGCAATGCCACCATCAAGATAAGGCACCCCATTGATGACGACGGGTTTGGAGATAAAAGGCAGGCTGCTTGAGGCAATCAGTATCTGCAACAGCTCGTCGTGGCCACCAAAATCACTCATGCCAAAGAAGTCAGTTTCACCGGAAAGGCAGTTGAAAGCCCCTATCTTGAATTCGGCTCCCGAGGACAGGAAGGTGTCAAAATCGAACGGCAGCAACTCGTAAGCCATACGTCTATAGGTGAAGTCAGTATTGACATAATTGCCCGTCTTCAGCAGATGCCTCATGCCCATGTAGCGCTTATCTGCAAGATAACGCTGCTGAATTAACAGGTTACGCCCTTTCTGCCTGGAAAGGTACGAAGCCGGATAGATAGCGCCGGCGGAAACCCCTACCTGATAATCAAACATGACCCCGGCTTCCAAGAAAGCATCCAGCACCCCGGCGGTATAAATGGCGCGCAGGCCGCCGCCCTCCAGTACCAAAGCCGTGCCTTGCTGTTGCCTAAACGCTTTGACCATTATGATTCCCCCAATACAGCCAATAGCGCAGCATAACCAAGCATACCTCACAGGGAAAGCTGCTCTTGAAATACCCATACTTTAGAAGTAAGTGATTTGCCTTTGATTACTTAAGCTTATACTGATTTTCCATTAAGAAATCTGCCAAAAACATTCTAATTGATTACCAGCTTATCCTTGGTAAACCCTGGTGGCATCGGGTTTGGCTATGTTTGGCAAAATCACAACATTACGGTTATCAGGCGAGCCGGCATTATCAAACAACTGATTAAAAAGTAACTTATCTACCGTGGCAGGAAGCCATGCTGTATTGCCGGACAGGAGTTAAAAGAATGGATGCTAGAAATCAAGGGGAAATCTGCTTACTACCGCAGTTGGCCAACAAGCACAAACTCAAGCTCTATCGCTGTTGTCTGGAAGAATTTCGACAGTTGGGCTACTGGGACAAATATGTGCAGCAAGTGCAAGACGAAGTTAATAGGCTCCAAGCCTTGGCGGAACAATAAACAACATGACACCCGGCAACAGGGTGGCGCAGCTCAAATTTAAGTTGAAACATTTCCCGGAACAAGCTGCAATATCGACGCAAAATTTCACCTTGGACTGTCTAGCCACTCAGAAATACAAAGCCAACTTCAATTTGGCCAAGGATGCCGAAATACTTAAGGAAAAAAGATGAAACGCTTTGTTTTTTATCTTATTTTTGGTTATGCCTGTTATCTGAGTTGGGTAAAGCTCAGCGGTAATGAACCGCAACAGCTGACCGACATTCACCAGGACACCCTAAGCAAGAGTATCCGCGAAGCGGCTCAAACCTCGCCGCGCTATGCCAGTCACTCTGTGGAGATGGATGTCAGATTCCACTGCGATGGACGCCAGTATTGCAGCCAGATGAGCTCCAGGGCCGAAGCCGAATACTTCAACCGTTACTGCCCCAACACCAAGATGGACGGCGACAATGATGGCCGTCCCTGTGAAAACGACAGTCGCTGGTGAGTCACGCTATTTTTCAACCAGCGGCTATAGCTCACTCAGAACCAGACAACTGCCAACAGTTGCGGCCAAGTTTCTTGCCTTGATAAAGTGCTTTGTCGCACCACGGCTATCATGCTGGAAAGCTCATCGTCACATCCAAATCCAAATCCAGTTCTGAGTATCAACACTTAAGTGACAAGCACAGCTTGGTGTTACTGATACAAAAACGTTTCATCTGTGAGCAGATTTGGTGATAAAACATACTATATTTCAAGGTTTAAAATCTGGACGAGATCCATGAGCGGCGAAACATGCCCCCAGGGTCGCTATCGCCTCACGGATTTTTGGCGCCTGCCCCTCACGCCCTGCGGTCAGGGCATAGACGCTGTACTGTGGCAGTTGCCAGTCAGGCAATAGAGGCAACAAAGTGCCCTGCTGCAAAAACTGCTGCACTTCAGGCTCCGGTAAGGCAGCATATCCCAATCCATCCAGGGTGAAGCGGATCAGACTCTGCATATTGTTGACCGCCAGACGCCCAGGCGTTAAAGACAGCTGCTCACCACTGACGGTATGACTCAACATATTGTCCTGCACCATACTTCCCTTATGGCACAGACGCTCCCAATCCTGCAGTTCACCAGGATGGCTTGGCATAGAGCGCCCTCGCCGATGCAGAAAGTCTGGTGCCACGCACAAGAGCATCTGCCAATCGGCCAGATGATGAGCCACCAGCGCCGAATCGGCCAAGGGCCCGATACAGATAGCCAGGTCTAGGGCGCAACCCACCAAATCTACCACCTCATCCTGCAACTGCAGCGTCAATTGAATGCCGGGATGCGCCTCCAACAGACGCCTTAACGGCTCACTGAGAAGGCCGCCACCAAATCCCACGGGGGCGGCTATCCGCAACTCACCGGCCGGAGAGTCCTTCAATCGACTCAACTGCAGCTCAGTCTCATCGGCAAGTGCGATCATCTGCACACAGCTCTGGTAAAAGAGTTTTCCAGCCTCAGTCGGCGTCAACGCCCTGGTGCTGCGGTTAAGTAGCCCAAGCCCTAGTTGCTGCTCCAGCTTGAATATCTGCTGACTAACGGCAGAAGTACTCATGCATAACTGCCTGGCGGCGGCATTCATAGTGCCCTTCTCTACTGTGGTGGCAAATACCAGCATCGCCTTGACCATCTGCCTATTCATCTTTCAGCCCCATCAAAACAGCCAAAACATCTCAGTTACGGCAGTCGCTATAAAGCAATCCTTAACTGTGTTTTCAGAAAAATGCGCTTGAGAGGATTGTATCATCGGCGTAAATTCTTGCCATTGAAAATCATTCTCATTTACATAGTTTGCATTTATCATTCAGGAGTCAGAAACCTATGCCTTTGTGTCGAATTAGCCCACTGGCCAGCGCCATTGCCGCACTCTTACTCATACCTGCAGCTCAGGCCGATGAAGCGTCCCAAGACATGGAAGTCATAGTGGTTACCGCCTCCGGCTACGAGCAACAACTCAAGGATGCTCCAGCCTCTATCAGCGTGCTTACCCGAGAACAGCTGGATAGCCGTTTCTATCGCGATATTACCGATGCCATGCTGGATGTTCCCGGTGTCGTGGTTACCGGCGGCAGCGATCGCCGTGACATTAGCCTGAGGGGCATGGGAAGCCAATACACACTGATCCTGGTAGACGGCATGCGCCAGTCATCCCGGGAGACTCGTACCAACAGCGATGGCCCGGGAGTCGAAGGCGCCTGGACTCCGCCATTGTCGGCAATAGATAGAATCGAAGTGGTGCGCGGCCCTATGTCATCCCTGTATGGTTCTGATGCCATAGGCGGGGTGATCAATATCATCACCCGCAAGGTTCCGGAAAACTGGCAAGGCGAACTCAGGCTGGACAGCACAGTTCAGGAACGCAGCGAATCCGGCAATATCTATCAGGGTAACTTCTTTGTCAGCGGGGCCCTGATCCCGGACTGGCTGGGTCTACAACTCTATGGACAATACACCAAGCGAGAAGAAGACCAGATCACCGGCGGTTACCGCGGCCGAGATGCCAACAATCTCAGCGCCCGTTTCTCGCTGACTCCGAGTGACGACCACGACATCATTTTGGAGGTCAGCAGTGCCATTCAGGAATTGGACAGCACTCTTGGCAAAACAGTCGCCCCTCTCGCTCCCGGCAAACCCTGCGGCCGTTTTGGCTGCCCGGCGTCCTCCACCACAGAATATGAAAGCCGCAAGTATTCCTTGGCACACACGGGCCGCTGGGAAATAGGCACGAGTAACACCTGGGTCAAATATGAAGAGTTTGAAAACAAAAGCCGGGCAATGACCATCAAAAACACTGATGCCCAGACCAGTCTGATCACCGGCTTTGGAGATAGTCATACCACCACCTTTGGAGCTGCCTTCAATTACCAGGATCTCAGTGATAAAACAGGTAATCAGGTAGGTGACCGTAGCGACATCAGCAGACGCCAATGGTCGGTATTTGCCGAAAACGAATGGCGCATGAGCGACACCTTTGCCCTGACGGCCGGTTTACGCATGGATGATGACGAAAACTTTGGCGAGCACTTCAGCCCCCGTATCTATGGAGTCTGGAACCTGACTGACAGCACAACGCTCAAAGGTGGTGTTTCCACCGGCTTCAGGGCGCCAAGCCTGAGACAAACAGTGCCGGATTGGGGCCAGGTCAGCCGCGGTGGCAATATGTACGGTAACCCGGATCTAAAACCCGAGACCTCAATCAACTACGAGCTGGGGCTGCACACCGGCTTCGGCGAGAATATCACCACGGCCATGACAGTCTTCTATAACGAGTTTGAAGACAAAATTACCCGAGTACCCTGCCCCGAGAGTCAGTGTACCGATGGTCCGAACCGGTTTGGCTCGGATCCCACCACTTATGTGAATGTGGATGAGGCGGTAACCCAAGGGTTCGAGTTGGATTTCAGCTATGACATCAATGATGACATCCAACTTTCGGCCAACTACACCTACACAGACTCAGAGCAAAAAACGGGTCGCTATCAGGGCAGCCCCCTGAATAAACTGCCCAAGCACTTGCTGCAAACCTCCCTTAACTGGCAAATCAACGACAGTTGGGGCAGTTGGGCCAGGGTGCACTACCGAGGTGAAGAAAGCCAGCCAACTACGGGCCCCTCTTCATCAACTCTGGTAGCCCCCTCTTACACACTGCTGGATATAGGTGCCAACCTGCAACTGATGGAAAACCTCAAACTCAGCGCCGGTATCTATAATCTACTGGACAAAGAGATTACCCAGGAAGAATACGGCTATATCGAAGACGGCCGTCGCTATTGGATGGGAATGACCTGGAGTTTCTAACGAAAGAAATCTTATGCCGTTTTTATAAGCCGGAACAGTTCTGGGATAGACTGGCGCCATTCAACTCTCTCACTCCAAAGACCGCGCGCTGCCGCGGTCTTTTATTAGCTGTTGCAAAAACATCATGACAGCGTTTACTGTGTCCACGCCAACTTCCCAAGGTTAAGGAAAACAATGAAACTGATACTGATTATTATCGCGTTTGTGGCCTTCTTTATTGCCCTGAAAAAGTGGCAACGAGCCCAAGCGGTAAAAAGTGGCGACCCGGATGCCATGGCCAATGAAGGCTTGAGACTGATTGGCAGAAATAGCGTCGATGAAGGCATAGCGCTGCTGGAACAGGCCGCCAATACAGATCATCCCGCCGCCGCCCAAATGCTCTATGAGTTCTATACCCGTCCCGAACTGGAGATGGTCCCCAATGATGCCGACAAGGCGATGCACTGGGCCGCTAAGGCCTCGTCATTGGACAATGAATTTGCCAAGCTCCATGACCTGATGCTGGAGCTGAACCAACACCCTGCTTTTGGTGACAATATTCAGCTACTGGAGCAAAACTTACTCCCCAGAGCCGAAGCCGGTGATATTGAGAGCCAAAGCCAACTGGGACGGGTCTATGCCCGTAACCCGATACTCGATAAAGATGGCAGCAAGGCGATAGAATGGCTCGAGTTGGCCGCTGCCAAAGATGATCCCGAGGCCTGCTTTCATCTGGGAAAATTACTGCAGGAACCCAGACAAGGTGAAGCCGATATGCAGCAAGCGAGATTCTGGCTCACCAAGGGGCACCAGCTCGGTGAAACGGCCAGCGGCGGTCATCTGGCGGAAATGATGTTGCAAGGCCAAGGTGGCCCGGTGGATAAACGCCAGGCCGAACGACTCTTGATTGAGCAGGCAAAAGACAGCAGTTACTCGCAACTGACATTAGGGCAGCGCTACCTGAACGGTGACCAATTGCCCCAAGATCTGCACAAGGCCAGAGAATGGTTGGAAAAGGCCGCAGCCGACGAAGAAAACAGCGTGGCGGCGACTATTTGGGCCGGCTTCCTACTCGAACACTCCCACGACAG
>Ga0114983_1000611_pt1 | contig 14930 bp, 18 predicted proteins | sample Shrwel_input2_RT_FD_87182 | JGI IMG/M metagenome (GOLD analysis project Ga0114983, IMG submission 87182) | Subsurface microbial communities from deep shales in Ohio, USA - Utica-3 well 1 S input2 RT | ecosystem: Environmental > Aquatic > Deep subsurface > Shale gas/oil reservoir > Produced... | reverse complement strand
CTGATCAACTTGCACGGCCGGGTGCTGCTCGAGGCGTGCAGCGAGCCCCAGCGCGATATCGTGCATCTGACCGACTACGTGGTGCAGAAGGGCTCGCGCAAGCATGCCGCCTATGCCGCCACCAAGGCGGGGCTGGACAACCTGACGCTGTCGTTCGCTGCCATGTACGCCCCTGAGATCCAGGTCAATGCCATCGCCCCGGCGCTAATCATGCTGGGCGAGGGCGACGACGAAGCCTACGCCGAGAAGGCCCGCGCCAAGTCGGCGATGCAGATGGTGCCCGGCCCCGGGGTGATCTATCAGAGCCTGCGCTACCTGCTCGACAATCGTTATGTCACCGGCGTAACGCTACCCGTGGACGGCGGACGTCACCTGCGCTGAGCCTGCGACCATCGGTGCCGTGCCAGATGCGGCCATCTTCGCTAGAATGCTCACCTACCCTGACACGATAGTAAGGAGCGACATATGGCGGGACACGACACGAACTTCAAGGACGGAAGCGGCCTGCTCTCCGTGGTGCTCGGCCTGGTGGTGCTGGTGGCCATGAGCTGCCTGCCGGCCACCCTCGGCTGGTACCTGGTGTTCGCCGGTTGAGCGGCGGCCCTTGCCAGCCGTGCCACGATGCGCCAGGATAAGCCAAGATCTCAGGAGCGACCCATGACCATGAACCGCCATGCCCAGCCCGCCTCTCACGTGGCTCGCAACGCCAGCGTGGCATGCGCGGTGCGCGGGGACTGGCATGGCTTTTGGTTTATCCCCGAGGTGCCCGTGGCCATATCCTGAGCGCAACGCGCGACATCGCCGGCAGGCACCCCACCAGGGCCGCCTCCGCCAGAACCCCCGGACGGCTGCCCCGTCCGGGGGTTCTGGGTTTTACGGTACCGTCCATACAACCGACATCCAGGAGAGAGACCATGACCGCATCTATCACCCTTCGCCAGATTCTGGGCTTCGCGGGCTATGACGGCGACTGGCGATTTAGCGAGCTGCGGTCGGCCCTCACCGCCACGTCCGGCCGTAGCGAGATCGTTGGCACCCGATTGACACGATGTATGACCGCTACCCGGAGCTGATCACGCCATGACTTCTTCCCTTGCCGCCGCCCCTCTGACCGAGACCCTGCACCGCGCCGCCAACCCGGCTAGGCCGCTGCCCACGCCCGGCGAACTGCGCCGCGAGCTGCCGCTCTCCCCGGCGATGGCGGCCCGGATCGAGGCCCAGCGCCTTGCCATCCACGAGATCCTTGCCGGCCGCGACAAGCGCCTGCTGGTGGTGGTCGGCCCCTGCTCCATCCATGACCCCGAGGCGGCTTTGGAGTACGCCCACCGTCTGGCCACGTTGGCCCCGCGCATCTCGGACCAGCTGCTGCTAGTGATGCGCGTCTACGTGGAGAAGCCGCGCACCACCGTGGGCTGGAAAGGGCTGGCCTACGACCCGGACCTCGACGGCAGCGGCGACATGGCCCGCGGCCTTGCGGTTTCGCGCCAGCTGATGCGTGAGGTGACCAAGCTAGGGCTGCCGGTGGCCACCGAGCTGCTGCAGCCGATGCTCGCCCCCTACCTGGAGGACCTGCTCGCCTGGGTGGCCATCGGCGCACGCACCACCGAGTCGCAGCTGCACCGTGAGCTGGCCAGCGGCCTCGAGGCGGCGGTTGGCTTCAAGAACGCCACCGGCGGCGATATCGGCGTGGCGCTGGATGCCATGCGCGCCGCGGCGCATCCGCACAGCCATTTCGCCCTGGATGAACTGGGTCGCCCCACGGTGCGCCATACGGCAGGCAATCCCCACACCCAGCTGGTGCTGCGCGGCGGCCACGGCGCGCCCAACTACCAGGCTCAGCATGTCCAGGCGGCGCGCCGTGCCCTGCAGGACGCCGGGCTCACGCCGCGGCTGATGGTTGACTGCAGCCATGCCAATGCGCGCAAGGATCACCGCCGCCAGAGCGAGGTACTACTCGATGTACTGGGTCAGCGCCAGGCCGGCGAGACGGCGCTGGCGGGGCTGATGCTCGAGAGCCATCTTTACGAGGGCAAGCAGCCGCTGCAAGCGGGCCGGCTGCGTCATGGGGTCTCGGTCACCGACGCCTGCCTCGGCTGGGAGACCACCGAGCAGCTGCTGCTCTCCGCCGCCGAGCGTCTATGTTAGCCCTGTACCGCTGGGGGAGGGATAATCACGCCCGACGCCCGATTCATCGCCCAGGAGAGCCCATGCCGTTCCAGTTCGAGGACTACGACCCCGAGGTCTATCGCCGCAAGGCCAGGCTGATCAGCCTAGCCATGGCGGGTCAGCTGATCGTCTGCGCCTTGCTGTTCACCTTACTGTTGCAGGCCGTCTTCGCGGGCGGATTCTGGCTCAACGCCCTGGGCGTGCTACTGGGGGTGGTGGCCACCAGCCTGGTTTTCGCTTTGCTGCGCAAGCGTCCCTGGATGGCCGAGGTGCGCTATGTCTGGCAGCTTAAGCATCAGCTGGCTCGGGTCAGCGGCTATCTGCCGGCCCTGCGCCGCAGCATGGCGCAAGGTAATCCCGCCGCCCTGGATATCCTCGCTTTTTACCACCAGGGCATGGCCCAGCTCGCCGAGCTCAACGGCCGCACCCTGGATGATGATGCCGAGCTTCTCGCCGAGCGGGAGGTGGTGCGTGCCGCCCGTCGTGAGCGGGGCCTGGCCGAGCGTGTCGAGGGTTTTGATCCTCATCAGCTTGATGCTTTCCGCAAGGGCTGAGTCACGCCCTGGCGGCATAAGCGAACAGCAGAGTCTCCTGGGCGCTGATCGGCGCTGCGCCACCTGGCTGCTGCTTGACGTAGAGGCCGTCGCTTTGCAGCAGCCAGCTCTGACAGTTGTCCACCAGGTAGGTCTCGAGATCCTTGCGGACCCGGGCGGCCAGCTTCCTGTCCAGCAGCGGGAAACAGGTCTCCACCCGGCGGAACATGTTGCGCTCCATGAAGTCGGCGCTCGAGCACCAGGTTTCGGACTTGCCGTCGTTGTGGAAGTGGAATACCCGGGTATGCTCCAGGAAGCGGCCGATGATCGAGCGCACCCGAATGTTCTCGGAGATGCCGGGAATGCCCGGGCGCAGGCAACATATGCCGCGGATGATCAGGTCGCATTCCACGCCGGCTTGTGAGGCCCGGTAGAGCGCCTGAATCAGTTGCGTCTCGGTGAGCGAGTTGCACTTGATGATCAGGTGGGCGCGCTTGCCCTTGCGGGCATGCTCCGCTTCCCGGTCGATCCTGGCCAGCATCTGTTCGTGCAGGGTGAAGGGGGCGTGCAGCAGTTGCTCGATATGCCGGGCGCGGCCCATGCCGGAAAGCTGCTGGAAGACCTTGTGCACGTCGGCGCAGAGCACCGGGTCGGCGGTCAGCAGACTGTAGTCGGTGTAGAGCTTGGCGGTTCGCGAATGGTAGTTGCCGGTGCCCAGGTGGGCGTAGTGGCGCAGCTTGCCGCGTTCTCGGCGCACGATGTGCATCATCTTGGCGTGAGTCTTGTAGGCCATCACCCCGTAGATGACGATCGCCCCGGCCTCCTGCAGGCGCGAGGCCAGCGCCAGGTTATCGGCCTCGTCGAAGCGCGCCCGCAGCTCGATCACCACCGTGACCTCCTTGCCGTTGCTGGCGGCCTCGACCAGCGCATTGACGATGGGCGAGTCGGCGCCGGTGCGGTAGAGGGTCTGCTTGATGGCCAGCACGTCCGGGTCGCGGGCGGCCTCGCCGAGCATCTCCTCCACCGGCGAGAAGGACTGGAAGGGATGGTGGAGCAGGATGTCGCCATCGGCGATCGCCGCCAGCACGCTGTCGGCCTTGCGCAGCACCTTGGGCAGGCCAGGGGTGAAGGGGCGATAGAGCAGTTCGGGGCGCTCCACGTCATTGAGCACCGACATCATGCGGGTCAGATTCACCGGGCCGTTGACACGGAAGAGGTCTGCCTCGTCGAGCTGGAACTGCCGCAGTAGGAACTCGGTCAGCTCCTCCGGGCAGTTGTCGGCTACCTCGAGACGCACTCCGCTGCCATAGCGCCGCGACAGCAGCTCGCCGCGCAGTGCCGAGGCGAGATCGGAGACCTCCTCGGGGTCCACCGAGAGGTCGGCGTTGCGGGTCAGTCGGAACTGGTAGCAGCCGAGCACGGCCATGCCGGGAAAGACCTCCTCGGCGTGAGCATGGATCATCGAGGAGAGGAAGACGTATTCGCTGAAGCCCTCCTCGCAGAGCGCCTCGGGCAGGGCGATCACCCGCGGCAGTGAGCGTGGTGCCGGCAGGATGGCCAGCCCTCCCTCGCGGCCGAAGGCGTCCTTGCCCTCTAGCTGGACGATGAAGTTGAGGCTCTTGTTGACCAGACGTGGGAAGGGGTGAGAAGGGTCCAGGCCGATGGGGCTGATCACCGGCATGATCTGGGTCTCGAAGTAGTCGCGCACCCAGGTGCGCTGGGCCTCGGACCAGTTCCCGCGGCGGCGGAAACGCAGCCGCTGGGCCTCCAGAGCGGGAATCAAAACCTCGTTGAGGATCTGGTACTGGCGCGCCACCTGGGCATGGGCGATCTGGGAGATCTCGGCCAGCACCGAGCGCGGCGAGCGACCGTCAGCACCGGTGGAGTCATCGCCGAGCAGAATCTGATTCTTGAGGCCTGCCACGCGGATCTCGAAGAACTCGTCCATGTTGGACGAGAAGATCAGCAGGAACATCAGCCGGTTGAGCAACGGATGCGCCTCGTCGAGCGCCTGTTCGAGGACCCGGACGTTGAACTGCAGGTGCGAGAGCTCGCGGTTGAAGTAGAGCCCGGGGTCAGTCAGGTCCGCATCCGGGTCCGGCAACGCCTTGGGCTTGATGCCGGTGCGGGTCTGGTTCAACCGCGGGGTGGGCGGCTCAGGAGGTTCGCCACCCTGTGCGGGTCTGGGGATATCGGACTCTCGTTCGGGACCGCGTGTTTCTTCCATGGGGGATCCTGTGGTCGGGCGGAAGGGCGCTGTCCCTCCCGTCGTCTATGACGTCGCGAGCAGCCGCGCCGCTCGCTTGGCGAAGTAGGTCAGCACGCCATCGGCGCCGGCGCGCTTGAAGCAGAGCAGTGATTCGAGGATCACCTCATCCGTCTCCAGCCAGTCATTCTCGAAGGCGGCCATGTGCATAGCGTACTCGCCGCTCACCTGATAGGCGAAGGTGGGCACCCTGAGCTCGTCCTTCACCCGACGCACCACGTCTAGGTAGGGCATGCCAGGCTTGATCATCACCATGTCGGCCCCCTCGGCCAGATCCAGCGCCACCTCATGCAGCGCCTCGTCACCATTGCCCGGGTCCATCTGGTAGGTGGTCTTGTCCGCGCGGCCGAGATTGCCGGCCGAGCCTACGGCATCGCGGAAAGGGCCATAGTAGTGCGAGGCGTACTTGGCGCTGTAGGCCATGATGCGGGTGTTGACCAGCTGCTCCTGTTCCAGCACCTGGCGAATCGAGCCGACCCGCCCATCCATCATGTCCGAGGGCGCCACCACATCGGCACCGGCCTCGGCATGGGAGAGCGCCTGCTTGAGCAAGGTTTCCACCGTGCGGTCGTTGTGGACGTAGCCTGCCTCGTCGAGAATGCCATCCTGGCCATGGCTGGTATAGGGGTCGAGCGCCACGTCGGTGATGATGCCGAGCCCGGGGAGCGCCTCTTTGAGGGTGCGCACGCTGCGCTGGACGAGGCCCGAGGCGTTGTAGGCCTCCTCGGCGAGTTCGCTCTTGAGCTTCTTGCTCACCACCGGGAACAGGGCGATGGCCGGGATGCCCAGCGCGAAGGCCTCCCGGGCCTCCTCGATCAGCAGGTCGAGGGATAACCGGTCCACACCGGGCATGGAGGCCACCGCCTCGCGCTGGCCCTCGCCTTCCAGCACGAATACCGGCCAGATCAGGTCGGCCGAGGTCAGGGTGTGCTCGCGCATCAGGCGGCGGGAGAAATCGTCGCGCCGCATGCGGCGCAGGCGCGAGGTTGGAAACTGGCGTGTGGTCATGAAGCTCAAGGCGTCTCTCCGTAGATGAAAATCGGAACCGCCATCGGTCATTCTGGTGATGCAGGATGACGATGTGATGACAGCAAGACTCGAATGGATTGAGTATATCAGTGTCCCCCTTCGTCGAAAGCCGCTTCTTGTCGCACCCGGGCCGACTCTCTAAAGTGAAGGTTCGCGGATTCCAGGCCTGGTTTCGCCGGGCGACTACCTTCAAGGAGAAAGGCATGAGCAAACAGGTGGCGGTTATCCTCTCGGGATGCGGGGTGCAGGATGGAGCCGAGATTTACGAGACGACCCTGGCACTGCTGCGCCTCGACCAGCTGGGTCTGGGCTATCGCTGCTTCGCCCCTGACATCGAGCAGTATCATGTCGTCGATCATCGTCGTGGCGAGGTGGTCGAGGGTGAGCGTCGCAACGTGCTGACGGAGTCGGCGCGCCTGGCTCGCGGCGAGATCTCGCCCCTCGATGAGCTTGATGCCGATGACTTCGATGCGGTCATCCTTCCCGGCGGCTTCGGCGTCGCCAAGAACCTCTCTGACTTCGCCTCGGCGGGTGCCGGCATGCAGGTGATCGACACGCTGACCGAGGCGCTGGCCGGCTTCCATGAAGCACGCAAGCCGATCGGTCTGATATGCCTCAGCGCGGTGCTGGTGCCACGCCTGCTCGACCCCGGCATCGCCGTCACCGTGGGGCATGATCCCGGCGTCGCCGGCGCAATCAGTGCCATGGGCGGCCTGCACCGCAGTTGCGGTGTCGAGGATATCGTGGTGGATTTCGAGAACCGCGTGGTGACCACTCCGGCCTACATGCTGGCCACCCGCATCAGCGAGGCCGCTACCGGTATCTTCAAGCTGGTCGATCGCATCGACGAGCTGATGGATCTTTGACCCGGCTACGCCGGGGAGTTAGAAGCGATAAGCCGTAAGCTGTAAGTTAAGCTTCCAGGGCATTGAGCCTTGGGGGTTTCTTATGGCTTGCAGCTTACAGCTGCTGGTCCTCCACGTCCTTCTCGCGCTTGCGGCGTACCAGCCGACCGAACAGCAGGCCGACCTCATAGAGCAGGTACATCGGTACCGCCAGCAGGCTCTGGGAGACCACGTCCGGCGGTGTGAGCAACATGCCGATGACGAAGCAACCCAGCACCACGTAGGGACGCTTCTGTGACAGGGTCTCCACCGTAGTGGCGCCTGAGAGGATCAGCAAGAAGGTGGCGATGGGGATCTCGAAGGCCACCCCGAAGGCGAAGAACAGCTTGAGGACGAAGTTCAGGTACTGGTTGATGTCGGTCATCACCGCGACATTCTCCGGCCCGGTCTGGGTGAAGAACTGGAATAGCAGCGGGAAGACCACGTAGTAGGCGAAGGCGGCGCCGCCATAGAACAGCGCCACGCTGGAAGCCAGGATCGGCAGCGCCAGGGCCTTCTCGTTGTCATAGAGCCCTGGCGCCACGAAGGCCCAGGCCTGGTGGAGCACATAGGGCACGGCGATGAACACCGCCACCACCAGGGTCAACTTGAACGGTGCGAGAAAGGGCGAGGCCACCTCGGTGGCAATCATCTGTGAGCCTTCGGGCAGCAGCGCCATCAGTGGCTGGGCAACGAAGGTGTAGATGTCGTTGGCGAATGGATACAGACCCAGGAAGATCACCAAGATCGCGATCACCGCGCGCATCAGTCGTGAGCGTAGCTCGACCAGGTGCTCGATCAATGGGGCCTGGTTCTGCTCCTGGGGGTCACCGGTGTTGCTCATCGGGGGCAGAATCCTTGTCGGCGGTGGAGGCATCGGCGGGGCGCTGGGCATCGTCCTCGCTGCCCGTGCGAGCCCGGCTCAGGGCATCGTCGAGCTGCTTCTCGGCGGGGGCGGCCGGCGAGGCTTTATTGGCATCGTTAGCCACCGAGGCTGACGGGCGCTCGCCGGCATCCTCCTCGGCAATGCTCTCCACGCCGCGCTTGACCTGCTTGACGCCCTCATCGAGTTTCTTCTGCTGCTCGTTGAGTTTCTGGCGCAGCTCCTCCGCCTCGAGCTGAGCACTGATCTCGCGCTGCATGCCCGAAACGCTGCGCTTGATCTTGCCGATCCACAGCCCCAGGGTACGCGCCGCCTTGGGCAGGCGCTCGGGACCCAGCACCAGCAGGCCCACCACGCCGATCAGCATCAGTTCGAGAAAGCCCATATCGAACATGGCGGGTTACTTGCGCTCTTCCTGGTGCTCTTGTTGGTCGTGGGCCTTCTGCTCGGCCTTGACGTCGTAGGTGTTGAGCCCTTCTTCATGGCTGACGCGGGCCTGGGGATCATCCGCCTGCTCGGCCTCGTCCTTTTCCTTCTCCTCCTCGTGCATGGCCTTCTTGAAGCCCTTCACGGCGCCGCCCAGGTCGCCGCCGACGTTGCGCAGCTTCTTGGTGCCGAAGATCAGGATAATGATGCCGAGAACGATCAGCAGCTGCCAGATACTGATACCACCTAACATAGTTGCTTCCTCAGGTTGGGGCTCCGGGGGGGGCACCCCCGGCAGGGCCAGTTGACGCTAGGATTGCCGCGCAGCTTTCTCATCGTGTCCAGAGACACCGAAGCGGCGGGCCAGCTCATCTAGGACCAGGTGATGGTCGAGGCCCAGGTGCGAGAGCATGACCAGGCTATGAAACCACAGGTCGGCCGTTTCGGCGATCAACGCTTGGCGTGTCGACGCATCGCCGTGCTCGGCATCCTTGGCGGCCAGCAGGGTCTCGGTGGCTTCCTCGCCGACTTTCTCCAGTATCTTGTTGAGTCCCTGGTGATGCAAGGCCGCTACATAGGACTCCTGTGGCTGTGCCAGGCGGCGTTGTTCGAGCACGACCTGGAGACGGTCTAGGATATCGCTCATGGGTGAAGGTTCCGTTGCAGTGGATGGAAAGTGGCGCAGCCCTCACTGCCAGGCCAGTAGCAGTACGCCGAGGGCAACAGCGGCCAGGGTTGGCCAGGGCTGGCCTGCGGCCCACTCACCCAGCGGCTGCCAGGCCAGCGCGACGGCCAGTAGAAGCAGACCCAGGCGTAGCCGCCGCTGGCTTTTACCCCGTTGAGTCAGCTGCCGGGAGATGACACCCATGGCCTCGGCCTGGCGGCGGCGCTGACGATGTTCCCCCTCGGCACGGCTGAGGACCTGATAGGCGAGCACCGGCAACTCGGGCAGCTGGCGCGAGAGTTCCGGGGCCTGTCGCTTGAGCGACTGCCAGAGGCCGCTGGCGCCGGCGCGCTCCTTCATCCAGCGCTCCAGGTAGGGCTTGGCGGTGCTCCACAGGTCAAGGTCGGGATAGAGCTGGCGGCCCAGTCCTTCGATGTTGAGCAGCGTCTTCTGCAGCAGCACCAGTTGAGGCTGTACTTCCATGTTGAAGCGCCGAGCGGTCTGGAACAGGCCCAGCAGCACTTGGCCGAAGGAGATGTCCTTGAGCGGCTTCTCGAGTATTGGCTCACACACGGTGCGGATCGCCGCGGCGAACTCGTTGGCGCGGGTCTGCTCGCCCACCCAGCCGGACTCGATATGCAGCGCCGCCACCTCGTAGTAATCCTGGTGGAAGAAGGCCAGCAGGTTGCGCGCCAGGTAGTCCTGGTCCTCGCGGGTCAGGCTGCCGACGATGCCGCAGTCGATAGCGATGTACTGCGGGTCCTGGGGATGCTCGAAAGAGACGAAGATGTTGCCCGGATGCATGTCGGCATGGAAGAAGTTGTCGCGGAACACCTGGGTGAAGAAGATCTCCACGCCGCGTTCGGCCAGCTTCTTGAGGTCAGTGCCCTGGGCGAGCAGCGCTGCGGTATCGGCCACCGGCACGCCGTAAATGCGCTCCTGCACCATCACCCGGCGGTGGGTCAGTTCCCAGTGGATGGCTGGCACGTAGAGCAACGGCGAGCCCTTGAAATTGCGCTTGAGCTGGGAAGTGTTGGCGGCCTCCTTGGTGAGGTCGAGCTCGTCGAACAGGGTGGCCTCGTAGTCGCGCACCACCTCCACCGGGCGCAGCCGGCGGGCCTCGGGTATGCGTGCTAGTACGCTGGCGAAGCGATACATCAGCGCCATGTCCTGGCGCATCACGCGCTCGATTCCCGGGCGAATGATCTTGATCACCACAGCCTCGCCCCCGTGCAGCCGGGCGGCATGCACCTGGGCGACGGAGGCCGAGGCCAGCGGCTCGGGCTCGAAACTGGCAAAGGCTTCTTCCAGCGACATCGCCAGTGCCTCCTCGACCAGGGCCATGGCCTGGCGACCGGGGAACGGCGGCACGCGATCCTGGAGGCGCTGCAGCTCGTCGGCGATATCCTTGGGCAACAGGTCACGACGGGTCGAGAGCATCTGGCCAAACTTGACAAAGATCGGTCCCAGCGACTCCAGGGCCAGGCGCAGACGCTCGCCGCGGGAGCGGTCGCCGAGGGGCACCATTCGCAGTGGCGAGACCATGAACAGCCCGCGCAGCCACCAAGGCAGTCGCGTCAGCGGCAGCAGGGTGTCGAGGCGGTAGCGTGTGATCACCCAGGCGATGCGCGAGAGCCGCAGGATCATGGGGTCGTCTCCGGCGCCGCCAGGCGGCGGCGCAGGCGCGCTAGGCGTGCCTCGAGGCGGTCGGTGGCGATCTCCATTTCGGTCAGGTGATCGCGCATCGCCTCGAGCTGATGGCGCCCCGGCAGCAGGCGTGCCTCCTCGAAGACGTACTCCCCCACGTCGGCGCATAGCTCCTGGCGGGTGCGCAGCCCCCAGCGCCCCAGGCTGCGCAGTCCTTCGGCCAGGCTGTGGGCCGCAATGTCACCGAGCCAGCGGGCGAGTTCCGCCTCCCAGTCCAGGTCGAGGTCGAGCAGCAGGTCGCGGGTTGCTTCCAGCAGGGTCAAACGCCCGCGAACGGCGAGCTTGCCCTGGAACATCAGGCGCTCCACCGACGCCCCGCCGAGCAGTTCACCGAGGGTCTCGGCATCCAGCTCGACCACCGCGTCGAAGGCCGCCTCGTCGAAGCTCTCCTCGGCAGTGTCGTCGGGGCGCAGCAGGTCGAGGCCGGTCGGGTGGAAGTGGATGGCCAGCGCCAGGGCGGGATGCTCCAGGCGCAGCAGCAGGCGCTGACCGTCCAGCTGCGCCAGACGCGACGGGGCCGCTGGGTCGCGGGCGAGCAGGGCGTTCAGGGTGCGTTCCAGGGCGGTTAGCAATAACATTATAATTTGATGCCGCGATGCAGGGCGACGATGCCCCCGGTGAGATTGGTATACTCGACCCGCTCCAGCCCGGCGGCTTCCATCATCGCCTTGAGGGTCTGCTGGTCGGGATGCATGCGGATCGACTCGGCCAGGTAGCGGTAGCTGTCGGCGTCGCCTGCCACCCGTTCGCCGATCTTCGGCAGCAGGCGGAAGGAGTACTCGTCGTAGGCCCTGGAGAGCAGCGGATTGCCCGGCTTGGAGAATTCCAGCACCAGCAGCCGGCCACCGGGCTTGAGCACCCGGGTCATGGAGCGCAGGGCGGCGTCCTTGTCGGTGACGTTGCGCAGTCCGAAGGCAATGGTGATGCAGTCGAAGGTGTTGTCGGGGAAGGGCAGGCACTCGGCGTTGGCCTGGACGTACTCGACGTTGCCGCCGACGCCGCTGTCGAGCAGCTTGTCGCGGCCGACCCGCAGCATGGATGCGTTGATGTCGGCCAGCACCACCCGTCCGCGGGGGCCCACCATGCGCGAGAACTTGGCCGTGAGATCCCCGGTACCGCCGGCGATGTCGAGCACGCTGTGGCCGGGGCGCACCCCGGCGCGCTCGATGGTCAGCCGCTTCCAGAGGCGATGGATGCCCATCGACATCAGGTCGTTCATGATGTCATAGCGGGCCGCCACCGAGTGGAAGACATGGGCCACGCGCGAGGCCTTCTCCTCGACTGGGACTTCCTGGTAGCCGAAGTGTGTGGTGTGCTTGTCACTGGCGCTCATGCCGTGGGGCTCCCGAATCGCTGTGATGAGGGGAGGCCTGGCGGCCTCGCGATGGGCGCCATTGTAGCCTTCCCCGGCGGCGATTGTCTTGACGCCACCCCTACAGCTGCTTGATCTCGATGCCCAGGGGCTCCCGGGAGGCGCCGGCCTCTTCCAGGCGGCGCAGATAGTCGGCCCAGTTGGCCTCGCGACGCCAAATCAGGTCATAGAGGTAGTCCCAGCTGAAGAGCCCGCTGTCGTGGCCGTCGTCGAAGTGCAGCTTCAGCGCGTAGCGGCCGGCCTGGGTGATGTCCTTCAGGCCCACGTGCTTCTTGCCCACCTGCAGGGTGGCGGTATCGGGGCCATGGCCGCGCACCTCGGCGGAGGGCGAGAAGACCCGCAGGTACTCCACCGACAGCCGGTAGCTCTCGCCGCCCTCGTAGACGAGCTCAAGCTCACGCTCCTTGCGATGGTAATGCACATTGGTGGGGATAGGGGCTGTCATAAGCACCTCCGGTAAGAGGTAAGTCGGAAGAGAGAAAAAGTCAGGCAAGCAGGGCTGTGCTCATGTCTTCCCTTTTCAAGGCGCGAAGCGCCGCTCTTCTTCCTTGCAGCGGCGCAGCCGCGCCTTACAAGATATACCGCGAGAGGTCTTCGTCCATCGCCAGCTCGCCGAGCTGGGAGTCGACGTAGGCGGCATCGATCGACAGCGGGCTGTCGAAGTCGCCGCCCAGGTAGGAGGCCTCCTCGAGCAGGCGCTCCATCACCGTGTGCAGGCGCCGGGCGCCGATGTTCTCGGTGCCTTCGTTGACTTTCCAGGCAATCTCGGCGATGCGCGCGATGCCCTCCTCGGTGAAGGCCACCTCGAGCCCCTCGGTGGCCAGCAGCGCCTGATACTGCTTGGTCAGCGCGGCAGAGGGTTCGGTGAGGATGCGCTTGAAGTCCTCCGGCGTCAGGGCGTTGAGCTCAACGCGGATCGGCAGTCGACCCTGCAGCTCGGGGATCAGGTCCGACGGACGCGAGAGGTGGAAGGCGCCGGAGGCGATGAACAGGATGTGGTCAGTCTTGACCATGCCGTACTTGGTGGAGACCGTGGAGCCCTCGATCAGCGGCAGCAGGTCGCGCTGCACCCCCTCGCGGGAGACCTCTCCACCGCTGGACTGGCCACTGCCCTTGCAGACCTTGTCGATCTCGTCGAGGAAGACGATGCCGTTCTGTTCCACCGCCTCGACAGCGCGGCTCTTGATATCGTCCTCGTTGACCAGCTTGCCGGCCTCCTCGTCGCGCAGCAGGCTGAAGGCGTCCTTCACTGCCACCCGGCGGATTTCGCTCTTCTGCTTGCCCATGCCGGCGAACAGGTTCTGCAGCTGGCTGGTCATTTCCTCCATGCCCGGCGGGGTCATGATGTCAACGCCGGCGCCCTGGGGGGTGACCTCGATGTCGATCTGCTTGTCGTCGAGCTGTCCCTCACGCAGCTTCTTGCGAAATATCTGGCGGGTCGAGCTATCCTGGCGCGGGGCATCCTCCTGGCCCCGAGGCGGCGGTAGCAGGGCATCGAGGATGCGCTCCTCTGCGGCATCCTCGGCACGATGGCCCACCTCGGCCTTGGCCTGCTCGCGCACCAGCTTGATGGCGGCCTCGGTCAGGTCACGGATGATCGATTCGACGTCGCGGCCCACGTAGCCCACCTCGGTGAACTTGGTGGCCTCAACCTTGATGAAGGGGGCACCGGCGAGCTTGGCCAGGCGGCGAGCGATCTCGGTCTTGCCCACGCCGGTGGGGCCGATCATCAGAATGTTCTTGGGGGTCACTTCCTGGCGCAGCTCGCCGTCGAGCTGCATGCGCCGCCAGCGGTTACGCAGGGCAATGGCCACGGCGCGCTTGGCATCCTGCTGGCCGACGATGTACTGGTCCAGGGCGTGGACGATCTCGCGGGGGGTCATCCGGGTCATGGTCAGAGCTCTTCCAGGGTGACGTTATGGTTGGTGAACACGCAGATATCAGCGGCGATGGACAGCGATTTCTCGGTGATCTCGCGGGCCCCGAGGTCGGTATTCTCGAGCAGGGCGCGGGCGGCGGACAGGGCGAAGTTCCCGCCGGAGCCGATGGCGATGATGCCGCGTTCGGGCTCCACCACGTCGCCGTTGCCGGTGATGATCAGCGAGGCATCCTTGTTGGCCACGGCGAGTAGCGCCTCTAGGCGGCGCAGGGCGCGGTCGGTACGCCAGTCCTTGGCCAGCTCCACGGCGGCCTTGACCAGGTTGCCCTGGTACTTTTCCAGCTGCGCCTCGAAGCGCTCGAAGAGGGTGAAGGCATCGGCGGTACCGCCGGCGAAGCCGGCCAAAACCTGGCTGTGGTAGAGGCGTCGCACCTTGCTGGCGTTGCCCTTCATCACGGTGTTGCCCAGCGAGACCTGGCCGTCACCGGCCAGCGCCACCTCATCGCCGCGGCGCACGGAAACGATCGTGGTCATGGGGGACTCCTTGGGGGAGCGCGGGGCTCCCGATAACTGGCGGCGCCGCGGGCAGGGCCGGGCGCCGTGGATGAACGTAAGGAGTGACGTGCGGGCGGGGGGCGAGGAATTCAAGCGCAGTCGTGTCTCATCGTCCGGCCAGTCAGTTCTGCAGCTGGATCAGCAGTGGCTCGATGCCCTGGGTGAGCATCAGGTCCTTTGCGCGGGTGAGCTCGCGCCGGTCGCTATAGGGGCCGACCTGCACCCGGTGCCAGGTGTCGCCGCCGTCGGCCTTGACCTTGCTGATCTTGGCCAGCAGACCGAAGTCGCGCAGCCGACCGGCCAGCCTGCTGGCATCGTCCGCCTCGCGGAAGGACGCGGCCTGCAGCATGAAGCGGGCATCGGACGGCGGCGTGTTCGACTGGCGCGTATCCGGGCGCTGCTCCTTTGCGGCAGTATCGGTCTTCATGGTGGCGGCGATCACCCGGGCGATGGGGTCGTCGCCAGCCGCTGCCTCAGGTGCCGCAGGACGCCGGGGCGAGGAGGTGGTGGACACCGGCATCTGGCCCTCGGGGGCAATCACCTCGGATTCGGGTAACAGGGTGTAG
>Ga0114983_1000607_pt1 | contig 14992 bp, 13 predicted proteins | sample Shrwel_input2_RT_FD_87182 | JGI IMG/M metagenome (GOLD analysis project Ga0114983, IMG submission 87182) | Subsurface microbial communities from deep shales in Ohio, USA - Utica-3 well 1 S input2 RT | ecosystem: Environmental > Aquatic > Deep subsurface > Shale gas/oil reservoir > Produced... | reverse complement strand
GCAGGCTTGCAAGCGGAAAGAATGTTTGGGTCAAGTCCTGCAAAGTGGGTGACGCCAGCAAGGGTGCGATATTTCACGACTACGCCATCAAGGAGAAAACAACTTGAGCGAGACCAAGATGAGTGAGTACATCAAGGGGTTCGACGACGGCTACAGCTACGTGCTGACCCAGATCGAGCGCCACCCCCGCCTGACCACTGCCGAGCTGCTGAAGTACCTCAGGGGGGAGAAGATGGAGATCGGACCATCTGTCCTCCCCGCCCGGGAGAGGGACAAGCACTGTGATTGAATATAAAGGCCAAGCAAAGTGTGGGGGTATTGCACACTCTTGAATTTTCTGTTCAAATACTCCTACAGCAAAACGAGCTGGGTAACTGAAAGACACACCATGAACTACGCAAACCACTACGGCTACTCTGATGTCAACCCTTACGAGGTGGTCAAGGTCATCAGCGACAAGACTATCGAAGTCCGCGAGATGGACTCAGAGAAAGACCCGAGCTGGGTTCCTGACTGGCACGTCGGTGGCTTCGCAGGCCATTGCTCCAACCAGCAAGAGCAGAAGTGGTTCATCAAGAGCAACACCGAGAACCCAGTGGTCCGCATCCGTCTGGGTAAGCAGGGCTGGAAAGACAAGCATGGCCGCAAGTTCGGCCTGAGTGAGCAGCCAGTCCGTTTTTATGACTACAACTTCTGAGGTGACCATGACAACAATGGGCAGCATGTTCGACGAGGTGGAGGCCGAGCTGCTCAAGCAGTTCAAGGCCTTGACCCCCAAGCAGTTGGAGATTGAGGAGCACCGCCGCAAGCTCCAGCGCGAGTACGAGGCGTCGCTCAACAACATCGAGACCGACGAGGACCGCGCCGACAAGGACGAGTACCCGGACGACGAGGATTAGAATTGACAGGCCCCGGGAATCCGGGGGCCAACACGCATGGGGATTGAGGAAGGTCGGCGCGAGATTCGCCGTTTAAGCCCGAAGGCGGTGGGTTCGATCCCCACCAGTCCCCAGCCGTGTTGGTGGCAAGGAAAGCAAACGGAGCATGGGCAAGTCGAGACACATTGGAAACGATGACCAGATACCGCACCGGCCACCAACAACCAACATGCGGGTAAGCCCAAGGTGGGACGCCAGCCTTCCAAGCTGCGCTGAGTGGAGTTCGACTCTCCCTACCCGCTCCATTTGCCCTGAACTTGAACAACAGGGTAAACTTCGGGCATCCATATGTCTCTGAAAGTACGAGATGCCACGCAAAAGCACCAAAACAGCCCCACAGGGCGAAAACTCCGCGCAAGAAGGGGTAGACACACCCCCGATGCCTTCCATCACCCAAATCCTCGAAGATGCAGCCAGTAAGGGTAAACCCGAAGGCTTCGCCGCAAAAGGAAAAAAGATGGGAAGACCGACAATCTTCAGCCAGCAGTTGGCAGACATCATCTGTATCCGCATAGCAGAGGGAGAAAGCCTAAGGGAGATATGCCGGGATGAAGACATGCCGGAGAGGGTGACGATCTACCGTTGGTTGCAAGCAGACCCTGACTTTTGTAACCACTACACCCGCGCCAGAGAGGACCAAGCCGACACTCTGGCCGACGAGATCATTGCCATCGCTGACGAGCAGCCCGAGATCATTGCCGTGACCAACAAGCGCACGGGTGAGTTGATCGAGCACAAGCTGGACGGTGCCTTCCTCCAGTGGCAGAAGAACCGCATTGACGCCCGCAAGTGGACGGCCATGAAGCTCAAGCCCAAGAAGTACGGCGACCGCCAGATCCTTGCTGGTGACGCAGAGAACCCGCTGGAGGTGCAGAACGACGCCATGACCATCTTGGCCGCAGCCGTGAAGAACCTCGAACTCAAGCGTCAGACCGTCAATGAAGAGTGATCTGCTGGAGACGCTGCAAGACCCGGAAGTCCTGCAGGCCCTGAGCGTCGCCCCTGACACCCACAAGATGGCCTTCGCCAAGCGGGCTAAGTGGCTCACAGAGGCGCACAACCACCAAGTGCTGCCCCATGGCAACTGGTGGTCGATCTGGCTGCTGCTGGCTGGCCGTGGAGCCGGGAAGACCCGCACCGCTGCCGAACAGATCTGGTGGTGGGCATGGGAGCACCCCGGAACCCGCTGGCTGGTCTCCGCCCCAACGAGCGCCGACGTCCGGGCCACCTGCTTTGAGGGTGACTCTGGGCTGCTGGCCGTCATCCCAAAGATCCTGATCGCTGACTACAACAAGCAGATGCACGAGCTGAAGCTGGTCAACGGCTCCCTGATCAAGGGTATACCTGCATCCGAGCCTGAGCGCTTCCGGGGTCCACAGTTCGTGGGAGGTTGGTGTGATGAATTGGCCGCATGGGAGTATCTGCAAGAAGCATGGGATCAAATTCAGTTTGGTATGCGCCTTAAGGTCAACCCTGACTGGAAGACCCGCCTGATATGCACCACCACCCCGCGCCCCAAGGACCTGATCGTCGAGCTGGTGGGCCGGGAAGGGGATGACGTTCACCTGACGACCGCCTCGACCTACGCCAACATCGACAACTTGTCGGACAACTTCCGCAAGCAGATCATGCAGTACGAGGGCACCAAGCTCGGCCAGCAGGAGATCTATGCCGAGATCCTTGACCCCGAGGAGGGCGGCATCGTCAAGAGGGACTGGTTCAAGCTCTGGCCAGCCAACAAGCCGCTGCCCAAGCTGGAGTTCATCCTGCAGAGCTACGACTGCGCCTTTACCGAGAAGGCCCAGAACGACCCCACCGCCTGCATCAGCTTCGGGGTGTTCAAGCCTCAGGACGGCGGGATGTGCGTGCTGGTCATGGACGCTTGGCAGGACCGCTTACAGTACCCTGACATGAAGGACAAGGTGCTGGAGGAGTACGAGTCCGTCTACGGCGAGGGCAAGGACGCACGCCGGGTCGATCTGGTGCTGGTGGAGGAGAAGGCCTCGGGCATCTCCCTGATCCAAGACCTGCAGCGTGCCCACGTCTTCGTGCGTGCCTACAACCCCGGGCGGGCCGACAAGGTCCAGCGGCTGTCCATCGTGGCGAACATCATCCGGGCTGGCCGGGTGTGGATACCCGAGAGCAGCAACCGTAAGGGATACGTCAGGGACTGGGCCGAGGGCATGGTCAGCCAGATCTGCTCCTTCCCGGAGACAACCCACGACGACTTCTGTGACGCCATGAGCCAAGCCCTGCGCTACCTGCGAGACTCTGGCTGGCTGAACATCGACCCACCACCACCGGAAGACTACGATGCCGATGATGTCATTGACGCAGGCTGGGAGCACCGCAAGCGCGAGAACCCCTACGCCGCCTAAGCTGACCCGCTGCGAGGTGCTGGGCGTCTGCCAAGGGGTAAAGCGCTGCAAGGCCTGCCCCGGCCTCAGGGTGGACTTGACCAACCCCCGAAGGCATAATCAGGGCAAATCTACCCTCTAAGGCTCGAACATGCCCAAACCCTCCGAGCAAGCCGCCTTCGGCATCTATCCTCAAGCAGGAAAGCGCGGCCAACGCAAGCCCACCGCAAGAGAGCAGCTTGCTCAGATCTTCTCCGACGACCGAGCGATGGAGCTGCCCAAGCTCGAAGACTATGACCTGTCCGTCCCAACCATGGAAAATCGCGCCCTGAGCCAGCGCATATCTGCGCGTCAGGCCGACCTTAAGCGTCAATCTGATGAAGCCATGTCCCCGCTGGAGAAGATTGCCGGTGGCATGCAGACTGGACGGCTGATCGGCTCCGGGATGTACCAAGCGGCCAAGTCCCTGCCCACGGCCATCACCAAGGGCGGCAAGGCGGCTGAGGAGTACATCGCTGAGAACATCTACAAGCCCAACCAGCCCAAGGCCTACGAGTACGCCGGGGACATCGGTGACTTCCTGTCCAGCCTTGAGACGGACTACAAGATCCCGCCCATCATCCCTGAGGCCATGATGCTGCAGAACGTGATCGGCCCAGCCACACGTCAGGCAGGCAGAGCAGCCCAGCAGGGGGCAAGGCAGGGCGCACTGAACCTTGCAGCCCCTCGCACCCTGAACCCTCAGGCTGGCGTCATCAAGCTCAAGGGCGGGAACTGGCTAGGCGGCAACATCATGGGCAACATCGACGAGAACGTCAAACGCCTGAAGCCCATCAAAGACCCTGAAAAACGGCTGGCCGCAGCCGAGGCGCAGCTTGCAAGCATGAAAAATGCCGGTGGTTACGACGAAAGAACCTTGCAATCCCAGCAAGATGTCATTGATATTTATAAACAACAGCAGGCCGTCAACAACTGGGTGACAAGCAATGTTGGCAAGTACGTCAAGAACCAGATGGGCACCCCAGAAGACCCGCTGCGTAAGCTGTTTGACAAGCGCACCAAAGAGATCGAGGCCAAGTTCGCTAAGGACATGGAGCGTGCCAAGCGGTTCGAAGACCGTGCTTTGGACGAGCCAGATCCACGCCGCCAAGCCAACTTCTTGCGTGAAGCCGAGCAACTGCGCAATGAGGCTGTGGCCGAGCGCAGCTTCGCCATGGAGCACATCACCCACGTCCCCGGTCGCATGGAGGACTACAGCCCAGAGGCTGACTACGCACTGAAGGCACGCCGTGCTGAGGCTGGCTTCCCTGCTGAGGGCATGGGCGAGTCCGAGATGGCAAAGCGGTGGGAGACCTTGACCGATGACGCCATCGTGTCCATGAGGGCCGGAGATGTTCAAGAAACCAAGAACATCCTTGCCCAAGCTCAAGACGCTGAACGTGCAGCCAAAACCAAGCAACTTGAGGTTGCCCAGAAGTTTGACAAGCATCTTCGTGATCGCGGCCTCAGCGAAAACGAAATTAAAGTTTTGAATGAAAAGACGCCGATTGCCGATAAGGCTGACATGATTCAAGACAGGGAGTACGGCGAACTAAGTTACGCCTACAACAAGCTGCGCTCCGAGCTTCGCCGCGATGAGTTTGCCGCAGGCCAGCAGAACCCGTTCATTGACAAGCTCGACCCAGACACGTTGCTTTACTCAGGCAACACCGCCGACATGGGCTTTGATCATGTGATCGACGTGATCAAGCAAGACGTGGCCGAGGGCCGCATCCGTCCCGAGCAATTGAGCAAGGTGAGCATGGAGGACGCTGTCCGCCGCACCGCCGAGTACGACCAAGAGATGGCAATCAAGATGCGCGAGACAGCCCTCAAGAACCAAGAGGGCTTCCCGCTGTACAAGGAGTATCCGGAGGGCTACCGGTGGATTGAGTTGGCCCCAAGCAAAGAGCCAAAAGTTTATACAGCCGACAATCTTCCAAAAGGATTTGCGCTGACAAAAGATCGGGACGGGTACTATCAAGTTGAAAACCGCAGAACCGGCGAAACGCCAATAACAGACAGCTTTTCAAGAGATCCCGAAGAAGCAATTGCAAAGTTCAACCAGTTTTTGCAGGCTAAAAAACGTGACTTTGATTTAGAGGATGCTTTGAAGTACGAAGGCGACACCATGGGCCACTGCGTTGGTGGCTACTGCCCTGACGTAATCTCAGGCAAGTCCCGCATATATTCTTTGCGCGACGCCAAGGGTGAGCCTCATGTGACGGTAGAGGTTGGAAAGGCGCAAGGTCGCACAGAATACGGCGACATGCAAAAAATTTACGACCAAGCTCAGCAAGAAGCTAATCAGGCAAACTTTGCTACAACTGGTGAGTTCAACAACTTCTACAACGACCGGGTCAAAGAGTTGCAGATGGCGCTGATTGACAAGCAGCAAGCCGAACTCGATCCTCGCATCATTCAGATCAAAGGCAAGCAGAACGCCGCACCCAAGGACACTTACCTGCCATACGTGCAAGACTTTGTGCGCAGCGGCCAGTGGTCTGATGTGGGTGACTTGGGTAACACTGGGTTGTACAAAGCAGATCCAAGTGAGCTGGGGATGTTCATCCCATCTGACCCAAGGCTCAAGAGTTTGCCCGGTCGCCGGACGGAGGACTTCGAGAAGGCCAAGCAGGCTGGCCTGTTCGGTGACCAGAAGTACTTCACCCGCAGCGAGTGGGAAGACATCCTGCGCAAGCAGATCGAGTCCGAGTCTGGCCCGTTGCCGCCACTGCCTGATGAAGGCATGGCCCGTGGTGGCCGTGTCCACTTCTCCGACAACCCAGACGTCATGCAGCTTGAGCTGGCTGGCGGTGGACTGGTTGGCAAGCTGGCAAAGGCTGCGAAGACTGCCGCAAAGCCCGTGAAGGGCACGCAGGATGTCTTGCCTGCGGCAGAGCGTGATGCCAACCTCGCCAAGTTCCTTGAGCCTAGTGTTGTCAAAGATCGGATGTATCACGCTACATCTCGCGACTTCAACGAGTTTGCGGATAACCCAAGAGGGGTTCACTTTGTTACACCATCGCCTGAATGGGCGTATAAGTTTTTAAGTCAAGACGGGGGTATGCCGCCAAACCCTTCAATCATGCCGTTGCATATCAACGCAAGGAATCCGTTTGACTATGAAAACAGAAAGCATCGTGATGCTTTGGCCACTAAAGCCAGCATTGGTAAACTTGGGATGGACGAGATAAAAAAAGGAAAGTGGGGGCGAATTGAAGACCGCACCACCTTGCAAGCAATCAAAGATCTCGGACATGATGGCGTATATGTGAAAGAAAATGGCGTCAAAAACATTGGTGTTTTTGACCCTGCGCAAATCAAGTCAGCCATAGGCAACCGTGGCACATACGACATTGAGGAACCGGACATCACCAAGGCCGCTGGCGGTGCTGTCCAGATGTCTGGTGGCGGTGCTCTGGCAAAGATGGGCGCTAAGGGAGCGGCAAAGGGCGCAAAGGAGGCCGCTGTGCCTTTGAGCGTTCCTCGTGTTCGACCAACCACCAAGGACATCATGGAGGCCGCAGAGCGGGTTGGTAAGCAACAAGCTGGTGAGTTCGTTCGTTCCCCTTTACTCAAGGACACTACGAACCTTGCTGGACGCTCAAAAAGAGAGTTTGACCGACTCAAGAAGCTGGACTACAAGGTTACGCCCATCAAAGACCTGCCGGAGATGAAGCCCTACGAGGCGCAGGTGGGCGAGGTCAACATCGCTTTGCCGGGTGACCAGACCATCTCTGACATGCTCTTAGAGAGCGTTGATGGCATCCCGATTGGCACGACATCAGAGGGCGGTGCTTTGTTTGGCCGTGGCCGTCTGTCCGACCCGGAAGAGACCCGTGCGTTCTGGGCATCAAACATTGGCCCTGCAGAGTTGTTTCAGAAGAAGGTCACCGAGCTTGCCCAGTTGTATGACACCGACATGGTGACTGCGTACCACTTGGCGATGGGTCAAATGTCCAACAACTTCGCGCAGCACATGGCTGACGCAAGCATCAGGGCGATTGACTATTCCAAGCTCAACAAAGACAAGATGAACGCCTTCGACAAAGTCGTGTCCAAAGGCTACGTTGACCCAACAACTAAAGAGCGGGTGACATTCGAGAACTGGCCCGGTATTGCAAGCCCAGAGGAAGCCCTGCAGGCAATGAAGGAAGACCCGAAGCTGCGCAAGTGGTTCAACAACCGCATGAAGACAGAGAAGGTCACCAAGCCCCTTGATCTGCCAAACGCCAAGTCAATCGAGTACGCCATGACTGAGCCTGAGTTGAGGGACATGGAGATCAACCTCACCGGCCTGTCTGCTGGTCGCATGAAGCCCGGTGCTGAGTTGATTCCTGACTCTGCGCACCAGACCTACAGCCACGACATCCCGGGCACTGCTTTGGGTCGTGCGCCCGAGCTGTCCCCGTTCTCGATCAGCTTCCCTGATGTGACGGCATTTGTCCGCGAGAAGTACCGCCCACAGGACTTCACCGGCACCATTCAGAAGGTGTTCCCGCATCAGGTGGTTGATGAGGCCTACCTCGACGATATGTACAAGTACTACACCCAGTTGCGCAAGGTGCGCGGCTTCAACGAGGGTGGCGCGGTGCGCAAGGCCGCAGGTGGCGAGATCACCGCTGATGACCTGATCCTCGAAGAAAGGAAACTGTAATGGGTGTGCTCGATCTAGTCGGCAAGGCCGCAAAAGGGGCCAAGAAGGCCGCTCCGTTCTTCTCCAAGGCCGATATGGTCTTGGATGAGCTACCCCGTGGCAAGGGCTTGGGCAACGAGTTCTTGGGTGAGCTGGTGAAGAAGGGTGCAAAGCCCACCGAGCTGCGTGAGCGTGGCATCGAGAAGGCCTTGAAGGACAAGCCCAAGATGACCAAGGCCGAGGTCCAGAAGATCTTCGAGGAGAAGGCCCCGCCCAAGGTGCAAGAGAAGGTCTTAAGCAGCGACGTCCCTGACTACGACGAATGGCTTGAGAACAAAGCTCAAGAGATTTACGGCGTTGACTGGTTTGACTTGCGCAAAGATGAGCAGTCAAGGCTCAACAAGATGTACGGCGATCTTGAGCTGACCCAGTACGACAGGTACAAAACCCCGGGTGGCGAGAACTACCGAGAGATCCTGCTGAAGCTGCCAGTCAACACAGCAAATGCCAAAATTCTTGAGGCTGGCACCAACAAAACAAGCGGCAAGCCCTTTGTTTCTTTTGAGCTTAATGGTGAGAGATACGTCGTAGAGAAGACTGCCGGGGAAACTGATCAGCAGGCTGTCAGCAGGCGAATTGGCGGAATGCCGGAGCGCGGCAAAGTCTCTGGCTCAGACACGTACACCTCAAGCCACTACAAGACCGACCCCAACCTGCTGGCCCACATCCGTGTGCAGGACTTCAAGACGCCTGATGGCAAGAAGGTCTTGCTCGTTGACGAGATTCAGTCCGACTGGCATCAGGCTGGGCGCGACCTGAGGAACAAAGAGATCAAGCGCATCATGAACGAAACTGGCGTTGACAAGAAAACGGCCAGCGCACAGGTCCCAGATGATTACGGGTACAAAACAAACGAGCAATTACGCGAAGCAAAGACGGTCATTGACAAGGACGGATATTGGGAGGTGCGAGACCAAAACAACGAGTTCATCACCAATATCATGGGGTATCAATATCCAGACGCAGATCAGGCAAAGATTCTTGAAATTGCAAATGCTCGAATCAGTGAGGATGTTCCAACCCGGATAAAGCAGAGCGAGAAAGTTCCCGACGCCCCATTCAAAAAGAACTGGCACGAGCTTGCAATGAAGCGCGTGCTGGACTACGCAGCAGAGAACGGCTACGACAGCATCGCCATCACCCCGGGCGTGCAGCAGGTCAAACGATACGAGGATGCAACCCGGCAAGCGGTTGATGAGGTTGCCATGTACGGCGACACCCTTGTTGGCTTCAAGAATGGCCGCAGGGTGATTGAGCAGCCCATTTCCAGCCCCGACGAGCTTGAGCAGTACATCGGTAAGGACATGGCTCAGAAGCTGTCCAGCGCAGCGCCAGACATGAACTTCATCCGCTCCATCAAGGGCGAGGACATCACTGTCGGCGGCGAGGGCATGAAGGGCTTCTACGACAAGATCCTGCCCGACTACCTGAACAACTTCGGCAAGCCATACGGCTCCTCGGTCGGGGAGATGCGCCTCCCCGTTGCGCCAGCCGACTCAACAAAAGTTCAGGGCTACAACCTTGGCGATGAGTATATGCAAGGCAGAGCGACGTGGAGTGAGTTTCTTCAGGCCAACCCTGATGCCGCCCAAAACTTTTCTCCAGCCTTCCACTCCTTTGACATCACCCCGCAGTTGCGCGAGGAGGTCAAGGCCAAAGGCCTGCCCATGTACGGCAAGGTTTCTATGCCAGTGCTTGAGGGCTTGGCCGCAGGCTCTGGAGCAGCGACAATCGGCTCTCAAATGTTTGATGAGAATAATGAACAACAGGTTCAAAATCCGGTACATTTCACCGAAAACCCAGATGCTATGCTTCTGGAACTGATGCAGAGGAATTGATTCATGGCTACAGAGTTCCCAATCGAACCCGAGTACGGACGCTTCGTCCCCGGCGTTCCAGACCAGCCAGAAGAGACCCAAGACGACGAGATGGAGTTCGAGCTGCCTGACGAATCCACCGAGCTTGAGGAGCTGCCAGACGGCTCTGTGGTGGTGTCTATGGATACCGAAGGCCCGATGGAAGACGGCGAGTTCTACCAGAACTTGGCCGAAGTCATCGACCCGGGTGAGCTGGGCAGCATCGCCCTGCGGTACATCGACCTGATCGAGAAAGACAAGCAGGCCCGCGAGGAGCGTGACAAGCAGTACGAGGAAGGCCTCAAGCGCACGGGTCTGGGCAAAGACGCCCCCGGTGGCGCAACCTTCTCCGGTGCATCCAAGGTGGTTCACCCCGTCATGGCCGAGGCCTGCGTCGACTTCGCCTCCCGTGCCATCAAAGAGATGTTCCCGCCTGACGGCCCTGTCAAGACCAAGATCTTGGGCAAGGTCGACGAGGACAAGACAGCCCGAGCCGAGCGCAAGCGCGACTACATGAACTGGCAGCTCACCGAGCAGATCGAGGAGTTCCGCGACGAGCAAGAGCAGCTCCTGACCCAGCTCCCTCTGGGCGGCTCACAGTACATGAAGCTCTGGTACGACGAGCAGAAGAAGCGCCCCTGCGCTGAGTTCCTGCCCATCGACCGGGTGATCGTGCCGTTCTCGGCCACCAACTTCTACACCGCCCAGCGTGCGACAGAGGTCCACGTCATCACCGAGTGGGAGTTCAAGCGCCGCATCCGCACCGGTCTGTACCGCGACATCAGCCTGATCCGGGCAACCATGCAGCCCGAGCAGTCCAAGGCCGAGAAGGCCAACGACAAGATCGAGGGCCGCAAGTATCAGGACAACGAAGACGGTGAGCGCACGGTCTACCACGTCTACTGTTGGCTGGAGCTGGACGAGGACGACGAGTCCAAGGGCGAGATGGCCCCGTACATCATGATGATCGACGATCTGGAGAACGAGGTCATCGGCCTGTACCGCAACTGGGAAGACGGCGACGAGACCATGACCAAGCTGGACTGGGTTGTGGAGTTCAAGTTCATCCCATGGCGCGGTGCTTATGCCATCGGCCTGCCCCACCTGATCGGCGGCTTGTCTGCGGCTCTGACTGGCGGCATCCGTGCCCTGCTGGACAGCGCACACATCAACAACGCCGCGACCATGCTCAAGCTCAAGGGGGCCAAGATCAGCGGCCAGAGCCAGCAGGTGGACGTCACCCAGATCGTGGAGATCGAGGGCGCACCCGGCGTGGACGACATCCGCAAGATCGCCATGCCCATGCCGTTCAACCCACCCTCGCAGGTTCTGTTTGAGCTGGTGGGCTACCTCGACAAAGCCGCCCGTGGCGTGGTCACCACCGCCGAGGAGAAGATCGCCGACGTCAACGCCAACACCCCAGTGGGCACGACTCAGGCGCTGATCGAGCAGGGCGCTGCCGTGTTCTCGGCCATCCACTCCCGCCTGCACGACTCGCAGGCCCGGGTGCTGAAGATCCTTGGCCGCTTAAACCGCTGGTACTTGGACGACCAGCGCAAGGGCGAGGTGGTTGCCGAGCTGGAGATCGAGTCCGAAGACTTCCGCCGCAACACAGACGTGGTGCCGGTCTCTGACCCCCACATCTTCTCCGAGACCCAGCGCATGGCCCAGATGCAGGCTGTGCTGGCCCGGGCCGACAAGGCACCTGACCTGTACAACCGCCAAGCGGTGGAGCAGCGCCTCCTCAAGCAGCTCAAGATCCCGGCCATCAACGAGTTGCTCAAGGACACCCCAGCCCCCGAGGAGCGCACACCAGCCGACGAGAACGTCGCCATGGCCTTGGGCCAGAACGCCTTCGCCTACATCCAGCAGGACCATCTGGCGCACATGCAGAGCCATCTGGACTTTGCCCTGAACCCGATCTTCGGCTCGAACCCGATCATGGCTTCGTTCTACCTGCCACGCAGCTTGGAGCACATCAAGCAGCACATGGTCATGTGGTACTTGAACCGCATGAACGGCTACGTCTCCAAGGCCCGTGGCGACAAGCCTCTGACCGAAGAGGAGTACGAGAACAAGCAACTGACAGCCGAGATCGACAAGGTGTTCGCCATCGCGTCTCAGCACGTCAAGATGGACAGCGAGAAGGCCTTCTCCCAGATCGTCCCGCTGATCCAGCAGCTCTTGCAGTCCATGCAGGAACTCGCGCCCAAGCCCCAGCTTCCACCCGAAGCCATGGTCCTGCGCGAGACCTCCATGGCCGAGACAGAGCGCCGCGCCAAGAAGGATGCTGGCGAGTTGCAGCTCAAGGGCCAGCAGCTCCAGCAGGAAGCCGACGAATTCAACCGCAAAGAGCAAATGGACATCGCGCTCAACTCCGTGGACAACCTCACGAAAGAGCGCATCGAGACTGCACGCCTGACCCAGAAGGATCAGATATTGCAAACCGAGCAGTTTGAAACTGCAATCCGCCTCCAGCAAGAGGCACAACGCAACCTAGGAGTCTGAAATGGCAACCAACCCTTATCACAATGAAGCCGTGCCCATGCACAAGCGCATCGCTGCTGGCGAGAAGCTCGACGGCACATCCCTGAAATCGCAGGGCGGCAACGCCAAGCCTGCACAACCCAAAGGAGGCGCACTGAGCCAGAAGAAAAAATGAAAACCATCAGCGACCTCATTGGCGCGATTGAGTCTCGAAGGGCTGAAATAAGCCTGTCCTTGGCGGCTGGAAATGCTGCGACATGGGAGACCTATCAGCGAATGACTGGTCATTACGCAGGACTCGGGGAGTCTCTGCAAATCTTGAACAATCTTCTGAAGGAAGACAATGACAATGATGAATGAACCGGAAGCGTTTACCGACGCTGACATTGCTTGGGCATTTCCGAGCGTAGATCCCGGCGCAAAACCTCTCGGTGGGCGAATCCTTGTGCAACTACGCCGCACCAAAAAGAAAATGACTGGGTCTGGAATCATCTTGGTCGAAGAGACCAAAGATGCAGAAAAATGGAACAACATGGTGGCGAAAGTCATCGAAGTTGGACCCATTGCATTCAAGAGCCGCGACACCATGCAAGACTGGCCTGAAGGCTCGTGGGTTGTTGCTGGCGACTACATCCGTGTCCCAAAGTGGGGCGGAGATCGCTGGGAAGTGAAAGTGCCGGGAGAGGACCACCTCGAAGACCCTGCCCTCTTCATGATCTTGAATGACCACGAAGCCATCGCCAAGGTGACATGCAGTCCCCTTGAGATGCGTTCTTTTATTTGAGGTGAATCATGGCTGAACAAGCACAAGACGAACAAATTGAAGTCAAGGAAGCGGTAGACGGTTCAGCAACCGTTGACCTTCCTGACAGCATCCCGAACCCCCAAGCGGATCAGGATGACAACGACAACGACGACGACCGCAACGAGCCAAAGATGGCCGAGGGCGGCGAGGCGGATGGCGATGCCGACCACCCCGACGACTCTGAAGCACTGCGTGCCGCCAAGCGCGACCGCCGTCGCACGAAGAAGCAACTGGTGCGTCAGACCAACGTCGAGAAGGAACTGAAGCTCCAAATGCTGGAGCGCCAGAACCAAGACCTGATCCAGCGACTTTCCGTGGTGGAGCGCAAGACGCACTCCGCTGACTTGGCCCGCATTGACAAGGCCATTGAGGACTCCGAGCTGCGCATCAACTACGCCAAAATGAAGCTGTCGGAGGCCGCTGAGTCTCGTGACGGCAACGCCATGGCGAAGGCTCAGGAGATGTGGATGGAGGCCCGCCAACAGGCCGAGTCTCTGCGCAACCTCAAGAAGAGCGCCACCCAGCCACGGCAGGAGTCCAGCATCCCTGACCCCCGCCTGCAGCGCAACGCCAGCGATTGGATGGAGCGCAACTCGTGGTTCAACCCTGACGGCAAGGATCTGGACAGCCGGATTGCCAAGCAGGTCGACGAGACCCTGACCCAAGAGGGCTGGGACCCCAACTCACCCGAGTATTGGACCGAGCTTGACAATCGCTTGCAAAGGTACGTATCACACCGATACAATGCAAGCACCGATGAGAATCCAAATCAACGGAGTAAACCAAGGGGTATCGTGACTGGCTCTGGACGTGAATCAGCCTCAAGGGCAGGTGGTAAAAACACCTTCACTTTGTCTCCCGAACAAGTTCGGGCGATGAAGGATGCGGGTTTCTGGGACGACTCAGATAAACGCAACAAGATGATCAAGCGTTACGCAGCCGAAGCTCGTCAATCACAAGGTTACAGGAGTTAAAAATGGATTCTCGTCTCAAAAAATCTCTTCAGGCCGGTGGCCGCAATGATCGCGCAAGCGAGGACGCAAGCCGTCGACCCCCTGAGGAAAAGTTCATGAGTGCGCAGGAACGTCGAAAGATGTGGAGCGACGAGTGGACGCAATCGGCTCTGCCCAAGACACCCCAAATCCCGGGATGGCACTTGTGCTGGCTTTCTACAACCAACGCTTACGACACCATCGACAAGAGAATGCGACTTGGCTATGTACCTGTGACGGCAGATGAGATACCCGGGTTCGACAGTTTTCGAGTCAAGGCTGGTGAGCATGTTGGGCACATTTCGTGCAACGAGATGCTGTTATTCAAACTGCCCATGGATGTCTACCAAGACGTTATGGCGCAGATGCACTATGAAGCCCCCCGCGACGAAGTGGAGCGTATCCTCTCCCAAGCGGAAAGCGCAGGTGCAAAAGACAGCTCTGGTCGCAAGTTGGTGCAGATGGAAGCGGGTATGGACAGATTCGATCAACAGCAACCCAACCGTGCCCCCGTTTTCGAGGGCTAATTTTAAGGAGCTAGACTATGTCTGCAACAAACGCTCCGTTCGGCTTGCGCCCTGCGTTCCACCCCTCCGGTCTGGATCGCGCCACGGCGCTGGCTGACGGTATCACCTCGGGCTACGGCTCGGCAATCCTCAAAGGCCAACCAGTCAAGTATGTGACTGGCGGCGTCATTCAACCCGCTGCTGCAGATGAGGCCTTCGTTGGCGCATTCGCTGGCGTCGAGTTCACTGACACCACTGGTCGTCATCGCGTGTCCAACAACTGGCCTGCCTCTACGGCTTACCAGACTGGCTC
>Ga0114983_1000606_pt1 | contig 15005 bp, 13 predicted proteins | sample Shrwel_input2_RT_FD_87182 | JGI IMG/M metagenome (GOLD analysis project Ga0114983, IMG submission 87182) | Subsurface microbial communities from deep shales in Ohio, USA - Utica-3 well 1 S input2 RT | ecosystem: Environmental > Aquatic > Deep subsurface > Shale gas/oil reservoir > Produced... | reverse complement strand
TCACGGCGTGCTGGCGCTGAAGCCCGGCCACCATCCGCTGCTTGGCGAGCAGCGGATCAACCTGACCTTTCGCCGCGCCCGCTGAAGGCTACTTGCGGCGCAGTTCGAACACCGCCTGCGCCAGCGCCGTGATCGACAGCGGAGCCGAGCCTTCAGCCTTGTTGTTCAGCGTGACGTAGGCCAGCACGCCGTTGGCCACGGTGCCGGCGATCACCCGCGCCAGCTGCTGGCGGGTCTCGGGATCGGGATCGACCAGCCGGTCGAACGGCGCGTACGCATCGCGCGCCGATTCGTACCCGAACGCGCCGTGCTTCATGTGCAGATTCCAGCGGCAGACCAGCGGGCTGGGCCACAGCGCCCGCAGGATCGGCAACTGCTCGGCAATCGGCGGCATCTTGGCGTGCAGGCCCAGACAGTAGGTCGCCCGATGATGCTTCAGCGTTGCGGTGAACGCCGGGGTCAGCCACTCCGCGTTGCGGACTTCCACGGCAACGACCGCATCCGGCGCAATCAGCTGCAGATCGGGCAGGGCGCCCAGCAGCGCATCGAGCTTGGCGATCTGCCGATCGATGGTCGCCAGCAGCAAGCCCGGCAATGGAGACAGCTGGAAGACCAGCGCGCCCAGCTTGTGGCCCAGCCCTTCGAGCGCCGGTCGCACGAATTCGCGAAGTGTTGTGTCCGGATCGAGAAACAGCGCGTTGTGGCTGACGCTGCGGCCATCGTCGCCGCGCAGGCTGGCATCGGCGATCAGGCTCGGTGCCTTGACCACGAAACGGAAATCATCCGGCACCTGTGCTGCGTAGGCCGCGTACTGGCTACTCGTCAGCGGCCGGTAGAACGCCCGATCGAGGCTGACGGTACGCAACAGCGGATGCCGTGCGTAGGCACTCAGGCCCTCTTTCGACAGCTTCGCCTGCTCGTACTCGCCATCCCAGACCAGGCCGTCCCAGCCGGGAAAGAACCACGATGAGGTGCCGAAGCGCAACTGCGCCGGCAACGCCGCCGCCAGGTCGACAAGGGCCGCACTTGGCGGTGCCGGCTCGACCGCCGACGACCGCTTGCGCGGCTTGCCGCGCGCCGGCTCGGGCGGCGGGTCAGCGTCGGGGAAAAGTGAATCCTGCATGGTGTGAACGATACCTGACCGATCACGAACCATTCCCTTCAAGCGTCACCCGGATCAAGTTCCGGAAAGCGCTTCCTCGTACATCATCCGATACAGGTCGGCGCTGGTCTGCGCAGCCCAGCCGAGCAGGCCGTATTCGGTTTCGCTGATGGCCGCTGCCATGATGATCCTCCGCAGGTCTGCGGAATGGCTCTGATCCGATTCTGCGTGGCCAACGAAGAACACCATCTGGTCCGGCGTCAGTCCCGCTTGCTGGGCCATGCGCCTCGCAGTTTCGGGACCGAGTCGCGCACTCATGGTTTCGAGGAAGTAGGCGGTACCGATCCTCGCAAACGGAGCCTTGTGGGCAAGGTGGAAATTGAATGCCACGAAGGCGGCGACGCTGGTCGGTGCCGCTTCGTCGGCGAGCCCGCTGATGTCATCGCCAAGGGCCGCCAGGTCGTCGCGCGCCCACTTCCAGTGATCTTTTTCCTCGATCGCGTGATCCAGCAGGTAGTCGCGGATTACGGCATGCGCCGGTGCACAGTTGGCCCCGGCCAGCGCAAAGGTCAGCGGTGCGCTGACCGTCTGGTGGTAGATGAAGCGGATCAGGCGTTGATAGTGCGCAGGGCGGAAAGCGCCATCGTCCAGTAGGCGCCAGGCACGCGTAGTGGTCATCCGTGACACGCAGTTCTCGACCAGCCGATCGAGGTCAGCGATCGTGCGTATCGTGGCGACGCCGTTGATGGCGGTCATGCGGCAAGCTCCTGAGAGGTAGTGACTTCGAAGCGATGGCTGGCCGCCACCGCAAGATTGAGGACTAGCCGAAACGCCAGTGCCGGGTGTTTGCGCTGCAGCTTTTCGAAGGACTCGCGGCTGAGCGAGATCGCCATCACCTCACTGAGCGCCGTGATGTCGGCATTACACGTGCCGCCGCCGAGATAGGCGTAATCGCCAAAGCAGTCACCGGGCCCGATTGACGCGATCGGCTGGCGAGCGGAGGAGACGTTTTGGCCGACGGTGACTTGACCGCTGAGGATCAGAAACAGGTCTCCACCTCGGTCGCCGCGCTTCAGGACGCGGAATCCCGGTTCGAAGTGATGGAGAACGGCGCTTTCAAGAATGATGGTGAGTTCGTCGCCATTCAGTCCAGTGAGGGCTTGCGCGCTGCATTCTGCAATCAGTTCCATGAATCGAGCGACACCCAGCGTGCGCGCTGTCGAGAGCCCACATCGGGCCCCGAAGCGCTGCATGAACCACAGGGCGTTACCCGGATCGGCAGGGTACTTGAGCGACAGCCCGGCAAACGGCGAGCGCTGAGATGAGAGATAAGTGCGGTCATCTGCAATCAGCACCATGGGAATGCGGTAGCCCACGTCGGGGTCGTCAGCGCCATTCGTATAGCGACGAAAGCCCATCTGCTCATGCACTGCAACAAGCCCCGGCGCGCAATGCATGAAGTTGAAAATGGTGCCGAGTTCGCGACCTCGCTGATAGGCCATCGCCAGCAGTTGCGCAGCGACGAGTGTGCCGCGCAGTTCGGGCAGTACCATCAGCCGCGAGGTGACAGAACGAGCGCGGTCGTCGTACTGCGAGAACGCGTCGAACTGATAGAAGCGCCACCACGCGCTGCCGTTGGGGATCGCGGTCCCCGGCGTGAGGCGTACCGTGCCGACCGGCGTATCGCCATCGAACGCTGCCAGCAACACGCTGTCAGCGTCGTGACGGTCGATCAGCATTTCGCGATCGTGGTCCGCCTCCAGTGGCCGTTTCCCGAGTTCGGCAACATGAATGCGATAACGCAGACGAGCAACGGCGTCGCGTTCCGGCGCTTCGGTAACTTCGTGAAACACGAGCTTCATGGCCGAGCGCCGGCAACGAACTTCGGCAGGAATCGTCCCGTCGATGCCATAAGCCGACGGTAATCCGCAGCGAAACGTGGGTCATCGAGAAATCGTTGTTCCTCGTCGTTCGCCGCGATCCGGTAGATCGTTCCCATCGCGATCAGCGGAACGACCATCGTTGGGTGCTGGACGGCCAAAACGCCCGCCAGCCAGGTCAATAGATACGAGGTGTAGAACGGATGCCGCAGATAGCGATACGGGCCGTGAGTGACCAGGTGGGTCGGTGCTTCCCGTGTCAGGGCTAGCGCCAGACGCTGAGCGCGGTTGCTGACTGCCGCCCAGCCAAACAGCGCTGTCGAACCGAGATAGAGCGGAACTGCAAGGATGGCCAGCGACGAGGATCTAGGCGTCCATAGCCAGAACGCGATCGGCGTGAACGTCGTGCAGGCGATGCCGCAGACGACTGCGAATCTGAGCCGAGCGCCGCCGTCTACCGCCGGCCGGAAGTAGCCGCGAATCGCCCAGCTGAACAGGCCCAGGTTCGCGCAGCCGAGGAAGAAGCTCAGCCATTGAAGAGCAAGGGGAAGGTTGTCGACTGTCGGCGTCATGACGTCAATCGCCGTCGCCAACTGTACGGGCCGTATCCTTCGCAGCGCTGCGCGCGTCCGCTGCAGCCTTCTCGGCTCGTGCTGCGGCAGCATCGGAAGCGGACTGCGAGTCGGCAGCTGCCTGTGCTGCCCTGCGGGCATTTCGTGCTTCCGTCGCAGCAATTTCCGCACGGATCAATTCAGCCGTCTGGCTAAGCAGAGCGGAGTACTGCGCCGCGTACTCGGCATCCTTGATGGCGCCGTTCTGGCGAGCGAGACACAGATGAAATGCGCCGTCGCGGAACAGCTGCAGGCCCTGCGATCGATCCAGCAGCGCATTGACTGTGGTTGCCAGTTCTCGCTTCAGTTCAGCCTGCGCTTCACCCTCCGCTTCGGTGCCCTTCTTGGCCTTCAACTGGGCGGAGACTGCGAGGCTGCTGATCAGGGCGTCGGCAGTGTCTGGCGGCGCCTCGGCGCAGACCTGCGCTGCTGCAGCGCCCTGAGCAAAGTGCACCAGTACGCTGCGTCTGGCTGCCGTTGTTGAAAAAACGGCAACCTTGGCACCTTCCGCTGAGGCATGTGATCTGTCCTCGATGATCGGCTTCTCGATCGGTGGCGTGAATGCCGAGCAGCCCGCTAGCAGAAGGCCGATGGCGGCCGCAACGAAGCGACTTTCGATGTTGAGAATTCTGTCCATGATCTGGGTCTCCGGTGGATGCCGCTGTACTGGCAGCAGGGCTGCTGGCGGTTTCCGGACCTTGGCAATGGCACTACCGGAAAGTCCTCACGGATTCCCAACGGAAATCCAATGAAACTTCATCGAGTCCCCAAGCCATTGATCGGGCTAAGGTCCTTCCGGAGATTCGGGCTGCCTACAGCGTCGTAACGCTTCAGCCGCCGGTGTTGATCCGGCGATTGCCGTGGTGCTAGCTTGGTAACACCTCGCGATCAATTTCCTTCTCTCGATGCCCACCACTTCGCTCAAGCTGCCTGAGGACCTCAAGAATCTCGCAGCCGATGCCGCGCGGCGCGAAGGGGTCAGCACCCACGCATTCATGGTCGAGGCGATTCGGTCGGCGGTGGCCGTTGCGGAACAACGCGCGGCGTTTTTAGCCGAGGCCCTCGCGGCAAGAGCGGATGCGATTCAGACCGGGCTGGGCGTGGATTCCATAGCCGCACATGACTATCTGCGCAGCCGCGTGCGCGGTCAGCCGTCTCCGCGACCGCAGGTTGGGCGTTGGCGCGACTGATCTATGCGGTCCGGGCGCTCGACGATCTCGAACGACTGAGCGACTTCCTGCTCGATGTCGATCCGGTCGCAGCGCCGGCCACCATCGACTTGATCGCCGAGGCGGTCGAGGTGCTTGCCAATCATCCGCTGGTGGGGAGACCGGTCGAGGCCGGGTTGCGGGAGTTGATCATCTCCCGCGGACGTACTGGGTATGTCGCGCTCTACAGCTTCGAGTCGACCCAGGACACGGTGCTGATTCTCGCTATCCGCCACCAGCGCGAGGCTGGGCTTCGCATCGAGTGACAACGAAGCGTCAGCTAGCCCCCAAACCCAACGGTTCACGCTGCACGGTCGAGGCGTAGAAGTCGGCCAGCGCGCCGAGGTAGCGCAGATGCGCTTCGATTTCGCGGACCCGCGCATTGGCGGCGGATTCTTCGCGCAGGTTGACCAGGAAGAAGTCGCTGGCGCCTTCGGCGAAACGATCGCGTTCGGCGCGCGACAGCACGTCGGCCTGCTCGACTTCCTGAGTCGCGAGTTCGACGAAGCGGAAAGCCGCCGACAGGTCATTGGCCAGCGTGCGGATCTCGACGTCGATGCGCTCTTCGAGCAGCCGCCGGTCGTAGTCCAGCCGCGACAGGTTGGCCTGCGCAGTGCTGATCTGCCCGCGCGCGGTACGGGTCTCGATGGGGATCGTGACATCGAGGCGCACGATCGTGTCGGTGCCGGTGCGGCTTTTCTGGCCGCTGCCAAAGTCGCGTGCCGCTTCCAGATTCAGGTCGACGCGCGGCTTCAGCAGGTTCTGCCCCAGCGCCAGGTTGAGCCGTTCGCGTTCGATGTCTGCTGCCAGCACACCGACTTCCGGCCGCGTTCCGAGCGCGGCCCGGATCGCGGCATCGACGGTGGTCGGATCAAGCAGCACCGGCGGGTTCGGCCAGCGGCGGGGCAGTTCGGCTTCCAGTGGCAGTCGCGGTGTGCCATCGGCGTGGCGCAGGTACAGCGACAGGTTGTTGGCGGCGGCCACCAGCTTGCGCTCGGCTTCGACGACGAAACCGCGCCGGCGCAGGATGTATTGACGGTTTTCGTTCAGATAGACCTGCGCCAGATCGCCTTCCTGCACGCGCGTGTCGAGTCCGTCATTGCGGCGTTCGGCGAGGTCCAGCAGATCGCGATAGACCGCCAGCGCTTCGCCAGCCGCAATCCAGTCCGCGTAGGCGGTCATCGCGTCGTGCTGGACGCGAACCCGGGTCAGCAGTGCATCGAGTTCGCTCTGGCCGAGGGCAAGCTGGTTGTCGCGCAGCTTGGCGCGGCGGCTGTCGATGTCGCGGTCACGCAGCAGCGAGAACACGGCGCCGACCTTGAACTCGCCGGCATCCAGCGTGAACGCCTCGTCCTCGTAGATCGGGAAGTCGCCGCCGGACACCCGGTAGCTGCCGTAGACATCGGTGCTGAAGCTGCTGAGCGGCTGGACCAGCTTGGTGCTGGTGTAGCGGCCGTCGTAGTAACCGCTGAGCCGGCTCTTGCTGGTCTGCTCGGCGTAGCGGTCGAACGCGCCTTCGCTCGACAGCAGCTTGCCGGATTGGGCGCGGATCTTTTCCTGCGCCGCCAGCACCTGCGGATAGCGTTCGCGGCTGCTCGACAGCACCGTTTCCAAGGTCAACGGTGTGCCTTCGGAGACGGGTGAGGCGCTGGTCGTTGCCGTTTCCGCCCACGCCAAGACGGCCAGCAGCAGACCGGCGCCGAAGGCGAGCCCGCGGCGTTTCATTTCTTGGCTCCGGTTCCGCCATCGGTCACCGCGGTCGTCGGCTCCGGCGGGAAGTAGTTCAGCTGCCGCCAGATTTCGTAGCCGAGCTTGACTTCGTTCAGCAGCACCCAGCCCTGCGCACGGCCGCCGAGGCGCAGGAAGTGATCATCCGGCCACGGCTCGCCCGGCTTTTCGGCCACCACGACGCGATAGCGACCGTTGGCCGACACGGCGGCATCGACGAACTGCACGATACCCGGAAAGGTGCCAACCGCCACCGACGGCCAGCCGCTGAACTGCACGGCCGGCCAGCCTTCGAAGCTCAGCCGCACTTCACGGCCCGGCGAGACCAGCACCGCGTCCAGCCCGTTGACGAACAGTTCGGTCGCCCGCTGCGTGGTGACCGGCGCGAAGCTGACCAGCACCTCGCCTTCCTTGATGAAGGTCGAAGTGTCGCCACCGAAGATCTTCAGGATCGTGCCGTCGCGCGGCGCGGTGACCAGCTGCGTCTGCTGGCGCGAAACGGCGGTCTGGGTCTTTACCAGATCAGCAACCGCGCTGGCTTCGGAGGCCTTCAGCTCGCGCCAGCGGATGTTCGCTGCTTCGACGTCACGCTTGGCCGCCAGGCCCTTGTCGAACAGGCGCTTGCGACGATCGACGTCGATCAGCGCGATCTCGCTGGCAATGCGTCGCGCTTCCAGCCGTGCCTTGGCGGCATCGACTTCCGCCTGCAGGCGCTCGGTGTAATTCGGGTCGTTGTCAGTCAGCTCGACCAGCGGATCGCCGAGCTTCACGCGGCTGCCTTCCTCCACGTGCCACTGCTTGATCCTGCCGCTGACCGACGCGGTGACCGACTGCACCCGGTTGGTCGGATCAAGGGCAATGATCTGACCGCTGCCGGATGCCGTCTGGATCCACGGCGCCGTGCTCAACAGCACGACGAGCAGCGTCAGGATGACCAGGATCAAGCGCGCCAGGTTACGGGTCGGCCTCGGCGGTACAAGGGCTTTGATGGTCTGGAATGACGCCGTGTATTCAGCGTCGAGCTTCGGAATCGATTGCATGCTTATCCCTCGTTTCCGGTTGCGCTGGCCGGCAGTGCCGTAGCGGCCGGCCGGGTTTGATGCAGGCTTCGCACGTCTTCAATCCAGCGTTGTTCGGTTGCCGTGATGTCCAGCGCCGAATCGAAGCCGATGATGTCGGCACGGCGGCTGAACTGCAGATAGGTCAGGTCCGGCTGCCGGCGCACGGCGTCGAGTACCGCCTGCCGCTGCGCCAGCGAAAGACGGTCGGCGGCCGGTGTGACGATCAGCAGCCGCGGTCGGTCGAGCAGCGAGGACGCGATGCGCAGCAGCAGCATCTGCTCCGGCGTCAGCGGATCACCGCCGCGTGACAGGACCGTGTCCAGACCCTGCGGAAGACGGTCGATATCGGCCGACAGACCCAGCGTATCGAGCACCTCACGCATGGCGCTGCGGGTGATGGCGGGATTATTCAGGCCAAGATTTTCCGCGATCGAACGCTCCAGCGGGTCGTACGAGTCGATCACCAGCACCGCTTCACGGAGGCTGTGCAGGTGAATGTCGTTGAGCTCGGTCTGACCAAGCCGCATGCGCCCGGAAATCAGCGGGCGGTGCCTGCGCAAGATCGCCAGCAAGCTGTCGCGCAGGGCATCGTCTTCGCAGTTCACGAAAACCTTGCGCCCGGCCGGCACGGTGAAGCTGAACCGCGCGGGCTCCTGTGCGCTGCCGACGGCGATCGTCGCCGCGTCGAGCGTCAGGCCGCAGGCGCCTGTCGGGACCGGTTCGCCCGGACCCACTTTCTCGAGTTCGAGTTCAAGAAACTCGCCGAGCTTGTCGACCGCCGCGCAAAGGTCGTAGTACTGGTCGAGCAGCCCCGGCAACTGGGTCAGCGAGTAGAAGACGGTCGCGAAGATCAGCTCCGCCGCCACCAGTTGACCCAGCGTCAGCTCATTGCTGATCACCAGCCAGCCACCGATGCCAAGCAGGGCCGCACTCGCGACCGCGTACAGCCCGAAGTAGCCCAGTGTCTGCGCCAGCTTGAAGCTGAAGTGCTTGCGATGGGCGCTGGCATATCCGGCGATCAGGTGCTCCGCCTCGTCGGTGGCGTAGCGAATCGTGCGGGTGGACTGGAACGAGGCGTGCGCATGCGCCATTTCCTCCAGCCAGCGTGCGGCCTTGAACTTGGCCTTCGAGGCGTAGACCTTGGTCTCGATCGCGCGGGCAGCCCAGATCTTCCAGACCAGCCAGGCGATCAGCAGCAGCAGGAGGCTGAACACGACGAACGCCGGGTGATAGGCCGACACCACGATGATCCCGACGATCGCCTGCATCAGGATCGTCGTGCCCTTGAGTGCGAGGATCGGCACGTTGCGCTGGACCGTGACGATCTCGAAGAAGCGGTTGGCCAGTTCCTCGCGATTCATGCGTCGGCCGGCAGCGACGGCGCTGTAGACACTGCGTAGCACGATTTCCTGCGTGTAGCGTGCAAAGAAGCGACGCTCGAAACGATCCATCAGGTGCGCCTGCACCGCGTACAGCGCGCCGTACATGGCCAGCAGCGAAAACAGGATCAGGGCCAGCACGATCACCGGCTGCAGCATCGCGGTATTCGATACCGTGGCAATTAGCAGCTGCACCGACAGCGGTACGGCAAGACTGAGCACCGACGTGGCGATGCTGTAGATCGCGGCAAGCCAGTAGAAGGATTTTTCCGGGCCGAGAATGGCTTTGAACAAAGCGGAGCGGCGCTCTGTTGCGGTCGATGAGTCGGTCACGGCGGCAGGATGGGGTTGAACATCACGGGAATTATGAGGTGTGGACGCTTCGGCTCAATGGCGAGGCCGCCGCTTTTTGGCTGTTGCAGATCAAAAAAGTCTCGTTTCGTCCAAAGCGCTGCTCCGACAGCCGCAACGATCGTCCGGTTCAATCCATCGATCATTCCCGGATCGCCCCGTCGGTGAAGCGCGGACTATTCCGGCACCGTCAAGATCCGTGTGTCATGTCCAAGCGGTTTGCCGGGCGCGCGCGCCGGTTCTGGTGTCATGCTTTCCGGCCCGCCGCTTCTGTCTGCCGATGAACTGCCTCCACCACACTGCCGGCCGCTGTCGCTCCTGTACGGAATTGCAGCAGCCGTACGTGGTTCAACTGTCGGCCAAGGAACAGCATTGCCGAAGCCTGCTGTCCGCTGATGACGGTCTGCAGTGGCTGCCACCGCTGGCCAGTGCCGAAGCCGGTTTCCGCAACAAGGCGAAGATGGTGGTCAGCGGCAGCGCCGAAGCGCCGGTGCTGGGCATTCGTGACCCGGGCGGGCAGGGCGTCGACCTGAGCGACTGCCCGCTCTATCCGGCGTCGCTGCAGGCCTGCTTCCCGGCGATCAGCGCCTTCATTCGCCAGGCTGACCTGACGCCCTACGACCTCGAAACCCGGCGCGGCGAGCTGAAGTTCGTGCTGCTCACCGAAGCGCCAGACCTGTCGCTGATGCTGCGCTTCGTGCTTCGCTCTGAAGCCTGTGTCGCCCGTATTCGCAAGCACCTGCCGTCACTGCAGCGGGCGCTGCCGCTGCTGCGCGTGGTGTCGGCGAACCTGCAGCCCGAGCACAAGGCGGTGCTGGAAGGCGAGCGCGAAATCCTGCTCGGCGCCGATACCCGACTCAGCATCGGCGTCAACGACATCCGGCTGCACCTGCGGCCGCAGAGCTTCTTCCAGACCAATACCGCAGTGGCCGCGGCGCTGTACGCGCAGGCACGGGCGTGGATCGCCGAAATCGAACCGCGCGCGGTCTGGGATCTGTACTGCGGTGTCGGCGGTTTCGCGCTGCATGCCGTCGCGCCGGGCCGATGCGTGACCGGTGTCGAGCTCGAAGCGGAAGCGATCGCCAGCGCCGAACAGAGCCTGGCCGATCTCGCCGCCGACGGGCGGCCGCTCGGCGAGGTCCGCTTCATCAGCGCCGACGCCACCCGCTGGGCGCTGGCACAGCCCGAGGCTGCCGATCTGGTCATCGTCAATCCGCCGCGGCGCGGCATCGGCGAGGCGCTGACCGGCTACCTTCAGGCCGCCGTCGCGACTCGCTGGCTGATCTATTCCAGCTGCAATGCCGAATCACTGGCGCGCGATCTGGCGCAGATGCCGTCGTTCCGACCGCGCCGCGCTCGGCTGCTCGACATGTTTCCGCAGACTCGGCACTACGAGGTGATCGTGCTGCTGGAGCGGATCTGAGTCCGTCGTCGACAATATCGGCATGAACGAATCTCTTCCGCCGGCTGCTGCTCCGGATGACGGCGTGGCCGACATTGACGCGCACTGGATGACCCATGCTCGCCTGCTGGCCGACCGGGCCGCCGGAGAAGGCGAGGTGCCAGTCGGTGCCGTGCTGCTGGGGCCGGATGGCGCGCTGCTGGCCGAAGGCTGGAACCGGCCGATTGCCTTGCACGACCCGACCGCGCACGCCGAAATCATGGCGATGCGCGCCGGTGCCGCCGCGCTCGGCAACTACCGGCTGACCGGCACCACGCTGTACGTGACGCTGGAGCCCTGCGCGATGTGTGCCGGCGCGATCATCCACGCCCGCGTGAAGCGGCTGGTATTCGGTGCTCGCGATCCGCGAGCCGGCGCCGTCGATTCGGTCTACGACCTGATCGCGAGGCCGCAACTGAACCACGCCGTGGTCTGGTCGGGCGGGGTGCAGGAACAGGCCTGCGCCGAGCAGTTGCGCGCGTTTTTTCGAGCTCGTCGCAAGTCTCCGACCACCTGATCGCCGCGTGTTGACGGTCCCTGACGATTCAGGGATAAACCGTCGATTCGCCTGCGAGCCCGGTCAGCGGGCCTGCGAACACGGGGAGCGCGCATGAGCAGTCTGGGATCACAGGGCACCGCCACCGAACATCGTCGTCACCAGCGGGGCGGCGCAAGGCCGGTGCAGCTGGCGGTGATCGCGGTCGTCGGGGCGCTGCTGCTCCATACCGGCGTGGTGGCGGCGCTCGGCATCGGCGAGCCGAGCGCGGTATCCCACCTGTTCGAGCCACTGCAGATCGATATCCCGGTCGATACGCAAGGTGTCACGCCGTCGACCGTCAAGGTCGCCGTCAGGATCACCGGCGTCGACGCTGCCGCAGCCCGCGAGCTTCAGCGCCGCCTGCTGCGCCAGTGGCGCATCGATGCCAGCGGACAGCCGCTGCTGCGAATCCGCGCCGATGCGGTGATTCAGGAGCCGCTGCTGGAGATGCGCGTGGTCGTCAGCAATGACGAGGGTCGCGCGGCGCGAAATCTGACCTTGCTGTTCGATCCGGCGCCGGTCGGCGTGCAGCCGGCGGCGCGCGATGCGCGACCGAAACCCGCCCCGAAGCCAGCCGCCCTGACGCCAGCCGCGCCGCGTCCACCGGCAGCAACGGCAGCTGCCACCCCGACCGCGAAGGCATCAGCCAAGGCCGCGCCGATCGCAGCGACAGCGCCGACCCGTGACAGCAGTCCTGCGCCTCGACGCGAATCGCCTGCGGCGGCGGCGCCTGCATCCACACCGATACCGGCGTCAGCGGCGCCGGCTCTGGCCGTGGCCGCCGCTGTCGCCGCGACGCCCTCGACGGACCGTGCATCGGTGCGGCCGCGGACCCAGGCGCTCGCCAGCGCTGATCGCTGGCAGCGCTTGCCGGTGGGCTCGGGCGACACGCTGGACACGCTGGCCGTGCAGGCGCGCGGTCAGCAGACCGCCGTTCCACTGTCGCTGGTCGCGATGCTGCTGCGCTGGCTGAATCCACGGTCCTTTGACGGCGCCGGCCTGCAGCCAAAGGTCGGCAGCGAGCTGCGCTTCCCGAGTGCTGAAAGTCTGGCGGCACAGCTGGCCGCCAGCGATGGTCATTGGCAGGACGGCGCTGCAGGCGCGGCGGCCGCGTCCGATGCTTCGGAGCAGACACTTGCGTCAGTCGATGCGCCGCTGCCGGCCCCAGCGGCACCTGCACCTGTACCGGCGCCGGCAGCATCGCCGGTGCTTGCAGTCGCCGCGCCGGTCGCCAGCATCGATGTGCAGTCACCACTGCCACTCGTTGCGAGCAGCGATGGCTTACCGGAAGCGCTGCAGGATTCGTCTTCGATGATGGGCGCAGGCCTGGTCGGTGCCGGCATTGCGCTGGCCGCGCTTGCGATGCTGCTGGCGGCTCTGAGCCTTCGCGGCGGCCGGCGATCGGCCTACGCTGGCTGAGCGGCCAATCAAGCTGCCGTTCGCGTGCACGAACGGCAGTGGCATCCGCGCCTCAGCCGCGGTTGAACGTAAGCCCCGCTTCACCGGCATCGACATTCACGACGTCGCCCGCTGCGAACTTGCCGGTCAGGATCAGGCTGGCCAGCGGGTTCTCGATCAAGGTCTGGATCGCCCGCTTCAGCGGCCGCGCGCCGTAGATCGGGTCGTAGCCGGCTTCGGCCAGCTTGGCCAGTGCGGCATCGCTGAAGCTGATGCCGATGCTGCGCTCCGCCAGCCGCTTGTGCAGGTACGCGGTCTGGATGCCGGCGATGACACGGATCTGCGCTGCCGCGAGCGGCCGAAACACCACGGCCTCGTCGATGCGGTTGATGAATTCGGGCCGGAAATGCTGGCCGACCACGGTCATCACGCCTTCCTTGATCGCGGCGTAGTCGTCGCGTGTCGCGGAATTCCCCATCAGCTCCTGGATCAGCTGCGAGCCAAGGTTCGAGGTCATCACCACGACGGTGTTGCGAAAGTCGACGGTGCGGCCCTGGCCATCGGTCAGGCGCCCGTCGTCAAGCACCTGCAGCAGCACGTTGAAGACATCGGCATGAGCCTTCTCGACCTCGTCGAGCAGGATCAGCGAATACGGCCGGCGGCGCACTGCTTCGGTCAGGTAACCACCCTCGTCGTAGCCGACATAGCCCGGCGGTGCGCCGATCAGCCGGCTCACCGAGTGCTTCTCCATGAACTCGCTCATGTCGATCCGGACCATCGCGTCCTCGGTGTCGAACAGGAAGCCGGCCAGCGACTTGCACAGCTCGGTCTTGCCAACACCGGTCGGGCCCAGGAACAGGAACGAGCCGATCGGCCGATTCGGATCGGACAGGCCGGCCCGTGACCGGCGGATCGCGTTGGCGACCGACGTCAGCGCCTCTTCCTGGCCGACCACGCGCTGGCGCAGCGTGTCTTCCAGCCGCAGCAGCTTGTCGCGCTCGCCTTCGAGCAGCTTCGATACCGGAATACCGGTCCAGCGGCCGACCACTTCGGCGATCTCTTCCTCGGTGACGCGGGTACGCAGCAGCTCGAACTTGGTCTGCGTCGTGGTGCTGGCTGCGGCGAGCTTCTTTTCCAGCTCCGGAATGCGGCCGTACTGCAGTTCGGCCATCTTCGCTAGATCGCCCGAGCGCCGTGCCGCTTCAAGATCGACCTTGACCCGCTCCAGTTCCTCGCGGACACCGGCGCTGCCGGCGACGCTGGCCTTCTCGGCTTTCCACTTCTCTTCGAGGTCGGAGTACTCGCGCGCCAGCTTGTCGATCTCCGCGTCGAGCGTTTCCAGCGAGCGCTTGGCACCCTCGTCGGTTTCGCTTTTCAGCGCTTCGCGCTGGATCTTCAAGCTGATCAGTCGGCGTTCCAGCCGGTCCATCGACTCCGGCTTGGAATCGCTTTCGATGCGCACGCGGCTGGCCGCTTCATCGACAAGATCGATCGCCTTGTCCGGCAGGTTGCGGTCGGTGATGTAGCGGTGGCTGAGCTTGGCGGCGGCGATCAAGGCGCCGTCGGTGATCTCGACGTTGTGATGGGTTTCGTAGCGATCCTTCAAGCCACGCAGGATGCCGACTGTGTCTTCGACGCTCGGCTCGCCGACCAGCACCTTCTGGAAGCGGCGTTCGAGCGCGGCATCCTTTTCGACGTACTTGCGGTACTCGTCCAGTGTGGTCGCGCCGATGCAGTGCAGTTCGCCACGCGCCAGTGCCGGCTTCAGCATGTTGCCGGCGTCCATCGAGCCTTCGGCCTTACCGGCGCCGACCAGCGTGTGAATCTCGTCGATGAACAGGATCACCGTGCCATCGGTCTTGCCGAGGTCGTTCAGCAGCGCCTTCAGGCGTTCCTCGAATTCGCCGCGGAACTTGGCACCGGCAATCAGGGCGCCCAGATCCAGCGACAGCAGTCGCCGGTTCTTGAGCCCTTCCGGCACTTCGCCGTTGACGATGCGCTGGGCCAGCCCTTCGACGATCGCGGTCTTGCCGACACCCGGCTCGCCGATGATCACCGGATTGTTCTTGGTGCGCCGGGACAGCACCTGGATCACGCGGCGGATTTCCTCGTCGCGGCCGATCACCGGATCGAGCTTGCCGCTCAGCGCGCGCGCGGTGAGGTCGACGGTGTACTTCTCCAGCGCCTGACGCTGGTCTTCGGCACCGGCCGAGTCGACCTTGCTGCCACCGCGCATCGCGTCGATCGCCCGCTCGACGCCGGCCTTGCTGGCACCGGTGTCGCGCAGCGCCTTGCCGAGTGCTGACTT
>Ga0114983_1000605_pt1 | contig 15016 bp, 6 predicted proteins | sample Shrwel_input2_RT_FD_87182 | JGI IMG/M metagenome (GOLD analysis project Ga0114983, IMG submission 87182) | Subsurface microbial communities from deep shales in Ohio, USA - Utica-3 well 1 S input2 RT | ecosystem: Environmental > Aquatic > Deep subsurface > Shale gas/oil reservoir > Produced... | reverse complement strand
CCCTTTTGCGTGCAAAGCTGAGTTCCCCGCACCCACGGGGATAAACCGGTCTGGAGTCAATATCAAGCCGGTGCCGCGGCGAGTTCCCCGCACCCACGGGGATAAACCGAAAACGCGCATAGATGGAGCCAACCCTAGTGTGAGTTCCCCGCACCCACGGGGATAAACCGTACCAGTGGGCCCTAAATGCCCTGGGTGACAAGAGTTCCCCGCACCCACGGGGATAAACCGATGAACATTCGGCCGGCCGTTCTGGCAAACAAGAGTTCCCCGCACCCACGGGGATAAACCGACAGGCGGGACTGTGACCATTACTAGGGCAATGAGTTCCCCGCACCCACGGGGATAAACCGCCTCAATCGCTCCAGTGTACGTAGCGATTGTTGAGTTCCCCGCACCCACGGGGATAAACCGCTCACCGGCAGCAATGCGATCGCCAAATCGGTGAGTTCCCCGCACCCACGGGGATAAACCGGGTTTATTATTGATGGCACAACTTATTCTATTGAGTTCCCCGCACCCACGGGGATAAACCGGTATAGATGTCAAGCATAGTGTTCAATAGAAAGAGTTCCCCGCACCCACGGGGATAAACCGCCTACCTTGGAGGTGTATGGTGATCTACGTGTGAGTTCCCCGCACCCACGGGGATAAACCGCTGAGCGCCGGCGATCTGTATCTCTACGCTGAGAGTTCCCCGCACCCACGGGGATAAACCGTTAAGCCCATCGTTGTAGGGGTAATCTACATAGAGTTCCCCGCACCCACGGGGATAAACCGTCCGTAGCGTATGGCGTTTGCCCTCAACCGCTGAGTTCCCCGCACCCACGGGGATAAACCGTAATAACAACTCAAGTGGGCGGCTTTAACGTAGAGTTCCCCGCACCCACGGGGATAAACCGCTCGGCAGCAGGCCAGAGCGATATCTGGATTGGAGTTCCCCGCACCCACGGGGATTCTTTACTGTACAACCCCAGAAAAAGCCGAACGTCCTGCATTTGTGGGGCTGAAGAGGCCGAAACTGAGGAGATCTAAATAGCGGCCCGACTCAAGGCAGCATGTCTACTCGAAGTAGTCTGCTGGCGCTGCGGCCTTTGTCGTCGCTGACCGATAACTGGAAGCGTCCTGCTCTGGACGGGCGCCATTCCAGGGTTTGGCCCGGCAGGCTCTGCCCGAGCAGGCTGTTACCGGCAAACCAGTAGAGTATTTGGCTGTCGGAGGCGGCATCGGCCTTGAGGGCTATGTGTTCATTGGCCACGCTTTGGCGCAGGCTGTAGATGACGCCCTTCAAGGGGGAGCGGATAAGCGGGGCCGAGTAGCTAACCGCGACTCTTTGGCTGCAGGCGGCCGGAAGCTCCGGCGGCCTCCTGCGGGGTAAACCTGCCTGCTCGAACAGGGCCGCCAAGTCTGACGGCCAGAAGGCAAACACCTCCTGGTGGTGAATTGCCGAGTCGTAGGGCGGGCAGACGGCGGCGCCGGTTTTGTTATCCAGCCACACCGGGCGATGCAAGTTGGAGACCTTGATGGGGGAAACTCCCGGGATATACCAGCCATCGACCAATTTGGGGCACCAAGGGTTGGGCAGTTCGCCGGAGGCGGCGCAGAAGGCCACCTTTTTCACTGTATCCGGCGGCGTGTTGGCCATGTCGGCCGTGCCCGGCAGCGCGCCCTGCAAGGCATCGCTGAGGGCGAAGAACAGGGGCCCGGCGGTACGGACGCCGACAAAGGCCGGGTTGGGGGTGGCGTCGAAGTTACCCACCCAGACCACCAACACATAGGGGCCTGTGATACCGGCGCTCCAGGCATCGCGATATCCCCAGGAGGTACCTGTTTTCCAGGCAACTGTCCAGTTGCTGCCGGGCAGGCCGTCGGCGCGGGGGTTGTCCTTGAGTATGTCCCGCACCATAAAGGCGGCGGCCGGGCTCAGCAACCTCTTTCCTTGCGGACTGATGGGCTGGCTTTGTTGATCCCGCAGCGGATAGTCGTGGCCCTGGCTCGCCAGCATCAGGTACAGCCGCGCCAGCTCCGCCATGGTCAGCTCACCGCCGCCCAGCGCCAGGGATAAACCATAATGACTTTCACCCCTGAGCCCCTGAATACCGGCCTGGCGCAGGAAGCCGTAGAGATTGGGTTGGTTCACTTGTCCTGCCAGCCACACGGCCGGCAGATTGCGGCTCTTGACCAGGGCATCGTGGGCGCTGATGGGGCCGGTAAATCTGTGGTCAAAGTTCTCCGGTTGGAAACTGCCAAAGGCGGTGGGTGCATCCTTGAGTATGCTCAGCGGGTGTATGAGCCCCTGATCTATGCCCAGGCCAAACAGAAATGGCTTCAGGGTTGAACCCGGCGAGCGGCGGGCGCTGACGCCGTCCACCTGGCCTTGGATATCGGTATCGAAGAAGTCTGCTGAGCCTATCCAGGCTTTGATGCTCTGATCGCGGCTGTCCACCAGGATTGCGGCGGCATTCTTTACCCCCAGATGGCGCTGGCTTTCGATATACAGCCCAAGGCGCCGCTCCAGCAAGGTCTGCAGGCTGACGTCCAGAGTGCTGTGAATTTGGGTGTCACTATTATCCCGCAGCAGGCGGCGGCTGAAATGCGGCGCCAGAAATGGCAGCTCAGTGCGATCATGGCCGATGGCGGTGAGGGTCAACAGGCCGTTGTTGCGGGGATCGTCGCGATAGCTTTGTTGCCAGAGCAACGCCAGACGGTCGCGGGCATCCTGAAAGTCGGCACCGAAGCGGGCGCGGCGCGCCGGGCTTTGCGGCATGACCGCCAGGCTGAGGGCTTCACTGAGTGACAGCTCACCGGCGTCTTTATGAAAGTAGATGCGGCTGGCAGCGCCAACACCTTCAATATTGCCGCCCATGGGCGCCAGATTGAGATAGGCCTCGAGAATATCATGCTTGGAGTAACGCAGTTCCAGCCAGAGCGCCGCCAGCATCTGCTGCAGTTTCCCGGCAACCTGGCGGCTGTTGATGTTGTAAACCCGCCGGGCCAGTTGCATGGTCAGGGTCGAAGCGCCCTGGCGATCATCCTTAAGATAGGTAGCGACTATCGCCCTGGCGGTGGCCGCCGGGTTGATACCGGGATGGAAGTAAAAATAGCGGTCTTCCTTGAGCAAGATGGCTTGCACCATGTTGTCTGAAACCCCTTCCAGGGGTTGCCAGAGCCGATACTGGCCATCATTGGCCAGCGTCAGCCGCAGCAGACTGCCATCGGCGGCCAACACCATGCGGGAGCTGGGCGCCAGCTTTGAAAAAGGTTGTGCCGGCCAGAGTCTCAGCCCCAGCAGCAAGGCTGCCAGGGCCAGCAGGCACAAATAGCGGCGTTTCATGGCGCTTCGATCACCAACTCACCACTTGGGCCCTGAGCCTGAACCAGGGGATCATACAGCCCCTCGGCATAGGCGGGCGGCACCTGGAACTGGCCGACATTGGTGGCCCGTACCTTGTAGACAAAGGTTTTGGCATCGCGCCAGGCGGTACCGTAGAGCACCAGGCGGTCTTCGCGTACATTGAGCCACTGTGGCGACCAGTCGCTGTGCTGAGCCATGCCCACTGGCGGCTGCCAGCCATCAAAGCTGTCATCCTTGTCACGATAAACCGGCTCCACGCCGCCGGGCAGCAGATCTATTACGACCACCTGCTGCAACTTGTCCATATCTGTGGCGCGCAGCCGCAGCCTGACCAGGAATTCATCTCCGACCTTGACCTTGCCAAGAGGTTGCTGCTCAAGGGTCAGATAGTCGCGGCTCACCTCCAGCCCCTGGCTGAAAGGCTTGGCCGGGCTTTGGTCAAATCCCTGCTGGCTGAGAAGATAGAAGGCATCATTAGTGCCGGTTTTCTGGTATTTCACCTCTTCACTGCCGAGAGGCAGCTTAGCCTTGGGTAGACTCAGTGCCTGCCAGGCCTTATCGACCAAGGCTTGCATGGCCAGCCCCTGATCGCCGCGGGAGTTATCCAGAGCGGTCAGCGCCCGCACCAGAGTACCGGCAGACAGCGAGCTGTAACGCTGCTCGCTGAGCCACTGGCCCATGCGCGGCAACAGCTGTTCCGGCAGATCATCCAGGCGCTGTGGCGCCTGACGGGCGATGAGTGTCAGCAGCTGGGCATCGTGCACCATGGGATCCAGGTAGAGGCCGAGGCGCTGGGGCTTGTCCTCAAGCAACTGCCACTTCTGCGCCTGCCACAGCGGCTCGGCCAACTGTTGCTGCTGCATCAGGGTAAAGCTGGCGGCCAGCCAGGCACTGGCGATGTCTGCTTGCCAATCCTTGGGATAGTAGCGCTGCAAACGCTCGCGGATGTCGGCCAGGGCGCCGCTCACCTGCACGCCTTGGCGTGCCAGCAGATACGCGCCATAGGCACGCTCGCGCAGCTCATTCAAGCCGCTGCTGGGGCCGGAGCTCACGCTCGACAGATAGCTGTTGGCCTTGTCCAGTAGATCCTGGGGCACTGGGTAACCCTGGGCCTTGGCGTCCAGCAGCATGTCTACCACATACAAGGCCACCATGGGCTCAACTATCGGGTTAGCGTCCCAGAGACCGAAGCCGCCGCTGCTGTTCTGGCGGCTACGCAACTGGCCAATGAGTTGGTTAAAGTCATTGAGATTATCCTGGGGCTTGCCCAGCAGCAGCGCCGGTACGGCTTTGGATACCAACTGCTCGGTACAGGCGTGAGGATAGTTGTCCAGATAGTGGCTCAGCCCCTGAGCCCAAACCAGCGGACTGTTGCCGAGGGCCGCTTCCACCTTGCTGAACGGCGTAAACAGCTGACGGTCAAGTTTGAGCTTGGCTTCGGAGCGGTCGAGCACAGCCGTGGCCAGGGTTAAACGGTGGGGCGTTAATGGCCGCACCGAGATGCTCTCACTTATCTTGAGCTCGCCTTCGCTGGTGGCCAGCTTCCAGTGGAGTTCTCCTTGACCCAGATTTTCGCCTGCCTTGACGGCAAAGTGCGCCGTGGCCTCACGGCCCGGTTCGATATGGAACTGCTGCGGTTGCAAGTCGCTGCGAAGGGCGCCGCTCAGGCTGAGGGTCAGGGTAACATCCTGCGCCTCGGCTTCTGTGTTATAGAGCCCCACAGTCACATCGGCGCTGTCGCCGGGTGCCAGGAATGCCGGCACATTGGGGCTCATCACCACAGGCGCCTTAACCGCGACACTGGCCTCGCTGGTGCCTATGCCGCTCTCGGTGGCACTGACGGCAAAGAAGCGGATACTGCCGTTGAAGCTGTCGGGCACTGTATATTGCAGCCGCTGCTCTCCGGCGGCCAACTCACGAATACCCGACCAGTAGACCACAGGCTTGGCGCGTTTGCGCTTGAAGGGGTTGAGGTTGGCTGCCAGCAGCGCGGCGGCGTCACCTCCGGGTGCGGCCTGGCGCATCAGCACCTTGAGATCCGGCAGCAGCAGGTCGAGAATTTGGCTCGAATCTACGCTGAGAGCCTTCTTGTCGAAGAAGTGCGCTAGTGGATCCGGCGCTTCATAGCGGGCCACCTGCAAAATACCGGCATCAACCCCGAATACCACGACTCTGGCTTTGCTTGGCAGCTTGAGGTCGATATCCAGTTGCGTCCCGGGTTTAACCTTTTCCGGCAGGCTCAGGGCGATGGCCTGACGCCGCTCACCGAGATCCACCTTAAAGGGTTTCACGGCATAGGACAGCGGGCTCATGAAGACTTCTTCCGAGTCCGGTGCCCGCAGGAACTGCACATTGATATAAGCATTGCCCTCAATGCCTTGCGGCAGGGTAATGCTTTGCAACGAACGGGTGCTGTCGGCCTTGAACCATTTGAAGGCGTAAACCTTGTCTCTCTCTATGGTGATGAGTCCGGCACCGCTGTAAGGGGCCTGGATCGCTACCTGAATGCTTTCACCCGGCAGATATTCCGCCTTGTTTAGCGTCAGTTCCAGCTCGGCGTTGCGCTCCAGCGTGCGACTGGCGTTGCCGCTGCCGGCAACGCTGTAATCTATTTGGTTCAACTGGCGGCCGTTTGCATCCAGCAGTCTCAGGCGGTAGTCACCCGGCTCCCTGGTGTCGAGTTCCAATTGGCCACCGCTTGCGGCCAGACTCAGGGCAGTGCTGCCCAGCAGTTTGTCTTTGCGGCGCGATTCATAGCGGTAGGTGCCGTCATTCTGTTTCACCAACACAGACACCCAGCGCCGGGCGATACGCTCGACTTTGAGCTCAGTAGCCACACCTTGAAGGTCCTGGCCAACGGCTTGCAGGTTGAGCACACGCTTGCCGTCTTTGCTGATGAAGTCCAGATCGCCATCGCTCTTGTAGCCCAGTAACCAGTCGGCATCGGATACCAGTAGCTGGTCTTGGGCGCTGACACCGTGGCCTGATCCGGCTTCAAATACCCGAGCCAGCAAGTGCAGCTTGTAGGTGCTGCCGGCAAAGCGGTCCAGCGCCAAGTCCAGGCTGGCGTTGCCTTCGCCGTCTGTGGTGGTTTCGCTCAAGTCTTCGCGGAACGATTCCTTGAGCTTGCCCAATACCCCAAAGCGATAGCCGGGCCAGGATTTAAAGCTGATATCTGTTGGCGAAAGCACCATCTCGCCGCTGACTCGGCGATCGCTCGCCGGGCCGCCGAAGAGTTGCTCGGCCAAGACTTCGGCCTTGAGTTGCTGCGGCGTGCGCCAGCCTTCAAACTGCTTGTCGGTGCCCAAGTCGGTGCCCAAATAGACTCGCACCTTGATACGATCCGGCTCGAAGTCGCGCACCTTGAAGGTGACATCACCAAGACGCGTGAGGCGGTATCTGTCTTTGATGAGGGACAGAGTGGCGAGATAGTCACCGGCAACCGCGGTTTCACCGGCGCTGAAGTCCAGGCTGTCAAAGCCGCTGCCATCGAGTTTGAAGGTGCGATCCAGCACGGTTACCCCGCGGGGGTCGGTGATCTGCATTGTCACCGGCAGGCCACCCAGGGCGGTACTCCAGTCCTGCCCCCGCACCAAACTGGCGATATGAGCCGTCTCACCGGGGCGATACAGCCCGCGGTCGGTGAAGAGGTAGGCTCTCAGGGCGCCGGGATCGTCGCTTTCATAGCTGCCGCCGGTGTCGAAACGGGACAGATTGAGCTGGCGACGCCAATCAGCCAAAGGTAAGAAGGAGAGAGCGCCATCCTTTTCGACCCGATAGTAGAGCGGGGTCTTTTCCCGGCGCAGATCGCCAAGCTTGGCAAAGCTTGCGTGACCGCGTTCATCGGTCAAAGCCTCGGCTACCGGCAAACCGTTGCGGCCGATGACGGCCACCCGGGCTCCTGCCACCGGAGTCCCCTTGCCGAGGGATTGCACGAACAGATCCTGGCTGCCATCACGGCTGCGTTTGGCGAGTATGCCCAGATCTGTCACGACCACAAAGCGCAGATCGTGGGCCTCGGTTTGGTAATAGTCGAAGGTTTGGCTGTCTCTTTCATCGGCCGGAGTAAGCTTGACCACAAAGATGCCGCGCTTGTCCTTGAAGAAGGGCTTGAGGTCGACGCTGCCGTAGAGCGTCTTGCTGGGATCGCGCCCGGCAAGCTGTTGCTTGAACACCTGACGGGTGACCAAACGGTCGAAATCTGTGTTGTTGAGGTAGGGCTCGGCAAAGCTGCCCGAGCTTTGATCTATCAGGGCATTGAGCTGATCAGGCAGTAACTGGGCGACCTCAATCTGCACCTTTTGTACCCCTCGGGCCAGATAGCCGAGGCGTTGATCTTCGTCCAGAGTCAGCAAGGAACCTTCGCCGAGGAAATTGAGCGCCTTGGGATATTGCGGCATTCGCAGCACAGTCAGCACGGCATCGCGGGACAGATAACCCCCTTGGCCTTCGACTTCCTTATCCACCATTACCGCCACGTAGCGATCGACCGGAGCTTTCAGCTTGAAGCTGTGCAACTGGTTGAGGCCTTCGGCACCGGGGATCTGGGTCAAGGTCAGTTTGTCGGCCTTGGCCAGCACCTGTTCGGTGACATTTTCCTGATACCAGTGACGGCTTCCCTTGGGATTTTTCAGCGGCAGCAACCAGGCATGTACCTTGCCTTGAAGCGCTTCGTCGTTGACCGGACGTGAGCTTTCCATTGTCAGTACCGGCTCGGGTTCATCCTTGTCGTTGTAGGCGAAGTTGACCTGAGCCTGTTTAAAGCTCAGCTGATAACGGCCGGGAACCTCTACTTGCCATTGGCTCTTGCCTGCCTTGTTGCCGCCGCTGGCCGCCAGGATCCCTTTGCTGACTTCCAGGGTTACAGTGCTCTGCTCAAGTGGTATGGCGAGCGCAGGAGAATGTATGTAAGCGAACAGATGCTTGTCGTCGAAGGTGACTTCGGTATCGCCATTGCCGCTGTAGGTCAAGCCGGGGCTCAGCAATATCGCCAGTTGGGGTTTGACCGAGGTCGTATCCACCGGGTGGCTGAAGGCCAGGGTGGCGACCAGCTTTTGAATACTCGGCTGGGCCGGATCCTGGTACAGACGCCCATCAGAGATGGTGGCGGTGAAGGCGGCTGTGCTGAATTCGCTCTGGTATTTATCCAGTAAGATATGGTCTGCCAGCAGCTGCTTCTTATCCAGGCTGACCGCGAACTTTTCCGCAATCGGCCAGTCGTTATCCGGAATAAATTGCAGATGCTTGTCACTGGCCCAGCGCCACTGCCCGGCGAGTTGGGGGCTGAGGCTGACGCCTTTGGAGACTGGTTTGCCTATGACGTCCAAAGGTGCGACCGAACCACTGAAGGTCAGGGTCAAGGGAGCGACCTGAGGTTTGGCCTGGTGGTAATCGGTCAGCTGCGGCGCCTTGAGCGTATAGTGCAGGGTATAGGGCTTGGGTAAATGCTGATACCAATACCAGCCGCCCCAGCAAAGCACAGTCAGCACAGATAGCAGCAGTAAGCTTCCCAAGGCTTTAAAGGGATGTTTTATGCACCAATGCATCCAGGGCGGCGCTTGCCAGTGACCAAAAACCGCAGCGAGAACTCGCCAAACTACCGAGAAGAAATTTCCTATAAGCTGTCCCATCGTTCCGTGTCCTTGCTGTGTCTCGTAGCGCTATCGCCAACTTGGCTGACGTTTTAAAGATGTCGGTCGCCGATGTCAATCAGACCGGGCCGATGCTGTGATGCCCTATTCGATATCGCCTCTGCAACTGAGGCTATATGGTACAGCAATCAGCCTGATTTTGATCCGCGTTTGAATTCAAAATTGATAATCGGGCGGCAGTTGTTTAGATATTTGCAGAAACTCTCCTTCCAGGTACGAGCCCGCAGGCAGCACGTCGGCACTTGGGGTTTGACTTTGGATTCTATATTCGCCGCATCTATAACTCTTACCTGTAATGTTTCTTGTTTGGGAAGGCTGAGTTGCGGGCCCTGTCTATCTGCCCATCGACGATAGCAAACCTTATGGCGCAGGTTCCGGGTCGCTGGAGGGTTCATACATTCTCAACAGATCCCTGCTATACCTTTCTTTGCGATAACTGGAACCCTGGCTGTGAATGTTGACTCGATAGTTGTCTTTGGAAAAGTATTTGGAGATTGCTTGTCCTACATGTGAATGGTTAGGAGTTGAAATGGCTGTATTTGCAAATAAATGCTTTTTAAGTGAATTTAAATGCATTATTATGTTGTTCGTGCCACAGGTGTGGCATTCATTTCTGCCGGCTTTAACGAGTGTGAGGTAAATCCCAAGGTGCGTACCACAGAATTGGTTGATGGTTTTCGTCATTCTGCTCCCTATGTCAATGCCCACAGGGGCAAGACATTTGTTGTAATGTTAGGAGGGGAGGCACTGGCTCAGCCTAAGTTTCGTTCCATCATCAATGATGTTGCTTTGCTGCATAGCTTGGGGATCAAGGTGGTATTGGTTTATGGCGCCCGGCCGCAGATAGACGAATCCTTGGCTCATCATCAGATTGAGCCCGCCTACCATCAAGGTGTACGGATCACCGACGAAGCGACTCTTAAGCTGATTAAGCAGGTGGCTGGTTCTTTGCAGTTTGATATTACTGCCAGGTTGTCCATGAGCTTGTCGAACACACCTATGCAGGGAGCTCAGATCAATGTGGTTAGCGGTAATTTTGTGATTGCCCAGCCTTTGGGGGTCGACAATGGCATTGACTATTGCCTCTCCGGCAAGGTGCGCCGTATTGATGTTCAAGGGCTTAAGCGGCAATTGGAAAATAACTGCATCATCCTGATGGGGCCGATAGCAGCTTCGGTCACCGGCGAGAGTTTTAATCTCACCGCTGAAGAGGTAGCGACTCAAGTAGCAATCAAGCTTAAAGCCGACAAGATGATAGGCTTCAGCTCCCAGAACGGTATTTTGGACCGTAATGGTGATGTGATTGCCGAACTGATGCCCAACGATGCCCAGAAAATTCTCGATAAACTGGCCGGCCAGGGTGAAGGTTGCGTCGGCACCATGGCGTTTCTCAAGGCCAGTATTGATGCCTGTCGCAGTGGCGTACCCCGTTGCCATTTGGTCAGCTATCTGGAAGATGGTGCCCTGTTGCAGGAATTGTTTTCTCGTGAAGGTATAGGTACCCAGATAGTCACTGAGAGTGCCGAGCGCTTACGGCGCGCATCCATTGCCGACATTGGCGGCATACTCAACCTGATCCGCCCGCTGGAAGAGCAGGGTATCCTGGTGCGTCGCTCCCGCGAACAACTGGAGATAGAAATAGAGCAGTTTATGCTGATTGAGCGTGATGGCTTGGTGATAGGCTGCGCGGCGCTTTATCCCTTTGAAGAGGACAATGCCGGCGAATTTGCCTGTTTGGTGGTACACCCTGACTATCGCGATGCCGATCGTGGTAGTTTGCTGCTGCAAAACATTATAGGCCAGGCCAAGGTACGTGGTTATTCCAGGTTATTCGCGTTGACGACCCGCAGCATTCATTGGTTCCTGGAACATGGTTTTGAATTGGTGGAGGTGGATGCTTTGCCTAGCAAGAAGAAGCAGCTTTACAACTACCATCGCCGCTCGAAAATCTTGGCGCTCGACCTGTAAGAATCAACTTGTTTGACATAACACCATTCAGTTAAACAAACTTTGACTGAATGGTGTTAATGGGTGTCAGAGCAGGAACGGTCCGATTGGGACCGTTGCCTTTTACATCAAGACTTGGTGCGTTTCATCGCAGTGAAAAACTCTTCATTGGTCTTGGTCATTGCCAGCTTGTCGATCAAGAATTCCATCGCGCTGACTTCATCCATAGGGTTGAGGATCTTACGCAGGATCCACATCTTCTGCAGCTCATCCGGCGTGGTTAGTTTCTCTTCACGACGGGTACCGCTGCGGTTGAAGTCAATGGCAGGGAATACCCGTTTTTCAGCGGCCTTGCGTGACAGATGCAGTTCCTGGTTACCTGTACCCTTGAACTCTTCGTAAATCACTTCGTCCATCTTGGAGCCGGTATCGATAAGCGCAGTGGCGATAATAGTCAGGCTGCCACCGTTTTCGATATTACGGGCTGCACCGAAGAAACGCTTGGGTCTGTGCAGCGCGTTGGCATCCACACCACCTGTCAGCACCTTGCCGGATGAAGGCACAACCGTGTTGTAAGCACGAGCCAGACGGGTGATGGAGTCCAGCAGAATCACTACGTCTTTCTTGTGTTCAACCAGGCGCTTGGCCTTTTCGATAACCATCTCTGCAACTTGTACGTGACGGCTTGCAGGCTCATCGAAGGTGGAAGCGATCACTTCACCCTGAACTAGACGCTGCATTTCGGTGACTTCTTCAGGACGTTCGTCGATCAGCAGCACCATCAACACTACTTCAGGGTTGTTGTAGGTGATTGATTGGGCAATGTTCTGCAGCAGCAGAGTCTTACCGGCTTTGGGTGGCGCAACAATCAGCCCACGCTGGCCCTTACCCACAGGTGAGCAGAGATCCAGAATTCGGGCTGTGATATCTTCGGTGGAACCGTTACCACGTTCCATACGCAGACGTTCTTCTGCATGCAGTGGGGTAAGGTTTTCAAACAGGATCTTGTTGCGAGAGTTTTCAGGCTTGTCGAAGTTAACTTCGTTAACTTTCAGCAGAGCAAAATAGCGTTCGCCTTCTTTAGGGGGACGTATTTTGCCGAAAATGGTGTCACCCGTTCGCATGTTGAAACGACGGATCTGGCTTGGAGAAACATAAATATCATCGGGACCGGCCAGATACGAACCATCGGCACTGCGCAGGAAACCAAATCCATCCTGAAGTATTTCCAGAACGCCGCCGCCGAAGATGTCTTCACCGCTCTTGGCATGGGCTTTCAATATAGAGAAGATGATATCCTGCTTGCGGGCACGAGCCATATTCTCCAGCTTCATTTCTTCGGCCAGTGCGACTAAGTCTGCAATAGACTTGTTTTTTAATTCAGTTAAATTCATTTTTGGTGGGTCTTGTTTCACGCGACAAAGCTTACGCGCTCAATCTCTCAAATTGGACTTGATGGATGTTGATTGAACAGCGAGAAGTGGGTTAGTAGAAAGAATCTGGTTATTAAAGTAGCACTATCAGGACAGGGCGTCCAGAAGTTTAACTGAACCCGGCACATTTTTATTTCTAGGGCGTGCCGGGTGTCACTTATTTGATTTGAGTGATCAAATCTGGGCGTCGATGAACTCTTTCAACTGAGTCTTGGACAGGGCGCCAACCTGATTGGCAACCAGTTCACCGTTTTTGAACAGCAACAGAGTAGGGATGCTGCGAACACCGTATTTAACAGGTGAAGCGTTATTTTGATCTATGTTCAATTTGGCGATGGTCAGTTTGCCGGCGTATTCTTCGGCAACATCGTCCAGGATGGGAGCGATCATTTTACATGGGCCACACCACTCGGCCCAGAAGTCTACCAATACAGGCAGTTCTGATTTCAGGACGTCGTTTTCAAAGCTGTCGTCGCTCAGGTACACAATTTTATCGCTCATGATGTTCTCCAGTTGGGTTGCCATTACTGGTCTGTTAATGGCTTAACCTGTATATTGGGTTGGATTAACGGCAATTCAAGTCACCGTTTTTTTCTTGTCGCTATTTCAAACGATCGAGTATCTTATTGCAACCCTAACTGGTATGCTTGCGCTATGAGCGAAACACATTTATCTCAACAAAAATTTGCCGAACTGCCACTACATCCTGAAGTAATTCAGGCGCTTGCAGAAAACGGTTTCGAATATTGTACGCCTATTCAGGCACTTTCCCTGCCGGTACTTTTGCAGGGCAAGGATATCGCCGGTCAGGCGCAGACAGGTACGGGCAAGACCCTGGCCTTTCTGGTAGCAACTTTTAACCACTTACTTTCCACCGACATTCCCGCCGAACGCCAACTTAATCAGCCCAGAGCCATCATCATGGCACCAACCCGGGAACTGGCGATTCAGATAGCCAAAGATGCCACCTTGCTGTCCAAACACACCAAACTCAAGGTGGGGATTGTCTATGGCGGCGAAGGCTATGATGCCCAGCGCAAGGTGCTGGACAAGGGCGTGGATATCCTGATTGGTACTACGGGGCGCATTATAGATTACGTGCGTCAAGGGGTTATCAACCTCAGCGCTATTCAGGCCGTAGTGTTGGATGAAGCGGATCGTATGTTTGATCTGGGCTTTATCAAAGACATTCGCTTCCTGTTCCGCCGCATGCCGGATGCCAAAGACAGGCTCAACATGCTGTTCTCGGCTACCCTGTCGATGAAGGTGCAGGAGCTGGCTTATGACCATATGAATGACCCGGTCAAAGTCGAAATTGCACCGGAAGAGAAAACTTCGAAAAACATCAAGGAAGAGCTGTTCTATCCTTCGATGAAAGACAAGATCCCACTGCTGCTTACCCTGATAGAGGAAGATTGGCCGGATAAGGCGATAGTCTTTGCCAATACCAAACATCAGTGTGAAAACCTCTGGGGTTGGCTCGAAGGAGATGGTCACAGAGTCGGTCTACTGACCGGTGACGTGCCACAAAAGAAACGCCTTAAGATCCTGGAACTGTTCACCAAGGGTGATCTGGATATTTTGGTGGCCACAGACGTAGCGGCCCGTGGCCTGCATATTTCTGATGTGTCCCATGTCTATAACTTCGACCTGCCTGATGACTGTGAAGACTATGTTCACCGTATCGGTCGTACTGGCCGTGCCGGTGCCAAAGGGGTTTCGGTCAGCTTTGCCTGTGAAGAATACGCCCTCAACCTGCCGGCTATCGAAGACTATATCAAGCACTCGATTCCGGTAACCTCTTATGATGCCGAAGCCTTGCTCGATGATATTCCAGCACCGGTTCGTATCCATCGTAAGCATGCCGGACCGCGCAATACCCGTGATCGCGGTCAGGGACGTCCTCAGGGAGCTCATCGTAGCGGTGGTCGTCCACCTCGTCACGACAGGACTCGCAGACATTCCTGAATGCCGAAACCCGCCTACGCTGCCATAACTCTTGGCTCCAATAGCTTCAATATGCTGGTTGCCCGTACCGTCGGCGGCCAGCCCAAGGTTCTCGCCAAGTACAAACGTAAGGTGAGGTTGGCCGAGGGAATTGAGGCTGATGGCAGTCTCAACCTGGCGGCATTCGAACGTGGCCTCGATTGCCTGGCCATGTTCTCCAATATGCTTGTCGAACATCAAGTCGATGATGTCAATGTGGCCGTCATTGCCACAGCAACCCTTCGTTGTATCAGCAACGCCGATGAATTCAATCGTCGTGCCCTGCAAATATTAGGGCACCCGATAGAGATCATCTGCGGTATGCGTGAAGCCGAACTTATCTATCAAGGCATGGTGGCGACCACTCATGGCGAAGGGCGACGCCTGGTGATAGATATAGGTGGTGCCAGTACCGAGTTTATTGTGGGTGACGGTGAAAAGGTGCTGTTTAAAACCAGTCTGCCTATAGGCTGTGTCACCTACAACCAATGCTTTTTCACCTCTGCTCCCTTGCAACCGCTGGACTTTGACGATGTGCGAGCCAGGGTGGAACTGGCCTTGGCTGAACACAAATCGACTTTGAAAGCGCTGGGTTGGCATTCGGTGGTCGGCGCTTCCGGAGCAGTGCAGTCAGTGGTTGAAGT
>Ga0114983_1000604_pt1 | contig 15049 bp, 14 predicted proteins | sample Shrwel_input2_RT_FD_87182 | JGI IMG/M metagenome (GOLD analysis project Ga0114983, IMG submission 87182) | Subsurface microbial communities from deep shales in Ohio, USA - Utica-3 well 1 S input2 RT | ecosystem: Environmental > Aquatic > Deep subsurface > Shale gas/oil reservoir > Produced... | reverse complement strand
GTTTTTTATTGCCCGTACGGCGCCATGATTTTGACCAACCTGCAACTGGGATTTCGCCCAGCTACCGCACCTCTCAGCCGCACCCTACGCCTCCAGCCAAAACGTCACAGGTCCGTCGTTGACCAGACTCACCTGCATATCGGCGCCGAAAACACCAGCACAGGTCCCTGGCCATGTCGCGGATGCTTCGGAGACGAGTGCTTCAAAATGTTGCCTGGCATCAGATGGTGAAGCAGCAGACGTGAAACTGGCACGCATGCCTCGACCAGTGTCAGCCGCCAACGTGAATTGCGGCACCAACAGTAGTCCGCCGACATCGGGGCCAAGATCACGCAGACTCTTGTTCATTCGATCTCGACTGTCTCCGAACACACGATAGCCGAGGATACGTTCGAGCAGACGACTGCGTTGGGCCGAGGTGTCGCTCGGCTGAACGCCGACAAACACCAGCAAACCCACATTAATCCTAGCGACGCAGATACCGGCAACATCAACGCGCGCCTCTCGTACACGCTGCAGCAAACCGATCATCGCTTAATGGCCCTTCAGAAAATTGAAACGCTAACCGCATAATCACACGATGCGGACTTTCCTCGAAATCGTGGTGCGCTTGCTCGGCAATATGCCACTGGCCATTGCACGACTTGTCGGCTGGTTACTTGGGCTGGCGTTAACCGCCACGCCAAACAAATTTCGGAAAATCAGCAATCTTCATCTTGCCCGATGCCTGCCGCAAACAACGCCGGAAAGCCGCAGGAAGATTCTCCGTGACAGCCTCTTCGCCAGCGCCCACGCCGTCACCGAAGCCCCAGCGATCTGGTTTGGCTCACTGCGCCGCCGAAAGCGCTGGATCAGTACCAGTCCCGATCAACTTGCGAAAATACGGCAGGCGCATGCGTCCGGCAGAGGCGTCATATTGCTGACACCGCATCAAGGTGCGTGGGAACTGGCCAGTTTCTTCTGTGCGCAAGTCGCTGCACTGACCGTGCTGTACAAACCGCAAAAAGGAAATGCCGACGCTCTGCTCCGAAACGGTCGTGCCCGTGGCGCCGAGATAACACCAGTACCTACATCCGGCAAGGGCGTGAAGGCATTGCTGACGGCACTCAAGGCTGGCGAGATGGTTGGCATTCTCCCGGATCACGATCCGCCCGAAGCATCCGGGACCTTGTTTGCCCCGATGTTCGGAATCCAAACCAACACCATGGATCTCGTCGCCAAGCTTGCTGCACGCACCGGCGCGCCGGTGCTGTATGTTGTTGCCGAACGCTTGCCGTGGACGCAAGGCTTCCGCTTCCATGTACTGGAGGCGTCTGCGGAGATAGCAGATCCGCTTCGTGGCCCCGCCGCAATGAATGCAGGTATCGAGCAGTGCATACGCATGCTGCCAGGACAATACTGGTGGAGTTACCGACGGTTTCGACGTCGACCGCAGGGTGAGCCGGCGTTCTATGACTGAGCGGATAGCAGTGATGCCCGAACCCGACGGCGACACCAATAACGCCAGACCGACCGGCATCACGTCCAAGCCGACGAGATGTGAGCGAGTTTCATGACGCCGCTCAACTTGCTCGAAGCTCATCGCCTCTCTTGCCGCTATGGGCCTCATCAGGCGGTTAACGATCTCAACCTAAGTCTCAAAAAAGGTGAAATCCTCGGGCTGCTGGGTGCGAACGGCGCCGGCAAATCGACGACGATGAAAATGCTCGCCGGGGTGCTCGCACCGAGCAACGGTCATGTGACCGTCAACGGAATCTCACTCGCCGAAAACCCCAAAGCAGCGAAGCAACAGCTTGGCTACCTGCCCGAACAACCGCCGCTTTATCCCGAGCTCACGGTGGTTGAATATCTACGCTTCTGCTCGGAGCTTCGAGAGATACCGCGCAAGGCACGCACCAACGCAGTCAACCGCGCAATGGTGGAGTGTGATCTTCAGTCCCTATCGAAGCGGCTAATCGGCAACTTGTCGAAGGGCTATCAGCAACGCTGCGGCATTGCGCAAGCCATTCTCCATCAGCCAGCCATTGTCATTCTCGACGAGCCGACCGTAGGTCTGGACCCGATCCAGATTCGAGGCATCCGCCGGCTGATTAGAACCCTTGGATCCGAACGGGGCATCGTCCTGTCCAGCCACATCCTCGCGGAAATTCAGACGGTTTGTCACCGCGTGGTGATCATGCGCCAGGGCCGTCTTGTGTACGACGAGCCACTCTCCGTTGCCGACAGCAAAAGCTTCGACACCATCCTTGTGGGCTTTGCCCGAACGCCCAACCTCGATGAACTGGCGGCAATTCAAGGCATTGATGGCATAACCGCACTCGATGACCGCCGTTTGAGAATCGCCGTTGTCAGCGGCGAGGATCCCAGAGCCGCCATCGCAGACACAGCAGTTGCACGTGGCTGGGGCCTGAACGAGCTTCATGCCGAGTTCCGCACCCTCGAAGACGTCTTCGTCAAACTCACCGCCCGAGATGACGATGCCCTCACCGACCAGACGACGGGCACAGCCGCCTGATGACCATCATGCTCAGCATTGCTCGTAACGAGGCGCGACGGATCTTCGTCTCGCCACTCGCCTGGACCGTCCTTGCAGTCTTGCAGGCGATTCTGGGGATCGTCTTTTTGCTGCTGCTCATCGAATACGCGCAAGACGCAGACAGCGAGCGTCGCTACACCGGCGTTGCCGACTATATCGGCAACGGCTTGTACGGCTTCGCCACACTGCTCCTGCTGATGATCGTGCCGCTGCTGACGATGCGGGCCTTCGCCGAAGACCGGCGTTCAGGCAGTCTGCAGTTGCTGCTAGCCGCCCCGGCTTCCCTGGTCGATATCGTCATCGGCAAGTTTCTGGGGCTGACGGTGTTCACCTTCGCCGCAATCGCCCTGATCGCTGCGATGCCATTGATGTTGCTGGTCGGAACCGAGCTTGATCTGGGACGTATCACTGCCGGGTTACTCGGGCTTGCGTTACTGATGATGGCGTTCACGGCCGCCGGTCTGTTCGTGTCGGCGCTGACGCGGGAACCTACCGTTGCCGCGGTAGGCGGCTTCGGCCTGCTGCTCGGGTTCTGGCTGATGCAGGTGTTGGGCTCACAGTCCGGGCCTCTCGGAGAAATCCTTGGCTATCTCGCATTGACCGGCCACTTCGAGAATCTGAAACATGGTGTCTTCAGTTCAGCCGACGTTGCCTACTATCTTTTGTTCATCGGCGTGTTCCTGTGGCTGACGGTGCTTCGCCTCGACAGCGAACGCGGTTGACGGCGTGATTACGACCAAGGCCAAACAGGGCAGTCGGCGAGTGCAACGAACGATCAACATCGTGTTGATCCTCGTCGTCGCCGCGCTCGCCGCACGCGTCTCCGTCGTTCATAAGCGCGAATACGACTGGACCGCAGGCAATCGAAACACGCTGACGAGCGGGAGCTTGCGCCAACTCGACCAGATGCAGGACGAAATCCTGTTCCTGGTCTTCGACTACCCAGGCTCCGAAACACGGCGCGATGTCGAGGCCTACATCGCGCGTTATCAGCGCGCCAAGCCCAACACACGGCTTCAATTCATCGACCCCGGTACCGACCCGGTCCGTACCCGCGAATACGACATCAAGCGCGCCGGTGAAGTGGTCGTCGAATATCAAGGCCGACATGAATCTCTGACTCAGATGTCGGAGCCGGTCATCAGCGCCGTGCTGCAGCGGCTCGCAGACGCCGAGCAGCGCTACGTGCTGTTTCTCCAGGGCCACGGCGAACGTAGCCTCGACGTGCTGATCGGCGAAACCCAGTACGACCTGTCGCAGCTGAAGGAAGCGCTCACCGAAAAAGGACTCAAGGTGCTGCCGCTGAATCTTGTCGCCGCACAGAAGATTCCCGAAAACGCCTCGGCGCTGGTCATCGCAACCCCAACGCAGTCCTTGCTCGACAGCGAGCGCGACAGGATTCGCGAATACGTCGAGGCTGGGGGCAATCTGCTTTGGCTCGTCGATCCGGATAGCCCGCCGTCTCTGGAAGCGGTCTCCGCACTGCTGGGTATCGAGTGGCTGGATGGAACAGTGATTCTTGCGAGTTACGCGAAAGTCGGTAGTGGGAGTCCGGTCGAATTCTTCGCAACCCGTTATCCCGCCAACAATGTCATCCCGACATTCAGCAGCATCACTTCGTATCCGCTCGCACGTGCGCTCCGATATGGCGCCAACCGGGCAGCCGCGAACGGCGGCTGGACCTATTCACCAATTGTGGAAACAGGGGCCGATGCCTGGCTGGAAACCGGCAGGCTCGACGGCGAAGTCAGCTTTGATCCAGACGAAGGCGATCAGCCGGGCCCGCTGACGATCGGGCTGGCGATGACCCGCAACATTCCCGCCGACGACGCGCGCCCTGCACGGGTCCAGCGCGTCGCCGTGTTCGGCGACGGCGATTTCCTGTCCGATCTGATGTTGCCGCGTTACGGCAACCGCCAATTCGCGACCACGCTGATGCAATGGTTGTCTTCGCGTGATGCGCAAATCGACATCGAGATTCCGCGGGCCCCCGATATCGCGCTCGACTTGCCACCTTGGACGTTGTGGGTGTTTGGCATCGGATTCACGGTACTTCTGCCGTTGTTGTTGCTCGGCATCGGTATCGGCCGCTGGCTGATTCGCCGCAGACGATAACGAGACTCGGCCGATGAAACTCTCGACGGTCAACCTGTTGCTGTTGGGGGCGGCTGCTGGGCTATTCAGCCTGCTGGCGATGGATGAAAACCAGGAGCAGGCGAAGATTGAGCGGGCTATCCAGCGTCAGCCGGCACTGACCGCACTGGATCCGAACGCCATTCACACACTTCGCCTCAACAACCCCGACAGTGGCGATATCGTGCTGCAGAAAACCGGCAGCGGCTGGCAGATGAAAGCGCCAGTGAATATCGCCGCCGACCTTGTGCAGATCGCTGATCTGCTTGCGATTGCTGGGCGCGAAACCCGTGGCAGCGTTGATATCGGCGCAGTCCGCCTTGCTGACCTGGGCCTTGAACCTGCGCAGCACACGATCACGCTGGACGACACGGTCATCGCGATCGGCGCGATCGAACCGCTTAAGCGCAGTCGCTACGTGATGAAGGTCGGCACGCTGCCGGATCGCCAGATCAGGCTCGTGGATGATTTCCCTATCGAAGCTTTCGACAGCGACTTCACAGATCTGGTCAACAAGGCATTGCTTCCGTACGACGCGGTAATGACCCGGATCGACCTGCCGAAGCTATCGCTCAGCCTGAACGCCATCACCGGCAAATGGCAAACCGAGCCTGCGTACGGCGCTGCAAGTGCGGACGCCATCTCGCGTCTGGTCGATGCCTGGCACACCGTGCGCGCAGTGGCCACCATGCCGCCAATGATCGACAGTGGCGCCAGCGACAGCGCCGATGTCACGGTCACCCTCGGCGGCGGCCAACGACTTGCGTACCGCATTGTCGACAAGGCCGGCGCACGATTTCTGCAACGGCTCGATCTGCCGATCAGCTATCAGTTCGCGCCCGCCGACTGCGAGCGATTGCTAAAGCTGGATAACGCCGATCGAAGCGCGCAACGGACGCCCACTTCACCGTGAGCGATCCGCTTCATCCTTAGCTGTACTGTCGATTGAAACCTCCTGATGCCTGAACTTCCCGAAGTTGAAACCGTGCGCCGTGGTGTCGAACCGCATGTGCTCGGCCGGCGCATTATCGAGGTGACGGTTCGCGATGCCCGACTCCGCTGGCCAATCCCAGCTGATTTCGCCGACTTTGCTCGTCATCAACAGATCAACGCGGTCAGCCGGCGCGGCAAATACCTGATTTTTGCGCTCGACAGTGGCGATCGGCTGATCGTTCACCTCGGCATGACTGGCCGGGTCTTGGTGCTGGACGCGGGCCACCCGGTGATCAAGCACGATCATCTCGATCTGCTGCTCGACGACGGTCGATTGCTGCGATACCACGACCCTCGGCGCTTCGGGGCCGTGCTGCCATGGCCGAAGGACGCACCTGGCCACGTGCTGATCGATTCTCTGGGGCCGGAGCCGTTGTCCGACGCGTTCACCGGTGCCTACCTTTACGAGCGCTCGCGACACAAGAAGGTCGCGGTCAAGAGCTTCGTGATGGACGGTCAAGTCGTTGTCGGAGCCGGCAACATCTACGCTGCCGAATCGCTGTTCCGTGCCGGCGTGCGCCCCACCCGGCCGGCCGGTCGAGTCACGCGTGCCGAATACTCACGGCTGGCCGATTCGATACGGGAAGTACTGCGCGAGGCAATCACCCAAGGAGGAACCACACTGCGTGACTTCGCCGGCGCCGACGGCGTTTCCGGCTACTTCCAGCAGGACCTCTACGTATATGGACGCGAAGGACTGCCGTGTCGCATCTGCGGCACACCCATCAACAGCATGCGGCTTGGCAATCGGGCGAGTTGCTGGTGCCCGGGATGCCAACGCTAGACCGATATGACTTGTGCCGACCCGGCAGCGGCTGAGTCTGCCAAGTGGCCCACCGGTTACCGGTGAATCACGTCAATGTTCGAATAAACCACTTCCGCTGCTCCCCGCGCGGATTTCGCATTGTTTCCAAGATAGCTGCCTGCCTTGAAGTAAAGCTGAGCGCCTTTCCAGGCTTTGTTCATGTCGCGCACGTCGAGCACGGTGTCGTTGACGATCGTCCTGACGATCCCATCGACGACCCGGATTTCGTAAGTGAACTTTTCGCCAAGCTTGATCGATAGCTTTGTCGGTGAATTCCGAGACTCACCAGCGGTCTGCTTGGTGTTGTAGTTCGAAAGAACTTCCGTCGTTCCGTTCGCCAACCGCTGAAAAAGGAGCTTGATCGGCGGCACGGTGCCGACGCTGTGCAATTGCCCGAAAAACACAACGGTCCGGCCGCCTGATTTCAGCGGGCTATGCAACGACGACACGACCACGGTTCCTCTCTGGATATGCGTACCGGTCAACCCCCAGTTGACCTTGCTGTTGCCGAGAACCGTCTGCTCGCGCATTTCCGTGCGCGGGAACGATGAGCCTTCAGTTGTTGCATTGCCGTTGGCCGGCGTCCAGAACACCGTCTCGTCTCCCTCCGCGACATAGCCGCCCCGGGTTATCTGGCCCAGGGACGGGTGATACCAATATCGCGATGAATAGTTTTCGAGATCGGCAGCTTCGACTTCATCAACACCGGGCTTGCCGTCCTCGTCTACCGGCAACGTCAACTTCCCGTACTGCGACCAACGCATGCCAGTTGCCGAAGTCGCCGCATCGGTAGGCGCGTATGCCGCATCGCTTGACGCAGCAGCGTCGCCGCGAGTGATGACCCGAAAGACGCGATCGGGTTGACCCTCGATCCGAAGCGTCTGCGTGACGACAGTGCCGGAATCATGGGCTGCCGGCATGCGCAAGCTGACGATGTCACCGTCGTTGACGAAGCCCGGTGCATTGCTGAATGCGCCATCGTTGATGCGATAGCTGCCGGCATCGACCGAGATTTTCGACGGAATCTTTCTGTCTGGCCCAAGTCCGGCGCGGACCGCGCCGACGGTCCCCAGTTGAACAGAGGCGGGAGCGACGCCAGACACACAATGCGCATCAGTTGCCTTGCAACCCGGTGCACTTGCGTATGCGGATACGGACGCAGCAAGCACGCCGGCAGCCGCGAATTGAATCGCTTTGATCCCAGACATATTGTTCCCTGATGCCCAATTGAAATCGACGCCAAAATCGGCACGTCAACCGGGCAACCGGCCGTAAATGAAAGGAACCAGCCCTTTCGTCCCGGACATGACTTTTTCATTGAAGCTTCCAATGGCCACACCAGAAGCTTCATTGCCATTTGCGGTCACCCGACAACGTAAAACTGCTGCTTTGAAGCGTGAAACTTGTTGAAACGAAAGGCTCGAAGACCAGCCAATCTACTAGCGACCGCCCGACGTGGTGCCCCCGGAACTGCTGATACGCCAACGATTTCCGGTGGAATCCCGAATTTCGAAGCAAAGGGCCTTTTTTGGAACGCTATCGCGAGTTTCTTGCGCCCAAGTAGGGATAGCAATAACTGTACCTTGCAAGCGATATTTCTTACTATGCCGCCGCGGTGATCGATTGTCCACCGCGCACACGTGAAGCAACAAACTGATTCCTAAAATAAATCTTGCGTGTTGCACCGCAGTGAAAACGCGTCGGCAGGCACGAAAACGGGTTTCAGCATCGGCAGACACGGTGTTCCGAGCATCGCAGCGGCGCCTTGCAACGAGGCTGCTGCTTTCAAAAAGCAAAACTTCTCGCTTTCCTGATTGAATGCGCTCGCCGTCTGCAGGTCACTGCCGAGGCAGCCGGCCGCGAGTGACGCTGCGGCGCCGTGGCGTCAGCACTGTTGCACCGTCTAGTCTTTCCGAAGGATCGGACCTGAACGCCAGCTCAGCGAAAGCGGTCGTTCGCGTCTGCACAACCATGACAGGAGCTCATCGTGCCAACGCCGCAACTTTCCGATTCCCTCGTTCTCCCTTGCGGCGCCGTGCTGCCCAACCGGCTCTGCAAGAGCGCGATGACTGAAGGCGTCGCCGATGAGCTGCTGCGGCCGACCTCGCGGCACGAAGTGCTGTACCGGCAGTGGTCGGAAGGTGGCTGTGGCCTGCTGATCACCGGGAACGTGCAGATCGACCGTCGGGTGCTGGAGCGACCGGGCAACGTCGCGATCGACCCGGCGCCAGCCGATGCCGAAATGATGAAGCGGCTCAAGGCCTGGGCAAAGGCGGGTACCGTCAACGGCAACCATCTGTGGATGCAGATCAGCCACGCCGGCCGGCAGTCGCCGATGTACGTGACCATGGAGCCGCTGGCGCCGAGTGCGGTGCAGTTGAAGCTGCTGGCCAACTACGCGACACCGCGCGCGCTGCGCGAAGACGAGATCCTCGACTTCATCCAGCGTTATGCCCGGGTCGCTGCAACCGCCCGGGAGGCCGGCTTCACCGGTGTGCAGATCCACGGCGCGCACGGCTACCTGCTTTCGTCATTCCTGTCCGGCGTCACCAATCTGCGGACCGATGCCTGGGGCGGCAGTCTCGAAAATCGTGCGCGGATGCTGCTGGAAACGATCAAGGCGACGCGCAAGGCGGTGGGAAGCGACTTCCCGATTTCGGTCAAGCTGAATTCCGCCGATTTCCAGAAGGGCGGCTTCACCAACGAGGAATGCCTGAAGGTCGTCGAATGGCTGAACGAGGCCGGGATCGACCTGCTGGAAGTCTCCGGCGGCAGCTACGAGCAGCCGCGTCTGCTGGGCTACGAAGGCAAGGCCAAGGATGTCGCCGGCTATCGCGGCCCGGATCAGGCCGAAGCCCCGAAACAGCTGGAAAGCACTAAGAAGCGCGAAGCCTACTTCCTGGAATACGCGACCGCGATTCGCAAGGTCGCCAAGATGCCGATGCTGGTCACTGGCGGTTTTCGCACCCGCGAGGGCATGGACGAGGCACTCAAGAGCGGCGATTGCGATGTCGTTGGTCTTGGTCGTCCGCTGTGCGGCGAAACCGATCTGGCCAAGCGCCTGCTGGATGGTTCGATTCGCGAGCTGCCGCGTTACGAGAAGAACATGCAGCTGGGGCCGGGCATTTTCGCGCCGACCACCAAGGTGCACCTGTTCCGCCTGATCAACGTGTTCGGCCAGCAGGGCTGGTACTACCTGCAACTGCTGCGGCTGGCCGATGGCCTGAAGCCCAACTTCAAGCTGGGCGTGTTCGGTGCATTCACCGGCTATCTGTTCGACGAGTACCGGAAAGCTTGGCGCCTGCATCGCGCGCGGCGTGCGGCGGCGAAAACCGCCTGATCCCTGTTCGAAAGGTGACCCCATGAGCAAGGCCGACAGCGCATCCCCGCCGACCGACAGCTTCCGCGCGTTCTATCCGTACTACCTCGGCGAGCACGCGAACCGGACCTGCCGACGGCTGCATTTCGTCGGCACCGCGCTCGTGATCCTCACCGCCATCTATGCCGCGGTCACTGGCCGCTACGCCGCGCTGTGGTTCATGCCGCTGTTCGGCTACGGCTTCGCCTGGGTGGCGCACTTCTTCATCGAGAAGAATCGCCCGGCGACCTTCAAGGCGCCGTTTTACAGCCTGGCCGGCGATTTCGTGATGTTCAGGGACATGCTGACCGGCCGCATCCCCTTCTGAAGCAGCCGCGACGCGCGGCGTAGAATTCGCCCCGCGCACGGGGCGCAGTTCGTCGAGTCGTCGTTGTCATGTCCCAGAATCAGTTCGATGTGATCGTCATCGGCGGCGGCCATGCCGGAACCGAAGCCGCGCTCGCGGCGGCTCGCGGCGGTGCCCGCACGTTGCTGGTCACCCAGAACATCGAAACGCTCGGGCAGATGTCGTGCAATCCGGCGATCGGTGGCATCGGCAAGGGCCACCTGGTGCGCGAGATCGATGCGCTCGGTGGCGCGATGGCCCACGCGGCAGACCATGCCGGCATCCAGTTCCGCATTCTCAACGCGTCGAAGGGCCCGGCGGTGCGGGCAACCCGCGCCCAAGCCGATCGCATGCTCTATCGCGCCGCGATCCGCGAGCAGCTGGAGAATCAGCCGAACCTGAAGCTGTTCCAGCAGGAAGTCGATGACTTGATTGTCGAAGGCGAGGCGGTGCGCGGCATCGTCACCCGCGCTGGTTTGCGCTTCACGGCACGCGCCGTGGTGCTGACCGTCGGCACCTTTCTCGCCGGCAAGATTCACGTCGGCCTGGTCAACCATCAGGGCGGCCGGGCCGGTGACGCACCAAGCAACGCGCTGGCCACACGCCTGCGTGAATTGCCGCTGCGGGTTGGCCGATTGAAGACAGGTACCCCGCCGCGCATCGACGGCCGGACGATCAACTACGAAGGGCTCATCGAGCAGCCGGGCGATACGCCGACCCCGGTGTTCTCGTTCCTCGGAAGCGTCGCCGAGCATCCGCGGCAGATCTCCTGCTGGATGACCCATACCAACGAGCGCACCCACGACATCATCCGCAGCGGCTTCGATCGAAGCCCGATGTTCACCGGCGTCATCGAAGGCACCGGACCGCGCTACTGCCCGAGTGTGGAGGACAAGGTCAACCGCTTCGCGACCAAGACTTCGCATCAGGTGTTCATCGAGCCGGAAGGTCTGAACACGCACGAGATCTATCCAAACGGCATTTCCACCAGCCTGCCGTACGACATTCAGGAAGCGCTGGTGCATTCGATCAAGGGCTTCGAGCACGCCCACATCACGCGGCCGGGCTACGCGATCGAGTACGACTACTTCGATCCGCGCGACTTGCAGATGAGCCTGGAAACCAAGGTCATCGACGGCCTGTTCTTCGCGGGCCAGATCAATGGCACGACTGGTTACGAGGAAGCCGCCGCGCAGGGCCTGCTGGCCGGCATCAATGCCGCGCGCAAGGCGCGTGACGAAGCGCCGTGGTGCCCGGCGCGGCACGAGGCCTACATCGGCGTGCTGGTCGACGATCTGATCACCCGCGGTACCGCCGAGCCGTACCGGATGTTCACCTCGCGCGCTGAGCATCGCCTGCTGTTGCGGGAGGACAACGCCGACCTGCGGCTGACGCCGATCGGTCGCGAGCTGGGCTTGGTCGATGACCGGCGCTGGGACGCGTTCCAGAAAAAGCGCGACGCCATCGACGCCGAAAGCGCGCGCCTGTCGGCAAGCTGGCTCAAGCCTGCGCAGCTGGCGGCAGCCGAGATGGTCGAGGTGTTCGGCCCGGCGCCGACCGACAACGGTGCTTCGGCGCTGGAACTGCTGCGTCGTCCTGAAGGCAGCGTCGCCGCGCTGAAGCGCTTCGGCCTGATGGACGCCGGCATCGACGACGCAGTCGCCGAGCAGATCGAGATCCGCATCAAGTACGCCGGCTACATCGAGCGTCAGCAGGTCGAGATCGACCGCGCGGCGCGTTACGAGGACGCGCCGGTGCCGCTTGATCTGGACTACGCGGCCGTACTCGGGCTGTCCCACGAAGTACGCCAGAAGCTGGCGGCGCATCGGCCGCAGACGGTCGCGCAGGCCGGCCGCATCTCCGGCGTCACGCCGGCAGCGGTGTCATTGCTGCTGGTGCATTTGAAGCGGCTGGGGCTGCTCAGGCGCAGTGCCTGAGCAGCAGGCCGATCAGCACATCTGGCTGATCGCGCGCAGCACGTCGGAACGCGAGATCTGCCCAACCAGCTGGCCGTTCTCGATCACTGGATAACGGCGGAACGGGGCGGTGGTGAACATCGTCGCCAGCTGCGTGAGATTCATCTCCGGGTCGACGGTCTGCAGTTTTTCGCTCATGTACTGCGCCACCGGGCCGGCAATGCAGCTGTCCTGCGCGGCCGTCAGCGCCACTTCCAGACAATCCCGCTGCGACAGGATGCCGACCAGGTTGCCCTTGGCATCGACCACCGGCGCGCCGGAGATTCCTTTTTCGACCAGCGTGTGGACGGCGTGCATCACCTCCATGTCGGGATGGAAGGTGACCAGCTTGGTCGTCATGTAGTCGCGGACCTTGACTGAATCCAGAGTTGCCATTTTTTGTTTTCTCCCCCTCGCCTGAACCGACAGTAGCGCGCAGGGGAAGCGGAAACAACCGCGTCAGCGGTGACCCTACAGGGCGCCGTCGAACAGGCCGGCAGGTGTTGGCTCGACGCTGGACTTCGGCAATACCGCATGCAGCGCGGCGCCATGCTCGCGCAGCCAGCTGCGCCAGTGCGCGTGATCCGCCATCTGCTTCTCGACCAGCCGCCAGAAGCGCGGCGAGTGATCGAGGTGGCGGCGGTGACAAAGCTCGTGGATGACCACGTAGCGCAGGGCTTCAGGCGGAGCCATCACCAGACGCCAGTTCAGGCTGATCAGCCCATCCGGCGTGCAGCTGCCCCACAGCGATTTCTGATCGGCGATGCGCGGGCCCTCGTAGCGGACCCCAAGGCGTGCGCTTTCGGCATCGAGCAGCAGCTTGGCATCGTGGCGGGCCAGCTTGGCCATGCCTGCGCGCAGCGCGCTGACCAGTTTTTCCGGTCGCGCCAGATCCTGCGTCGAGCAGTACAGCTGGATGTCGTCGCCGATGCGCAGCGCAGGCCGGGCCATGCGCGCCAGCACCACGCGGACTGCGGTTTCGCGGCCGCGCAGGGTGATCGTGTCGGTACCGTCCCAGCGCATCGCCCGCTTGGTCGGCAGCCGACTGGCGCGGGTCTTCAGCTCGGCCAGCTTCTGGCGGATCCAGTCTTCGCGGCTCTTCAGGAACGCATGCGCAGTGGCGCGCGGCACACGCTTGGGGATGACCAGCAGCACGTTGCCGTCCGGCCGCACTTCGATGCGGATGTTGTTGGCGCGCGCGCTGACCCGCTCGGTCAGTTGCATCGGCGCGAAGGGCCCGAGCAGATCAGCCATGGAAGGAAAGGGTTGCAGTCATGTCGGCAGGTACGGACGGGCGGCCGGATTGTATGCGGCGGATTCTGCGCCGCGCTTGGCCACGCCGCAGCGGGGAACGGGCGAGCGGTTCAGCCTTCGCGATAACCGATGCGCGCCAGCAGACCGTCAAGCTCGTCGAGATCGTGAAATTTCACGCGCAGCTCGCCGCCGCCGCCGCTGCCCGGCTTGAACGCCGATGGATAGCCGAGGTGGTCGGACAGCCGTGTCGCCAGCTTCTGCCAGTCATCGGCCTTGGCCGGCACCGCTGCGAGATGGCCGTTACCGGCCAGCCGCCGCTCCAGCGCGCGCACGCTCAAGCGTTCGCGCACGCAGGCATCGGCCCAGCGCAGCTGCTGGCTGACCGCGAGGCCCGCCAGCACCTTGGCATGGCCAAGGCTGATCGCGCCTTCGTCGAGCATCGCCTGCACCTGCGGGCACAGCGCCAGCAGGCGCAGGAAGTTCGTGACATAGGCGCGCGACTTGCCGATCCGAAGGCCGATCGCCTCGTGGGTCAACGCGTGCGCTTCGCCAAGCTTGCGCAGGCCTTCGGCGGTCTCGATCGGCGACAGGGATTCGCGTTGCAGGTTCTCGATCAGGCCGAGCACACGGGCTTCGGCTTCGTCGAGATCGTCGCGGATCAGTGCCGGCACTTCGTGCAGCCCGGCCAGCTGGGCGGCGCGCCAGCGGCGCTCGCCGGCCAGGATTTCGTATTCGCGACGCGGACCGCTGCCGATCGAGCGCAGCACCAGCGGCTGGATGATGCCGCTCTCGCGAATCGACTCGGCAAGCTCGCGCAAGGCATCGGCCGCAAAGCGGCGCCGCGCCTGCGTTGAGCCGGGGCGGATCAGGTCAAGCGGGATCTGACGGACGGTATCGCCGGATGCCATGCGGCGTCGGGCCTTGAACGCTGTGGGATAATGTCGATATTGAAACATCAAAGCGCGACGGCCATGACGCCATCACGCGCTTCCTCATACGGACCCGGCCTTGCGCGACGCCCACCAACAGGCGCGCCGAATCCGCTCCACAGTTCCTTTCAAATCGAGAAACCGCAACCGTGGAAGAGCATTTCAAGGCCATCATCGAAGCTGTCGGCGAAGACCCCAACCGTGAAGGTCTGCTGCGCACGCCGCACCGCGCCGCCAAGGCGTTCGAGTTCCTGACGCAGGGCTATCGCCAGGATCTGAACGAACTGGTCAACGACGCCGTCTTCACCACTACCAACAACGAGATGGTGATCGTTCGGGACATCGAGCTGTACTCGATGTGCGAGCACCACTTGTTGCCGTTCCTCGGCCGCGCCCACGTGGCCTATCTGCCGAATGGCAAGGTCATCGGGCTGTCGAAGATCCCGCGCATCGTCGACATGTTCGCGCGGCGGCTGCAGATCCAGGAAAAGCTGACCCAGCAGATCGGCAACTGCGTGCAGGAAGTGACGGACGCCAAAGGTGTCGCGGTTGTCGTCGAGGCGAAACATCTGTGCGCGATGATGCGCGGTGTTGAAAAGCAGAACTCGTCGATGACCACCTCGATGATGCTCGGCCGGTTCCGCGACGCTCAACCCCGAATCAGCGTCAGGAACTCCTGACGGGTGCGCGGATCGTCGCGGAACCGGCCGAGCATCATCGAGGTGGTCATCGACGAGTTC
>Ga0114983_1000603_pt1 | contig 15067 bp, 12 predicted proteins | sample Shrwel_input2_RT_FD_87182 | JGI IMG/M metagenome (GOLD analysis project Ga0114983, IMG submission 87182) | Subsurface microbial communities from deep shales in Ohio, USA - Utica-3 well 1 S input2 RT | ecosystem: Environmental > Aquatic > Deep subsurface > Shale gas/oil reservoir > Produced... | reverse complement strand
CCGTCAGTACCTTAAGCGCGGCGGCGTAACCTGCCATCTGCAAGTCGGAGTCGTTGAAAACGGGCTCGCCGTGTTTGCTCTTCACCTCGTCGTTGAGGTGCATCATCGTTTCAATCTGACGCTGCACTTCGCTGCGCACGGCAGGAAGGATGCGTTGCTTGAAGCCTGCACGATCACCTGCAGCACGCTTCTTCAGCATCAGAATCACGGTGCCCTGTACGTAGCCGCCTTTCTTTTGCTCGGAAGTCGTCTCTGTGGCGATGTACCAGGCTGCAACGACCTGCAAGCCGGCAGCCCAGAAAATACCGACCATGTCCGACCAAACACCCGTGTCCTGGTGGGTGAACATCACGCATTGCATGCCGTTGTCTGGCATGTGATCCGCCATCGCCTTGTAGGCGGCGACCATTCCGCGCCGGAAATCCTCACCCGAGCCCTTGATGGCGAGTGCACGGCGCGAATCCCACACCCACTCGTCAAAGGGCTTGGGCGGGTTCTTGCGCAGCCAGGCGATGAAAAACTCGGTGATCTCGTGGTAGTTCACCGCATCAGCGTAAGGAGGATCGGTGATCCAGAGATCACAATTTTGCGTCGGTTGCTCCGCAGGTGCAGACACGATGGAGCGCTGGACGGCAGGCAATGAAGCCTCGGCCATCTTGAACGACGAAGCCCCGAAGCCAGCCCACGCGCGCGTCGCGTAGTTATAGAAAGTGTTGAGGGCTTGGTTAGAGAAAACGCCGACAGGGCCTCCCAATCCGCCACCTTGGCTGGGCTTCCACCGACTCAGCTTGGCATTAAAGTCTGCTGCCTTGGCAATGTTTAAACAGCCTAGTGGAGCCGACGGAGAATTTTTCCAGGCTCTCAGGGTGATCGCTTGAATAAGGATCTGCCGCGCATTGAAAAGATGGTGCCAATGCGTCCACCCACGTTCTCGGCCAAGGCGGGTTGTTTCTGCTCCCGGCTCGATGGCCATATCCGGTGCCAGTCCCTCTGCCTGCCATTGGGTAAGGTTCTGGGAGACTAGCTTTTCCACCTGCCGCTCACGCGCGAGGTCGGCCTCGGTTACTGTGGCGAAATAGGTGATCTGCCGCGAAGCGTTGATGGACTTCTTGGTAATCCACTGAATGGCGTAGAGACGCTCCTGAAAGATGTCATCGGGTCGTGGATGAAACTCATCTTTCTCCCAACGACGCAGGCGATTGCCGGTATTGCCATTCGCATCACGGAAATCACCGCGCAGCGTCTTGATCGGTGAGCGATAGGTGCGACCGTTGAGGGTGTAGACCATGTCCCCGTCTTGTACGGTGCCCTTATCGGCAGCCGCGATCTGTGCTGCAGATGCTCCCGTGACGACTTCGATGTCGAAACACTTGTTCTTCTCGTCAGGGATGAGCTTCGCAACCGCGCCTTGTTTGGGCGAGATCACCCAACTCGGCGAGAGCGGAATCATCCACCCGGTTTCAGGACAACGCGTCTCCAGACAATAAAGGTACGCCTTGGCACGGTTGCCTTTCTCGTCATGTTCGACGCCTAGTTTGGTGATCTCCTTGTCGATCACATCAAACACAGCCTGTTGATCCCGATCAATCTCTGCCCGGCGCTCGGGGGAGGCTCCGATGACATTGAGTGCGCCCCAGGTCAGCATGCACGCAATCGGGTTCAAATCGGAGGCATAAGCGTCGCAGCCAATGCGTGCTGCTTCAAAGGGAATCGAACCACCGCCACTGAAGGTATCACCGGCCCTCGGCCGATGGCCGTAGCGCAGCATGCCCAGTTGTTCAACCAGTTCGGCAATGTTGTTGGCGTTGATGCCTAAATGCGCGTAATGCTGGTTAACGGCCTCCCACGCCGGAGCGTAAAGCCATTCCTGATCCACTTCTTCGGGGCGTTTGCCCAGACCGGCCTTTTCCTCGTAGCTACCAAAGGTCACCAATGCTCTGCGATAGAGCACCAGCTTGTCATCGTCGGTGATGTCGCGCCGCCAGCCCCGTCCGGAAAAATAGCGCTCGGGGTCGCTGATGGGGATCAGTTCCTGCAAGCGCGTCGCGGACAGCGCGTTTTCAGCTAGCGCACGCCTTGCGAGGCTTTCCTCATCGAAGGCCATCAACTTCTCGAACACCGCGAGGTCTTGTTCAGGGTCGTCAGTCGCGGGCAGCAGGCTGCCAAGCACGATGGCGCGCACCAGGATCAGAGGCTTACGCCCTTTCCAATAGGAACCCAACCCAGTCAGCGTCTGGGCAGCAACCGCTTTACGTTCGGCTTGCGCCTCGAACGAGACTTTTTGCGCCGGGAACACCGATTCAATCAGGGCCGGTGCGTCCTTGAGCGCCAGCGGAATTAGGGGAGTTGTTGTTCTTACCGCTTCATTCATTTTTCATTCGTTCCCAAATAGGTCCAAGGTCGGGCGGTCGCTGTCGTCGCCCGTGCGTTGACGCCGCGCCTTGGGTTGCAACAGTTCGCTTTGTGCGATGTCGCCTAGCGCGTGGCGCAACGCCAACCGCCAACCTTTGTCACTGTCGTTGATGCCGCCTGTGCTCATGGCCGTCATACCAAAGAGCCACCAGCGCTCTTCGGGGCGCAGCGCCAGCCAATTCCTCACGGCGACCGGCACTTTCTCAATCTCCATGTGCTCCACGGCCCACGCGAGGACACAGAGCTCCTTGCCCAACAGTCTGTCCACTGGGTTGTCGCCGACTTTCCAGGCGCTAGGCTTGAGCCCGTGGCCGTTGAGCCGGGCATTGAATGCACGCTGGACTTCTGAGCGGATGGCCGTCCAGCGTGGCCGATCTAGCAATACGCGGTCGATAACCGCGTGCTCATCGGCGGTGGCTTGCATGCCGAGGTACTCACTTATCTGAACGCGCCCGGTGTTGCTCCGGGGAATGATGACCTTGAAGTGATGCGGGTCCGAGGTGGCAGGCACGCCAAAGCCCAGCGTAGGGCGCAGACTCTTCTGCCCGACCGCTTTGCTTTTTGCCGCGCTGCTTGCCGCCTTGGATTTAGTCATCTCTTTAGCTCTCCTGAATAACGTCGCCGGGCTTGAGCTCAATACCCACCAGCTTGGCGAACTCTTTGGCAGCAAATCCCGTGTCGAACTGGATGCCATCGGCAATGGTGATGGCTACCGGTGCTTGGTCTTCGTTCAACACCTGACGAAGGCTATTCACCACACCCTCAATCATTGCTGCGGTTACTTCTCGCTCTTGAAAGCGAATAGTCACAGTGTTTTCACCCTCGCCAATCTCAATGCGGACACCCTTAAAGCGAGTGCCCGGCTGATCCCTGAAGCGGTTGATGACGCCATAGACACGGTCAGTGGTGTCGAGCGCCACTCGCTTGGATTGCAGCTTGGCTGGCTTGGTATCAACGATCTGAACCGTCTTGTCGCCACTTGCAGGAACATGAAAGTCCGCTGCCTTGTTGGCTTCACCAGCGCATGCATAAACCAAGAGGCGTACCGCTTGAGGCCCTATCTCGAACGGCCCCTCGTAGGGCGTGCCGTCCTTGGGGTTGGACCCATCCAGCGTGTAGAACAGATCTGCCTTGGGCGTGCTTGCCAGGGTGATCCGCCGCTTGTCAGCGGCTGGATCAACCTGGTGGCGAATCTTGAGATCGGCAGTCCACCGAACAGGCGCACCAGTTTCGTACTGGCCGGTCTGATCTTTAGCCAGGAAGTAGAGCGTGCCTTCCCCGGTCGTGAAGCTATCAAGATCGTCCACCGCTTTCCCGGTAACCAGTTCCTCTGGACGGCTTGCATAAACAACCAATGGGCTTTCGCCTGCATGCCGAGGAGTGAGACTCAAGATGGTCTCGCCGGTGTCGGGATGGCTACCGACCACTGAGACGTTGACAGTGGTCTTGTCTTTGGGGAACGGTCCCTTTTCGACATACCCATCCTCACCCAATCGCCAGCGGCCCTGTTTCAGCGCCTCTGTCTTGAGGGTGTCCATACCGCCGCTGCCCGGCATCCAGGGCCAAACGGGATTGTTCTTAGCACGGCTGACTACGTCCTTCCAAGGAGTGCGCCGGTTGTCCTTGCCTGATGGCCAGAGGTATTCCTCAGCCATCGCAAAGTACTCGTTAAAGTTCTCGGCGAGATCGGCCGCGAGCTTGTAGTTGGCGCGCGGGCTGGCGAGTAGGGATTCGATCTGAGCCTCAGCCGATTGATCTCCTGTGCCCAGCTTCAATCCATTGTCGATGGTCACTGGCGCAAGAAACTCGCGCCCATCCAGATCATCAACACTGGGGAAGTAGACGCGGTTGTAGGCCGCTGACAACGCTTTCTCGAAGCGATCTTCAGCTTCTTCCATTCGGTCGCGCGCTTCCTCGAATAGCGTGTCGCCAGCCTTAAGCCGTTTGTGAATTTGCTCAATCGCATAGAGCTCCCGCAGGCGATCCTCGACCGCGTCAGCCATATGACTGTCCTGGCCCGTTAGCACGAGCAGGTTGTTCTTCTCCTGCTGGTAGTCAAAGAAGTTCTGCAGCTCGTTCGGTGGCACCTTGCCGTCTGGCTTAATGACAATAAGCGTTCGCGGGCCAGTGAGCTTAAGCTCATCGAGCTTCGGCAGTACCTGCACATCCTGATAGGCGTTGCGGCGCTCGGGCTGCAAGATTCCAGTCAGTCGATTGATGAGCGCCTGGTCAACCTTGGGCTGTGGTAATTCCTTGGCGTTGCGCTCGATTTGACGCGAGAGGTTTTCGGTTTCCTTGATGAAAAAACGCTGATCTTCCCGATGGAGATACCACGCATGCTCGCGGAGTCTTTGCAGCGCCTGGAGAAATTCATCTGCCTTGCGATTGGGCGCAGCCAGGAACTCGATGATCTCGCTGTCGGACAAGCCAATCCGCCCACCGACTGCGCGAGACAGGGACGATGCCAACAACAGCGTCATCACTTGTTGGGCGGCATCGCCGTCCAGTTCGTCATCGATGGTTTCCGCGATGGCATTACCGTTGTCAGCGATGTCGCGGGTGAGCGCTGGCATCAACTTTGGCGCGATGCGTTCGATCTCGTCTTTGACTTGATCGTCATTGAGTGCCAAATGCTGGGTGCCGATGAGGAAAACGTCGTCTGCCTCCCGTTCCGCAACACTCTTCAATAACCGGGCGGTGAACTGCATCAAGCCACGGGTCTGGCGGAAGCCTTCGTTCTCCTTGAACAGGGCGACCAGATGCTTGAATGAGGGATGGAACGGATAGGTCTCGCGAACTTGCTCGGCAATCTGTTCCAGGCTGGCGGCGACAATGTAGCCCCCATCTTCGGCCTTCTTGATTTGCTGGGCGTATTCGTCGGCGATGTCGGCGATAACGCGCTCGTCAGGAAGTTCGTCAATCAGGCGCTTCTTGAGGATCTCGTAGATCTCGTTACCGGCCAGTTGCACCGGCGTGATCGTCATTGCCTGGCGGCGGGTTTCCTGCTGCAGATTGGAAATGGCATCCCCGAGAGCCTTGGTCTGCGCTTTGTAGCTGCCGGAAAGGTTGGCGACGACGATGGCGCAGTTGGGCAACTCAAGCGCGGCACTCATCAAGCTGCTGAGGCTGTAAACCACCATGTTGGCGAGCGTGCCCTGTCCAAACACCTGGGTGCTGGCGTTGTCAAGGTAGGGGGGCAACTCGTCGAGCAAGATCAGCGTGGGCTTGTCCCCAATGATTTCTTTCCACTGACGTTGGTCGACCGCTTTGGGGCCATTGACCCAGTAGGGCTTAATGGCCTCGGCTTCGCCTAGCTGCGTCGCGATTTCGCCCCAGATGTAGTTGTCGGGGTTGTTGCGACCGTTGAAAGCGGCGATGCGGGCCTGACCGAAATCCACGCGATCACTCAAGTCAGTGGCAAGGACTTCCGGACGCAGATGAGGATGCCGCGCCAGCAGACCAAGCGCGATCATCATGTGCGTCTTACCGCCACCCATTGCCTGGCTCAGTTCGAAGACGGCCTGGTCAGATTTCCCGGACAAGCGCAGCAGGCCTTCACGGAAGAGCTGCTCCATGCCGTGCGTGACGAAGTTCCGTGAGAAGAACTCGCTACCGTCACCTGCGTCATCAAGAAGATCGGCCAGGTTCTCGATACCCTGACTCATCCGGTAGTCTTTGATAACCGGATTGAACCGGCAGGCTTGTTTGATCGTCTTGATCATGAACGCTCTCCACTCTTGCTGTCTGTTTCGGAGTCAGGGATTGCAACGCCTCGCTTCTCGCAGTAGTCGCGAATCAGAACCTCAATCATGTTCGCGATGGAGCGATGTTCCGTGTGAGCTGCGATGCGCAAAGCTTCCTTAAGGCCCGGATCGATCCGAAAGGTCAGCGTGGCGGTTTTGCTGCTAGCCATAGCTTCTCCTGACACCACTGCAAATGTACTGCAGACTACAGTATCCGGATCTCATCAACAATCAGCTGATGTTTGCCTCCGATTATCAAGCGCGGATAGCAGAAGCCTATTACAGCCTTAGATAACGGCAGTGAATGCCATCATCTCCAAGCATGATTGCGGTCGACCATAACCAAGACTCTCTGGCATGACGATCTGTCTACTTTTCGCCTGTAAACAATCCATGCAGCACCAGACTGCACCCTCCCGATAAACATACCTTGCTGGAATGGGAAAGCTCCGATTACTGTATATATACACAGTACTACGAGTAGCAAGTTATGAGCACCGCACTTATCATCGGTCCGCTGCAGCATAGCCGTACAGCCCTCCCCCTCTTTGATGCACGCGTTCCAGCCGGCTTTCCCAGCCCGGCGCTGGACCACATGGAACACAAGCTCTCGCTTGATGCCCTGCTGGATTTGCAAACACCGCATACCTACGCGGTATCGGTTAGCGGTGACAGCATGGCAGGGGCCGGCATCTTCGACGGTGACCATCTGATCGTCAGCCGCGCTATCCCGGCAAAACCGGGCCATGTGGTCGTTGCCTGTCTCAACGGCGATGTTCTGGTAAAGCGCCTGGCAAAGGAGCAGGGCCAGTTCATCCTGCAGTCGGAGAACCCGGCCTACTCTCCGCGCTACATCCTGGAGAACGATGAGCTGACGATCTGGGGCGTCGTCACTCATAGCCTGCGGAATCACCTCACCCATGGTTGAGCCGGTATACGCACTGGTCGACTGCAACAGCTTCTACGCCAGTTGCGAGCGCGTGTTTCGCCCTGACCTGTTGCGCACGCCCATCGTAGTGCTGAGCAACAACGATGGCTGCGTGATTGCACGCTCGGCCGATGCTAAGCCATTCGTAAAAATGGGCGCCCTGTTCCACGAGATCAGAGGCGACCTCAAGCGCCACGGCATCGTCGCCTTCAGCAGCAACTACGCCCTAAGTTAGGTGGAATGCTTTTGAGCTAGGCTGAATCCGTTGACGCTCAGGGGGCGCCCATGACCACCACCCCATTGCACAAGCAAGTGTTAAGTCGTTATTCCAGTGTACAAGCTTGGCTGGAGCTCTTGGGTAATCTGGGGCGTGCGCCGGCCACCCTTGACGCCTATGGCCGTGCCCTTGCGCATTACCTATTGCATTGCGAAGGGAGTGGGCTGAAACCCGAATCCGCGACATTCGAACAAGTCACGCTCTACATCCGTGAGCTGCTACCTGGCGCAAAGAGCGCGGTGGCGAATTCAACCTTGCACCAGCGGCTTACTGCTATCCGGTTGTGGTACGACCACCTCGTTTTTCAGGGTCTTTGCGAGCACAACCCCGTGCCCCGCGGACAGCATGGTCGGCTGGCCCAAGTGCCTGGACATGGAGGGTTTGTCAGGGGCTTGCTCCCACGGCTGATTAAGTTGCCAGACATTCCCACCGATGAGCAGTGGCGACACTTTCTCAGTATTGCGGCCAGGTCGTCTATCCGTGATCGACTAATGCTGTCGTTGGCGTATTTCGGGGCTCTTCGCCGTGCCGAGTTGGTGGCCTTGCGTATTGAGGATTTAGACGTTGCACACCGACTGATCTCGGTGCGAGCGGAAACGACCAAAGGCAAACGCAGCCGCGTCGTGTGCTACAGCCCAGACATTGCACCTGTCTTGATAGAGCATCTACATGCTCTTCGCGGCGCTGGCTGGATGCGAGGTTCGTTGTTTCGATCAGCATCAGATCGTAATCGAGGCTCGCCACTGTCCCGTTGGGCGTGGAGTAAAACGGTTGAAGGGTGGGCCAAGGAAGCGAAACTATCGCACCTGAGCACTCATACCTTTCGCCACCTTCGGCTTACCCATCTGGCCCGTGCGGGCTGGAAGCTCCATGAACTGACCACGTATGCTGGACATCGAGACCCCAAAACCACTTTGATTTACCTGCACCTATCTGGCGCGGATTTAACCGCAAAGATGGCGCACTCCGTCGGCAGTCTCGATGCTCGGATGTTCTGTGAACTCTTTGGGTCTGAGGCATTGCTATGAGCACCCCCTCAGTCACCCCTTATGTTCCGTTCGACGCGAGCAAGTACGTACGTCAGAGCGATCTATCGAAAATCGAGCTGAGCATACTTTCGAATCGCTCTCACCGTTCAGACTGGGGCTACCTCCAATCAGAGATACCTGAGCTCATGAGGCCGCTAGCTGATATAGCGGCGCACAGCGGCGTTTCTCAGCGATTAGCCATTTCATCAGTGGCAGTCATTCTCTGGAATGTCAGCAAAACCGGTAAACCCTACTGGTGTTGGTCTGAGTCGCAGTGGTTGACCTTGCTCAGTAATCGAGCAGGATCACGACCATATCTCGCTTCCGTTGCTTACCATCTCGGCGATTTTCGAACCCCGCAGCGTATCGCCAAATTCCGGCAGCCGGCGATATATGCTTCTTTTATCTTCGGCCATGCCGTGTTCAGACATGAGCACGTTCGCTTGAGCCAAGCGTTGAGATCGCTGGGCTACGCTGCTCGCCATCTTGAGCAGTTCCTTTCCAACGTGCTGGGTGCCTTGATGCTGGAAAACGGCGATCCGCGGTTGGAGACATTCACCGAGGAACTGCTACTGAAGGGCCAACAGCATCGAAGCGAAGGTGTCGCGAGATCGGTCGGAAAGGTATCTCACGGCCTCGCTGCCATGGGGATTTTGGCGAAACCTTTACGCATGCGAGGCTATACCTGTTGGCGGGCGAAAAGCATCGAAGGCATCGATCCGACTTGGGCAATGTGGTGCCGTCGATGGCGAGACACTTCCACCTTGCGTCCACGCACACGTGAAAGCAATTACAGTTTTATCTTGAGGACCGGTGTCTGGCTAGCGCGCGAGCAATCAGGAATGGCGGCGCCTACCGATTGGAGCATGTCCACTTGCGCTGCATTTATTGCTGCCGTCGACCGGATGACGGTCGGTGAGTGGGCTTTGGAGTCAGCGAAGGGAACACAGCTAAAGGGGCTTGGTCAGCCTATCGCTGCCAACTCGAAGCGCGGCTTTCTACATGCCTTGCGACGATTTTTTACAGACTTTGAACTCTGGGGATGGGGTCGTTTGAAGTTCAGCCCCCGGCATCACCTCGCCACCCCGCGATCCGTGACATTCAACTCGGGTATCAACCCGCGGGTAATTGATGACTCGACCTGGCTCAAGCTGATTTGGGCGAGTCTAAATCTTGAGCGTAGTGATCTGCTTTCGGAGATTCACTATCCGCTGTCGATGGTTCAAGCCATTGCTGTAGTGTGGACGCACGCTGGTTTGCGCAGCAATGAAATCATGCGCTTGGATAAAAGATGCGCGCATCCTCAGACCAATGATGTGGTACACGAGGATGGGACCATCGTTCCAGCAAAAACTTTATGCTATCTCGATATTCCTGCCAGCAAGACGTTCAAAGCTTTCGTCAAACCTGTAGCGGTGGTCGTGAAGGAGCGCATTGACGCCTGGCTGGAGGACAGGCCTGCTAACCAGGCCGCTTTGCTGGATGAGCGAACCGGGGAAAAAGTTAGCTACCTATTTCAGTTTCGAGGCAAGCGCATAGGCTCCAGTGTCATTAATGGCACCATCATTCCAATGCTATGCGCCAAGGCGGGTGTGCCACTGGAGGACAGTCGCGGGCGAATCACCAGCCACCGGGGACGTGCCTCCGCAGTGACGGCGCTCGCCAGCGTCCCTCAGGGCATGTCGCTGATCGAGCTAATGCAGTGGTCGGGACATAGCTCGCCGAATTCGACTTTGCATTACATTCGAATTCGGCCTACCAAGCTGGCAGCATCCTTCGTTAAAGCCGATCAAATGGCCCATATGGTCTCCGTTTTGATCGATCATGACGTAATTGTTCGCCATTCAGATGCCCCCTACACCTTCTATGACTTGGGCGACTCGTATTGTTCAAATCCCTTCTGGAGCAGCTGCCCACATCGCATGGCCTGTGCGGGGTGTGACTTCAACTTGCCGAAAGCCAGCGCAAGGGCCCAAGCATTGGAAAGCAAATCGTCTATCGGACGGTACTTGGAGGCCGTGCCTTTAACTCCCGACGAGCGAGCCATTGCCGAGGGCGACTTGGAAAAGCTGGAGAGCCTCATTCGAAAGCTGGACAATGTGCCGGCTCTAGACGGCAGGATGCCGAGGAGATCGATGAGAGAAAGAGGAGGCTATAAGTAGAAAAGTTCTTAAGCGACTAGTGGCTCGCTAGACATACCTGTCGCGTTACTCCTAAGTTATGCGACACACTAGATTTTTCGGGGTTTTGCTGGGCTGCGGGTGTCGCAGGAGTGTGCCGCACGTAGATCGAAGTTAAACCTGATGCTAGGCCGGCTCATGCACTAGCCGGATGTCGATTTCTCTGTCGACATACTGCCACTCCACCGAGGCTCGGAGTTCGGCCAGAAGCCTGTTAAAGGCCGTCTCATCAGACGGGGAATATTCGAACCAAGTCAAGAAGTCGAAGGGTTCGTTCTCGCCCAGGTCCCGACAATGGTGGAGGCGGCGGGCCACAGCAGGGAGATATTGGAGCCCGATGTGAATGTGACGGGACTGTTCCTCAAAAATCTTCCGGCGTTCGTCTTGAGACAGTCCCCACCATGAGGGGTTTTTCCGGATAGGGATCAGGGCGGCGCAGGTAGCCTCTGCTCGACCCAAGCTTGGCTGCTTCGCCACGAGACGATCCTTCTCTTCACGCACGACATAGCGCTCGTTACTCGTTATCCCGCGAAGGAGCCATTTGGTGCCCGGAGGCTGCGGCGAAACAGAGCCAGCGGCTACGTTGAGCCGTGGGATTCCAGGGAGAGGGGCTCCTGCCACGGCATTCATCGCAACAACGCGCCAAACCCCCGTTTCTCCACCAGCGAACGTAAATACTCGTGTATTCATCAGGTTCCTCTCAGGCCTTTCGCCTATTTCTCAGATAACGCAAAACCTGCACTGCCCGGCGCAACCACGGAGACAAATATGAAAGGTCCTGGACCAGAGTTCACGGCACCATGTACTTGCCCAGGTTTTGCAATGGCAATATCTCCAGCTTTAAGATGAATTTCTACGCCGTTGCCTTGATAATACTTGGCCTCACCTGAGATAACCGTCCAAGTATCTTGGCCGTGAGGATGGACATGGGCAGCTATTTCCTGCCTAGGGTAGGCGTGCCAAACTACAACGACAGAATCGTTGGTCTCCAGAACAACTGAACGGATCGGTTCGCCGTTAGACGGACGGACATATTCGTCCACCGAAAAAATCCGCGATTCCGTTTCTGCTTTCATGTTCACACTCCATTCCTGCACCGCAAGGTGACGTGCATCTGGCACTAACACCAAGACGAAGCCTTGATCTTGATGGGGGCGGAGAAGCTCGACACGCCGAACGGCATCATGAAGAGCACTTTCATGCGGCACCAACCATTTCTTTTAACGACACGAGGCTCGTATGCACATGACGATATGTACTTGAGCGCCTTTCGGAAAAGCTATGTTATAGGACGGAGACCGTCAATACTCCGTCGTGGGTAGGCATGACAGAACGGTAGGATAACGGCGACGTTTTGGTCATATGTACATGGGAGGGCGGTTCACCGCTCGGCAGGGGTGTTGTCGATGGACAGGTGTCCGCCTTCGATGTAACAGATCAGCTTTGACCGGTTACTAACAGGATGACCGGATGATCCGGTGAGCGACGGCGATCTCCTCAGAAGCTACAGCCATACCGGTTGGGTATGAGAAGCTCCAAGGGCGAGCATGGCCCGGTTCTTATTGACTTTCTATTACACATAAATTGGCGACATGAGCGAGCGTGTGATGACAATCTTGGAGGGCTGCTTTCCAAGCATCGAGGTTTACAGCATCGACGAGGCCTTTGCCGATATGACTGGTCTACCCGAACCACTGGAGTCGATAGGCCGTCAGGTACAAGCAGAGATCAGGCAGAAGACCGGCATACCCGTTGGAATTGGTATCGCCACAACCAAGACACTGGCCAAGCTCGCCAATAACGCCGCCAAGCGCTGGCAGAAGCAAACTGGTGGCGTCGTAGACATCCGCGATCCGGTTCGTCGCGACAAGCTGCTCAAGGCCATGCCTGTAGAGGAAGTCTGGGGCGTTGGTCCCCGGATGCGTGCTCACCTGGAAGGCATGCAAATCAAAACCGCTTGGGACTTGGCACAGATGGATGCCTGGACTCTGCGCAAGCGATTCAATGTCGTGGTGGAGAAAACTGTGCGCGAACTGCGCGGTGTGGCGTGCCTGGAGATCGAGAACGAAATCGAACCCAAGCAAGAGATCTGCTCCAGCCGCTCATTCGGCAAGCGCCTGCATGAGTTAGCGCCTATCCAAGAGGCCGTCACCAGCTATGCGACGCGCGCTGCTGAAAAGCTCCGCAAGCAGGAGTCGCTCTGCAGACAGGTGCAGGTCAGTCTGCGCACCGGGATGTTCAATCCCTCTGAGGCCAAATACGCCAACGGCGTTCTCTGCCAACTGCCCTACCCAACCGACGACAGCCGATTGATCATCCAGGCAGTTCAAGCTGGGCTCAAGCAGGTCTTCAGAGAGGGATTCAGCTACGCCAAGGCTCAGGTGATGCTGTTAGATCTGTGTCGCAAGAATGAGTACACCCCGGATCTGTTCGCCCCCGAGCAGCCCGTGAAAACCGAGCGACTGATGAGCACTCTGGACGCGATCAACAATCGCTGGGGACGCGGCACACTGCAGCCAGGACGCATAGCCAAGCCAGTCGAGTGGGCCATGCGCAGAGAGTTGCTTTCCCCCGCCTATACCACTCGCTGGTCTGAGTTAATGGTCGCAAAAGCCAAGTAGCCTTCGCATTCACTTATCCGCGACGAGCACGGTTCAGAGTTCCCTTACGCAGACAGCGCGCCCCTGCAGGCTTCAAGCGCAGGTGCTGATCGTCCTTGACTAGGTATTTCATGGCGTAGTGCGTATGGGGCCGTCTCGACTGATCGTCCCTGTGGATCTGGCCAATGCCTAGCTTGTCGCCGTACTGATCCTTGTCGTGATTGCAACTGTGGGCATAGCCCTGACCACGCGTGACCTCCTCCCATAGCTCACTGATCTCAATCGCCTTCCAGACATCCCGGCACACCTGGTTGCCATTGAAGAAGTAGGCCGCATGGATGTGGTAGCCCCTCCCGTCATTGCGATCCCCCTGCTCCACTGAGTACGTGTAGCCAATCAGGTGCTTGAAGATCGGATGGCGGTGGTGCTTGGTAATCAGGGCATCCAAGTGATCGAACACTTGCTCGATACGCAGCCTGGCTTGGGCCTCAGACCAGTAGTACAGGTTCAACCTGATGATCGTCGTACGCGAGTATCGGCTCATCATCGCATCCGTGTACTCGGTGATGTCCCTATCCTGCTGCTTGGCCAACTCCTGTCGGTCCCACTTTCTACGCCGATACCACTGCTCTCGTGTCAGCTCACGTATACGTTCGGTGAGGACGTTCATGCTCTGCTGATGACTTAGCCAGTAGGTACCCGTCTCACTCATGCAGACAGGGCCATTGGGTGAGCGCTGAAGGCTGATGTCATCACAGGCTTCCCGGAACGCTTGCAGGTGCTCACTGTAGTCGTACGGCACTCGATCATCGAACAGATTGCACATCTGCTGCACGTGGGTGAAGTGCTGGGAGAGCCTGGTCTTTTCGACCTGCTCATAGCCTGAGCGTTTATGCGTGATCCGGAATGCGGGTGTATCGCTGTGTTCGATAGCTTGGACGAGTGATTCGATCTTCAGGGCTATGTCGGACTGGGAGAGGTGGGTGGTTAGCTTGCGGTTGTTCATGGCTGAGTACCTGGTTGGTTGTTGGTGCATACCAGGTACGTGGTCTGTTTCTTTTTACTGGTCTTCTTTCCCTCTGGTGTAGTCAGTGGTGATAGGGAGTGATGGTTGCTATTGATTGATAAGAGTAGATAGTTAATAGCTATATTAATAGATGCAGTACTGCCAACCACCAAGCATCCCGGCTAGGCGGGGCAATGGGGAGCAACATTGCCAAGCCTGCCGGGGGATTTTTCACATTGCATTCTGAGAGAGTTAGCTGGGAGCGCAGTACACTGAGCTGCGGCATAAACGCCATGACCAGCCACGGCTGGTCATGGCGTAATGGTTAGTTTTCCCTAGCAGGCCACGCACAGACGGCCGGTTGAACGCGTGGGTGCGCCTTCAGCCAGATCCCGCTCCTCAATTCTTGCCAAGATCCAATCGTGCACCTCGCTTTCGACAAATCCGACCGACCTATCGCCTAACGAGACCGGCGACGGAAACCGGGCTTCCCCGATGTACTTGTACAGGGTTGACCGAGACAAACCAGTTGTGTCGATGACTTCTTTCAGACGGATGATTCGCATGAGCGTGCTCCTCTGTATGGCTCAGAGGATGTGCAGTGGGTGTAAAAAATGACTTGAACCTAACCCTTTGGCCGAGTCAGCAAGCCAAAGTCATATCGCTCATCAACAGGAATTTCAGCCTCTTCTCCATACAAACTACAAACACAAGGGGGAGGGAAAAAGTTGAAAAGCAAGCAATTGACTTGGGGTACAGGGGAGCGCTCCATTAGCCCGGATTTCTCATGACCGCATAAACAAAAACGGCTGAAAGCCTTATGATTCTTGTCGCCAAACAAAGCCCCATAAGTCTTCAGCCGCGCACAAAATGCTACCAGAAAAACTCCACTT
>Ga0114983_1000596_pt1 | contig 15198 bp, 15 predicted proteins | sample Shrwel_input2_RT_FD_87182 | JGI IMG/M metagenome (GOLD analysis project Ga0114983, IMG submission 87182) | Subsurface microbial communities from deep shales in Ohio, USA - Utica-3 well 1 S input2 RT | ecosystem: Environmental > Aquatic > Deep subsurface > Shale gas/oil reservoir > Produced... | reverse complement strand
CCCAAATATATACCAGTCTGGACTTTCAGCATCTGGCCAAGGTGTATGACGGCGCTCACCCCAGAGCTAAAAAGGACAAGTGATGCAGGTGTTTCTTCGCCCCGGCGCTATTAAAGCCATCAGTTTTGATCTCGACGATACCCTCTATGATAACCGGCCAATCATCGCTGCCGCCGAAGGCGCATTGCTTGACTGGCTGGCCAAAGAATACCCACTGAGCGGCAACTGGCAGGCCGCAGACTGGCGGGCGTTGAAGCGCCAGCTGTTGCTGCAGCAAGCCGAGCTGACTCATGACACCAGTGCCGCGCGATTGGCGCTGCTGCAAACCGGGTTGGAGATGCTCGGATATGATAAGCACAAGGCAAAGCTTGGCGCGAAAGCGGGTCTGGCCTTGTTCCTTGAGCGGCGCAGCGACTTTAGGGTGTCACAGGAAGTGCTCGCCTTACTTTCGCAATTGGCTGAGCGATTTCGCCTGGTTGGGATCACCAATGGCAATGTGGATGCCGGCAGAATTGGCCTGGGAGAGATGTTTGAGTTTGTGCTGCATCCGGGCAATGGTGTCAGACGTAAACCCTGGCGGGATATGTTCCAGTTGGCCGCCGAGCGCCTGGTCTTACCCTCTGAGGCGCTGCTGCATGTCGGCGACCACCCGCTGACAGATGTCGAAGGTGCCCGTAAGGCCGGCTGTCAGGCTGCTTGGCTCAATCCGGCATTTGCCGGTGACAACTGCAGGGTGGCTAATAGCTTACTGCCTCACATACAGATTAGGTCCTTGAGTGAATTGACTCTTTTGCTGTAGCTCATCTGTGGCTTTGATGATATATCATTTATAATCAATAGGTTGCTTTAGGTTTCTAGACCTGTATATCCACTGAATGCAATTAATTGAAACAATTGTTTTTCATTAAGGTGTGTGTGAATTCACCTCTTTTCTTTGTTATCATTTCCACAACATAAGCTTGATGCTAATGTGTAATCATTTACAGTTATCGCCTGAGATTTAACCTATGCTATCCCGAATAATCATGCTGTTTTCGTTGCTGTTGAGCCTGCCGGTCTCAGCACACGAGCTGCATGCGGATGGTAGTTTCTGGGATGGATTTAATCATCCTCTGCTGGGATTTGATCATCTGCTGGCTATGCTCAGTGTTGGTATTTTCAGCACTCAGCTAGGGCGCAGCGCCATTTGGTCAGTACCGTTGGCATTTCTGTTTTTTATGACTTTGAGTGCTATCACGGGCATGATCGCTACCCCGATACCATTTGTTGAGCCTGGCATAGCGCTGTCGGTATTGTTGCTGGGGTTGGTCATAGCCCTCAATCGAGAAATGCCTATCTCTTTTGGCATGGCTTTTGTCGGTGTTTTTGCTTTGTTTCACGGTTATGTCCACGGCGCCGAAATGCCCGAATTGGCAAGGCCTGGTATTTATGCCATGGGCTTTATACTGGGGACGGCGGCGATTCATGTTGCCGGAGTGACCATTGGCAGTTTGATAAACCCGGATGGCAAGCGTAAACGGGCGGTGCAACTCATGGGCTCGGCTATTGCCTTGGTGGGAAGTTATTTAACTTTGGAATTGTGGCTGGCTTGAGTATTGTGTCTTTTTTTGCGTCTTAACATACGTTTCACCTGCGCCGGACTGGCGCGCATATCGGCATCTCCAACCCTGATATAGGTGCCGCCAATTGCTTCCGTCCCCAGATAGATGGGTTGCTGGCTGTAGTCTGCCTGAGGCACATGAAAGCGGATCAACTGTTTACCGGCCAGTTCTATCAGCTGGATATCAGCCGGACCAAGAATATTGGCACTGATTTTTTGTGAATTGTTGAGTATCTTCCAGGCTTCATCGATAAGGGGCCTGGGTTCGGCAATTCCTTCGATATAAAACTCGCCTTTTTCCTCTCTGACACCAAGAATGATTTCGCCGCCATTGGTATTGGCAAAGGCGCTGTAGCTTTCCCACAGCGCCTGTGGCAGCGCACCCTTGCCATGGCGGCCGGCGGCGAGTTTGAACTCCACTGCGGCAGACTCACGCAGATTTTCAATATCGTCCAGAATGAAACCTGTAACCGGCATGACTAACTCCTTGTTTACTGCTGTTAATGCAGTTGTAGCAAGTCAGCCGGGATTTGAACAGCCCTCAGTCCACCAGTGCCAGAGCTTTGGGAAACAAGAGGTTATTTTCCAGGTGGATGTGGCGGTGCAAATCGGCTTCAAATTCGGCCAGGGTGGCATAGCATACCCGCCAGGTAGTGCAGGCATGCTCAGGGGCCTGGTAGTGATTGGTCAACTGCTGCAGCTTGGCCAGAATTTGCCCCGCCTCATCATGCTCATATTCCATTGCCCGGATAGGATTGCCTATATGGCCGAAACAGGTGTTGAACTCTTGCCCTTGACTCAGGGCACGAATGGCCGGAAACAGTATCTGTTCCTCTTTTTGCAGGTGGGGCAAGAGGTCGTCCATCAGGGCGCGGATCCAACCGGCCAAGGGTTTGATCTCTTCATAATGCTCACCGTGGGCCCGCACCATCTTCTGGGCATATTCCAGCAGCAGCGGTGCGGTATCGCGTATGTACTTGTGGTGGGTCGCTTCGATATGGTCGATAAGCTCACCAAGTGGCAATTTGGCCAAGGCATCGTCCGGCGTGCCCTCTGCGGCCAGTTGGCTCAAGGCGTGCAGTACCTCGGTGGGCTCGGCGTCGGCTCGCTCGCAGGCCGATGCCAATGAGCGGCCACCGCCACAGCAAAAGTCGATACCAAAACGGCTGAAAACATGGGCGTTACGGAAGTCTTCGGCGACCAGTTCGCCGACTCTGCGTTCGAGGGAGATTTGCGCTGACATAGGATGCTCTCTGTATTATCAATTTACATGCATAATAAAAGCATCTTTAGGTTTAGCCAAGCTTAGGCCACTAAAACTTGACCGTTTTGCTTGGTTAATCACATTTTGCAATTGGAGTGGATAGAGGCTCAGGGCCGTAACTGCTTGGTGAGTTGCTGCGAATCACACCATGCATCCAAGCCTATAGGCCAACGCAGAGTATGCAAGGGATTTGTTCTCACCTTTCTAAGGCATTCAGCTTACAGTCTTTTATACGGTATGATGCGTGTCGAATATTTCGCCATCAGACCTACTCGTTGACATGGGGCTATGGCAGACTGAATTTATGTTCAGGTGACGACAGTTAAATGTCCATGGAGGGTAAGGTGAGCAATTGTAAGTTGCCGATAGAGCGATTTGCTTTTCTCGAGATGTTGGCCTTTTGGAAAGGGAGAGTCCGCAATAAAGATATCGAACACCAATTTGCCATTACCCGTCAGCAAGCCCACAAAGATTTGGCCAAATACCGGGAATTGCACCCAGGCGCCCTGATAAAGCTCGATAAGGCCTGTTTTGGGTTTGCAGAGCATGCCAGTCTCAGCTACTCATCTGCTTCCCTGGATGATTTTTTCCTCTGGTACGAGACAGGTTACTTTGCTCAGCCCCGCCCCTTGAATGGCTCCTGTGCCACCCGAATGGCATTGCCGGAACGCAACACTTGCCGCCATGTCCTCGCCGGTTTGATTAATGCCATCGAGCAAAACCTCAGGCTTGAGGTGGAATATGTCTCTCTGTCCAATCCCGAAGATGAAGGCCGAATTTTTACTCCCCACACCTTAGTCAAAGCCGGCAGCCGCTACCATGTTCGGGGTTACTGTGAAAAGTCAGCGGCTTTTCGCGATCTTGTCCTGAGCCGTTTTCGGGGAATTCCTGTTGTGGAGGGCATCGCCCATCAAACTGTAAAAGATGACTCGGCCTGGCAGACCATGCTGGCGGTAATTCTGGCTCCGGATCCCCGCCTGACAGCCCAGCAACAACAAGTGCTGGCCAAGGATTATCAGATGGAAGGGGGACAACTCATTATTCAGTGCCGGGCAGCCTTGGTGGATTACCTGCTCAGGGAAATGCAGGTCAATACCAAGTATCTGGATGGCACTCCAGAGGCTCAGCAGTTGGTGCTGGTAAACCGAAATGACATCAAGCAGTGGTTATTCAATAGCTAGGACCGGCATGGTTTGAGCCAAGGTAAACTCAGTTAACCTGTAAGAATTTACAGGATTGTCAGTGTGTTGGGTTTGGTCAAAGCTAAGCCCAAGAGTAGGGAACGGACACGAATGGCATGACAGAACACTATTATCGTTATTGGGGCAAGGCACAAAAAGGTGTCGATCGCTCCGGAGATGAATACCATTTATTGGCTTATCACGCCTTGGATGTAGCTGCTTGTGGTTGGTGCCTGCTGTCTGAAAACTATGACTTTGGCAAACGCCTCGCAAAGCAGTTGCAAATATCTCAGCAACAGTTACAACGCTTGTTTGCTTTTTTACTTAGTATTCATGATCTCGGTAAATTTGCCCGGGCTTTTCAAAACCTGGTTCCCCATCTATCTGAACAGTTAACCGAGTCGTCATCCGATTACTTGTATACAGAGCGGCATGATTCCTTGGGCTTTTGGTTGGTCAAGGGGGCTGATGATGTTATTGAGGCATTTGCCAATCAAGCCGAACTCCCGGCGCCAAAAGTAGCTATTAGCGCTACATTCAGCTGTTGGTTGCAGATAGTGATGGGTCACCATGGTCAGCCTCCGAAAGTGCGGCCTAAATCACTGCCGCAGTTTTTTAGCACAAATGATATTGCCGCCGCCGCTAGTTTTGTAAAAGAGATGCTGGCCTTTTGGCTTACTCCGGACGAGGTTGGGCTGCTGTTTGATAAGGGATTGCGCGCTCGGTTGCAGCAGTGTTCCTGGCAGTTGGCGGGCCTGGCCGTTTTGGCAGACTGGCAGGGGTCAAATCAGCATTTCTTTCCTTATCAGAGTCGTGTTATCTCCCTGAGTGACTATTACCAACAGGCTCAAAAGCAGGCTGCTGAAGCAATAGCGCAGGCACAGTTAGTGTCCCTGGCTGCTAATCCATTCAATTCGATTCAGCAATTGTTCCCCTTTATTCAAACTCCCACTCCCTTGCAGCAATATGCTGTCGACCAAGCGCTCAGTGATTCCCCACAGTTGTTCATTCTGGAAGATGTCACCGGAGCCGGTAAGACAGAGGCGGCACTCACCTTGGTACACAGAATGTTGGCTCAAGGTTTGGCATCTGGCTTGTATGTTGGTTTACCGACTATGGCGACTGCCAATGCCATGTATCAAAGGTTAGCGGCTTGCTATCAGGCGTTGTTTAATCCCGATAGTCGCCCTTCGCTGGTGCTGTCCCATGGGGCCCGTCACCTATCGAGCCTGTTTCGTCAATCGGTTATGTTACCGGAACAGCCCAAGGACCTCAGTTACCAAAACCAGGAACTCTCGGCCTCGGCCTATTGTAACCAGTGGTTGGCCGATAGCCGTAAGAAGGCCTTGCTGGCCAATGTAGGGGTGGGCACGCTGGACCAAGCATTGATGAGTGTCTTACCCGCCCGTCATCAATCACTGCGTTTACTGGGGCTTTCCGGCAAGGTGTTGTTGGTGGATGAAGTCCATGCTTACGATGCCTATATGCAAACCTTGCTGGCAAGACTCCTAAAACTGCATGCCAGCCAGGGGGGCAGCGCAATCTTATTATCGGCAACCTTGCCCCAGGCGATGAAAACCACCTTGCTCAAGGCTTATGCCGAAGGTTTGGCGCAACCGTCTCCGGAGTTAACGTGCAATGACTATCCTCTGGCAACCCAGTTTCCTGCCGTTTCCTGCCATGAATACCCCTTGGCTACTCGTGCCCAAGTGTGCCGCACCGTGAATGTCTCCAGGTTGGCAGATGATCAGCAAGCGCTGGCATTGATAAAGCAAAGTTGTGCCAGGCAAGAGTGTGTCTGCTGGGTGCGTAATACCGTAGATGAAGCCCGCGCGGCTTATGAAATGTTGCACAACTGCGGCTTTGACGCGGAACGGCTGACTTTATTTCATAGTCGCTTTGCCATGGTGGACAGGCAAAGGATTGAACAGCAAGTACTCGGCGCCTTTGGCAAGGAAAGCAATGCGGCGACTCGAGCCGGACGAGTGTTAATTGCCACTCAGGTGGTTGAACAGAGCCTGGATCTGGATTTTGATCTGATGATTTCCGACCTGGCTCCAATCGATTTAATGCTGCAGCGAGCCGGGCGCTTACATCGGCATCGTCGCCTTGCCAATGGCGACCCCATTACAGATGCCTCTGCTGATCGGCGTGGTACACCTTGCCTCTACGTGGTCAGCCCGGAGCCGACTCTGGATGCCGAAGCGGATTGGCTGCCCAAGCGCAGCGGCAGTCGCGCCGTATACCAAGATTTGGCTTTGTTGTGGCGTTCTGCTTATTTGCTGTTTGGCAAACCGGCTTATCGCATGCCTGAAGATGCCCGTGACTTGATTGAGACCGCCTATGACATGGATACCCCTCTCGATGCTCCAGAAGCCTTACTCGACAGTAGTTATCAAGCCTTGGGGGAGCATAAGGCTGCCATCAGCATTGCCAATGCCAACTTGTTGAACATAGAGCAAGGGTACAGTCAGTCGAGTAACGAGACAGGTTGGGGGGAAGAGCTCAATGTGCCCACCCGCCTCAGCGATAAGACCCTATCAGTGGTATTAGTGGGCAAAGATGAACAGGGCCAATGGCAACCCTATGCCCAAGAGCATGAATTTGCTTGGGACCTTAGTCAATTAACCCTGAGAGAAAAGCAATGGGTCGAAGCCGATGCGGCCCTCTCGGCCGATATTAAGGCGCAACTGCAAGCCTTGCAGGCTGCAACCCCTGCCTTGAAGTGGCATCAGTTGTTCCCGCTGACTCAGCAGTGGCAAACATTTTACTCCGCCAAGCTAGGCTGGGTGGGGCAACAAGGAGAAGCGATATGAATCTAATCAATGACGCTTGGATCCCGGCGATTCGGGCCGATGGTTCAACCTGCCAAATTGCACCTTGGCAGCTAGCCGAAACGGACAACCCCGTGGTGGAACTCGCCGCAGTGCGGCCAGATTTTCAAGGCGCACTCTATCAATTCTTGATTGGCTTGCTGCAGACAGTTGTGGCCCCGCAAGATGCGGAAGACTGGAGCGATAGGTATGAAGATGCGCCGGATGCTGAGCAGTTAAAGGCTCGTTTTAGTCAGTTGGCGCCTGCGTTTGAGCTTTTCAGTGAAACAGCTCAAGCGGCCTTCTTGCAGGACTTGGGTCTGGCAGAAGGCGAAGCGAAGGAGATTGCCGGGCTGTTAATCGAGGCGCCGGGCGGTAAAACCATTAAAGACAATCTCGATTTCTTTATTAAAGGCGGCCTAATCAAGCAGCTTTGTCCTGCCTGTGCGGCCCAGGCATTGTTTACCCTGCAAACCAATGCCCCTTCCGGCGGGGTTGGTCATAGGGTTGGGTTGCGGGGCGGCGGGCCATTGACCACGCTGCTGCGTCCGGTTGGGCCATCGAGTCTGTGGCAAAAGCTATGGTTGAATGTGCTGGATACTTCAACCGGGTTTAAGCCGCCGCTTGAGCCGTTATCCGCCGATATTTTCCCTTGGTTGGGGCCAACCCGGCTTTCGGACAAGGGCGGCACGGCGACTTTTCCGCAGGACGTGCACGCCTTGCAAATGTATTGGGGCATGCCGCGTCGTATTCGCCTGCGACCAACCGAGATGGCCTGCCAGTGCGATCTTTGTGGCCAGAATAGCCAGATTGGTGTCACTCAGTTTATCACCCGTAACTATGGGGTGAACTATGATGGAGCCTGGAGGCATCCATTGACGCCCTATCGAGTCGACCCCAAGAGGGAAAAAATTCCCTTGTCATTAAAGGGGCAAAAAGGGGGCCTGGGTTATCGCCACTGGCTGGGGCTGACGCTGGCCGACAGCGACAACGGCGACCAGGCGGCCAAAGTGGTGCAGGACTTCTATGAACACAAAACCTATGCTCTGAGTAGCAAGCAGCAACTGCAACTGTGGTGCTTTGGCTATGATATGGACAATATGAAAGCCCGCTGTTGGTACGAACAGACGATGCCGGTATTGCAGTTGGCGAGCGAGCACACCACTCAGGTGCAGGAGTTGGTGCAATGCCTGGTCAATGCTGCCCGCGAATCTGCCAAGCTGTTACGTCATCATGTTAAGCAAGCCTGGTATCGGCGTCCCCAGGATGTATCCGGTGACATTAGCTTTATCGACGCCGAGTTTTATCACAGCACATCCGCTCACTTTTACAACTTGTTGAATGATTGCCTCGTTGCGGTTCAGGGGCAAAGTCTTCAACGCTCCGAGATTTTTCATGTCTGGCATCAACAGCTGCAGCGCACGCTGGCAAGGGTGTTTGATCAATTTACCTTGAATGCCACCCCGGAAGATCTCGACCTGAAACGGGTTATGCAGGCGAGGGCATCCCTCTTTAAAAGTTTTAATACCAATAAGCAAATTAAAGTCATTAAACCGAGCAAATCCACAACCAAGGAGGCCGTCTGATGAGCGAAAACTATGGGTTGCAGGAACATGGGTTACAAGGAGCGGATGGCACGGTGCTTAGGCGCTGGCATACCTCTCTCGATGAACAACGTGGCATGCGGGCGCAATTGCGCCGAGTCGATAAACCGGAAGAAGTGTTGATGACAGAGGCTTTCGCCCACTTTTTGCAACGAGTACCGGCCTCCTGGCGCACTGAGCAACAGCTGATGGCGAGTGCTCTGGTTGCTGCCATTCTGCCCTGGGTTAAAACAGATGACGTTGGCCGCAGTTTTGCCAGCCAACTGAAAGGCCACGAAGAACGCCCGCTTATGAGTGAAATGCGCTTCAAACAGTTGCTGAAAAGCCGTACTCCCGAGGAGTTTTATCGGCGCTTGCTGCGCGCTGTTCGTCTGCTCGATGGCAAGGTGAATTTATTGTCGCTGACAGCGGATATTTTGCAGTGGTATCGGGAGTTTTATCAGGGGCCTGAACGTAACCCTGTGAATCGTTTAGCCGTTAAATGGGCGCGGGATTATTACGCCGCTTAACCTTCAATTTTATGGTGAATTTTAAGGAAAAAAATGATGAGTCGTTTTATTCAGGTACACATGTTGACCAGCTATCCACCCGCTAACTTAAATCGTGATGACCAAGGCAGACCCAAGACCGCCAAAATGGGTGGGGTCGAGCGTTTACGAGTGTCGTCCCAGAGTTTGAAGCGCCACTGGCGCACTTCAGAGTTATTCCAGAGTGCCCTGGCGGGGCATCTTGGGGTTCGCACCAAAATGCTGGGCGCCAAGGTTTTTGATAAGTTGCTGGCTGCTGGCGTGAAAGAAAAAAGTGCCATCGAATGGAGCTGCGCCATTGCCGAGGTGTTTGGCAAATTGAAAAAGGCCAATAAAGACAAGCCATTGATAGAACTCGAAATTGAACAGCTGGTGCACGTAAGCGGTGACGAATTGGCAGCGATAGATGCCTTGGTGGAAACTTTGATTGCCGAGCAACGTGCACCGCTCAAGGAAGAACTGGCATTGCTGCGTCATAATACCAGCGCCGTGGATATCGCTATGTTTGGCCGCATGTTGGCGTCTAAACCCGAGTTTAATATTGAAGCCGCTTGTCAGGTGGCCCATGCCTTAAGCGTTCACCCTGTGGTGATTGAAGATGATTACTTCACCGCGGTGGACGACCTCAACGATGGCCGCGAAGATTCGGGTTCATCCCATATAGGTGAAACCGGTTTTGCCGCTGGATTGTTTTACAGCTATATCTGCATTAATCGTGAACAGCTGGCCGACAACCTTGGCGGTGATGCTGCGCTTGCTGATAAGGCGGTGGCGGCATTGATAGAAGCTGCCGTAAAAGTGGCTCCTTCCGGTAAACAAAACAGCTTTGCCCAGCAGAGCTACGCCAGCTATGTGTTAACCGAAATCGGCGAGCAGCAGCCGAGATCTTTAGCCAGTGCCTTTCTCAAGCCCATAGAGATAAGGGGGTGGAAAGATGCTGACTATCTCGAAGAGGCCACTTCACGCATTCAAACCCAATATCAACTGTTTGACAAAGCCTATGGAGCGTGTGCCGCCAAGCGCTACGAGCTGAATGTGAATGCCGAACAGGGCACATTCGCCGAGTTGCTCGCATTTGTTGCCGGGGCAGATAAGTAACGGAGGCGGCATGGAATATTTAGTCATGCGCCTCTATGGGCCAATGGCCAGTTGGGGGGATATTGCCATCGGCGAATCCCGTCACAGCCACTATGGCCCAACCAAGGCGGCAATAATGGGGTTGGTGGCTGCAACATTGGGGCTCAAGCGGGAGCAGGAAGCGCAACACTTAGCCCTGAATCGTGGTTACCAACTGGCGACAGAGGTGCAGGCTGGTCAGCTGTTGCGGGATTATCATACAGTGCAGGCACCGGATAAGGTGGGGAAGTTTCAATATCGAACCCGCCGCGACGAGTTAATCTTGGGGAGAGACAGGCTGGGCACAGTGCTTTCAACAAGGGAATATCGTACCGATGCCTGTGCGTTAGTGGCACTCAAAGCTAATGACAATGCACCCTATAGCCTGCAACAACTGATGGATGCCATTACTCGGCCGGTATTTGTGCCTTATCTTGGGCGTAAAGCCTGTGTGCTTGCGGCGCCTATGGAGCCTCAGCTCATTCAAGCAAAGGGTTTTGCCGACGCATTTCGTCAGTATCAGCCCCTGGTTGCATTGAATTTGCCTCGTGACACTTGCGCGAAAGATTACTTTTGGGAAGGTAAGCTGCAGGACTATGCCGCCGAGGGCGACTGGGAGTCTCAAGTGATGCAATTGGTATTGCACGATCAGTTGCGCTGCCGTCAACGCTGGCAGTTTGAACCGCGCTGCGTGTATCACCTACATCTATCGGAGGAGAGCTGATGTTCTTATCTAAAGTGACTTTCCGTCCGGAAATTTTACACAATTCGCAGTTGGTGAAGGTATTGGCTGGCAACAGCTATGGTTATCATCAGTTGCTTTGGGATCTTTTTGAGCAATCCCAACGGGATTTTCTGTATCGGACGGAACTCGCCAAGCAGCAAAATAGCCCAGATATGGCGTTGGAAGATGGGCCGCTGTTTTTTATCCTGTCGCAAACCCAACCTAAACTGGACTCACCACTCTTTTCAGTGGTGAGCAAACCCTTTGCACCTGTTTTGGTGGCGGGCACGCGCTTGGCTTTTCGGTTGCGGGCCAATCCCGTGGTGACCAAAAAAGGCAAACGGCACGACTTGGTGATGGATGAGCAAATTGCTTTTTATCAGCGTATCGCCAAGGAACTGGGCTTAACACCTGCGGCGAGTAAAGGGGCGTTGTTGCAACAGCTAAAACAAGCAGCCATACGACCACAGTTAAATGATTGGCTGTTGAGCTATTTGAGCCAAACTCGTTACTTTGCCACAGTGAGAGGTTTGACCTGCGAGTCGTTGCTGACGCTGGCGCTGCAAGAGGCTGTCTCAGTCCGTCTGCAGCATTGGCTTACGGAAAATCCGTCCCGCCGAGGCATTATGTCGCTGGTGTCCTACCCGGTGGAAGATGAACAAAGCGATGAGCTGGTTGAAGCTAGCCAGTTTCAATGGCAAGCCTATCAGGCGCATCCTATTCCGGAAAAAGGTAAGCAAGCGCAATTTCGCAGTGTTGATCTGCAAGGCGAGTTAATTGTGCACGAGCCACAACAATTCTTGCAATTGCTGGCGCAAGGCATAGGCCCCGCCAAGGGCTTTGGATGTGGGCTTATGTTAATTAAACCTGTCATCTCATAACTCATAACAAGGAGACGTTATGCCGTTTATTCCACTGCAGCCCATCCCCATGAAAGACAGAGTCTCGATGATCTTTTTGCAATATGGGCAGATTGATGTAATTGATGGTGCTTTTGTGCTGGTGGATAAAAACGGCATTCGTACCCATATTCCAGTGGGTTCAGTGGCTTGCATCATGCTGGAGCCGGGCACCCGCGTTTCTCATGCGGCTGCTAAGCTTGCTGCTGCGGTAGGCACTCTGTTGGTGTGGGTGGGCGAAGCCGGTGTCAGGCTATACGCCAGTGGCCAACCCGGAGGAGCGCGTTCCGATAAGCTGCTTTATCAGGCCAAATTGGCCCTGGATGAAGAGTTACGTTTAAAAGTGGTACGCAAGATGTTTGAACTGCGTTTTGGCGAACCGGCACCCAGCCGCCGCTCAGTGGAACAGTTGCGCGGTATTGAGGGCGGGCGGGTAAAGGCTACCTATAAAATGCTGGCGCAACAGTATGGTGTACGCTGGCACGGCCGCCGTTATGATCCTAAAGACTGGAACCGCGGTGATAACGTCAATCAATGTATCAGTGCAGCAACCTCCTGCCTGTATGGTATTACCGAGGCCGCGATTTTGGCGGCTGGATATGCACCGGCAATCGGATTTATTCACAGTGGTAAACCACTTTCATTTGTTTACGACATAGCCGATATCATCAAGTTTGACAGCGTAGTGCCTAAAGCCTTTGCCATTGCCAAGCAAAATCCGCGCGAGCCAGAGCGGCAGGTGCGCATCGCCTGCCGGGAAATTTTTCGTAACGATAAGGTGCTTAACCGTTTGATCCCCCTTATCGAGGAGGTACTGGCAGCCGGTGAAATTGAGCCGCCTCCAACTCCAAAGGATGCCCAGCCCATTGCTATACCAGAGCCGAAACCGTTGGGAGAACAAGGACACAGGAGCCAGTAACTATGAGTCTGTTGGTTGTGGTGACCGAAAATGTACCGCCTCGCTTACGTGGTCGTTTGGCCATCTGGTTACTGGAGGTGCGTGCCGGGGTTTATGTGGGAGACACTTCCCGCAAGGTGAGGGAAATGATTTGGTATCAAATCAGTGAATTGGCTGAGGAAGGCAATGTGGTGATGGCCTGGGCCACCAATACAGAGTCAGGATTTGAATTTCAAACCTTGGGTGAGAATCGTCGTATGCCGGTGGATTTGGATGGTCTGCGACTGGTCTCATTTTATCCAACTGAAAAATAACAAAATATTGCTCTTTAACAACTTGGAATAATAGTCTAAAAAGTTGGTGAATATTTTTAAGTGAAAAATTGCTTAAAAAACAATAGTATTTGCCAAGAGAGTTCCCCGCACCCACGGGGATAAACCGTCTTAACTACCCCCAGTAAATGGTTAGTCAGAGAGTTCCCCGCACCCACGGGGATAAACCGTGGTTAAGGAAGAATGGAACGTCGATTTACCCGAGTTCCCCGCACCCACGGGGATAAACCGCCGACCGTCATCACCGATAGTACTTACCTTGACGAGTTCCCCGCACCCACGGGGATAAACCCGGTATACAGCAGATGCTATGCATCCCACTGCGGAGTTCCCCGCACCCACGGGGATAAACCGGGCAACAGAGGATGAGGCGCTTGCGCGTCAAAGAGTTCCCCGCACCCACGGGGATAAACCGTTCTCGGCACTTTGCCGCGGGCGAATAATCAAGAGTTCCCCGCACCCACGGGGATAAACCGGTGCCGGCGAACTACGATACTCTGACCAGAACGAGTTCCCCGCACCCACGGGGATAAACCGCTGAGGCTACGGCCAGAGCTGATGCTGATAGCGAGTTCCCCGCACCCACGGGGATAAACCGGTATTCAAAAGACTTTTTAAATGATGGACTGCGAGTTCCCCGCACCCACGGGGATAAACCGTAGTCGAAAGCCAAATTGAGCAGCGACATGTAGAGTTCCCCGCACCCACGGGGATAAACCGCCACTTCCTCAGGCAGCGGAACGAACACCCCGGAGTTCCCCGCACCCACGGGGATAAACCGTTTTACGGCTTTAAGTATCTTCGCGATCTGCTGAGTTCCCCGCACCCACGGGGATAAACCGCCAGTTGTTGCTTAGGGTCAGATGCCCATAAGGAGTTCCCCGCACCCACGGGGATAAACCGTTCATGCTGCCTCCTGACTGTTAACAGATGCCGAGTTCCCCGCACCCACGGGGATAAACCGGCCCGTATAGTTTTTGATTTGCGGTGGATCATGAGTTCCCCGCACCCACGGGGATAAACCGTAGCTCTTTTCGGCGTCAGGTATCATGCCGTCGAGTTCCCCGCACCCACGGGGATAAACCGCACTCATCAAGACATGGATTTACGAAGATTCAGAGTTCCCCGCACCCACGGGGATAAACCGGCCTGTCAGCTGCTTTGAATAACAACTGGTCCGAGTTCCCCGCACCCACGGGGATAAACCGCTGAACAGCTTGATATACCAACCACTGAGCAGGAGTTCCCCGCACCCACGGGGATAAACCGCACTCATCAAGACATGGATTTACGAAGATTCAGAGTTCCCCGCACCCACGGGGATAAACCGGTAACCCGATTAATTACGCGTTAATGGTTATCGAGTTCCCCGCACCCACGGGGATAAACCGGGAACCTTGTCGCCATGAAGGACGACGAGATTGAGTTCCCCGCACCCACGGGGATAAACCGTTCCGGAGCTTCAGGCATACAGGCTGGAAAGGGAGTTCCCCGCACCCACGGGGATAAACCGCCTCGACAGCGGCTGTACGCCTGGCATATGCGGAGTTCCCCGCACCCACGGGGATAAACCGTCATAAATAACAGGGAAAGAGAAAGCGAGTTGCGAGTTCCCCGCACCCACGGGGATAAACCGGAACATCATAAAGAGCTTGTCCCACTGGCAGAGAGTTCCCCGCACCCACGGGGATAAACCGCTGCAGGATCAATACGCAGCTGTAACCCTGAAGAGTTCCCCGCACCCACGGGGATAAACCGAGTACCGGTAAATCAGCACAGGAACTCCGAAAGAGTTCCCCGCACCCACGGGGATAAACCGCCGCAAGCAGAGTTTTTGTTAAGTGCACTAACGAGTTCCCCGCACCCACGGGGATAAACCGGCTTGAAAAATTGCTGGAGAAGCTGTCCAAAGAAGTTCCCCGCACCCACGGGGATAAACCGCTGCGCCACAGCGACAAGGGCGAGATTGTTAGGAGTTCCCCGCACCCACGGGGATAAACCGTTGTAAATCATGGTCAATACAAAGAGATAGAGGAGTTCCCCGCACCCACGGGGATAAACCGCAAACAGCACACCAGGTATTTATTTTGCTGCAGAGTTCCCCGCACCCACGGGGATAAACCGTTACGGCGTTAAGTCAACGCATCCAGACTATGGAGTTCCCCGCACCCACGGGGATAAACCGGCACCACAATTGAATTGTTGGCGCAAAAAATTGAGTTCCCCGCACCCACGGGGAT
>Ga0114983_1000594_pt1 | contig 15220 bp, 13 predicted proteins | sample Shrwel_input2_RT_FD_87182 | JGI IMG/M metagenome (GOLD analysis project Ga0114983, IMG submission 87182) | Subsurface microbial communities from deep shales in Ohio, USA - Utica-3 well 1 S input2 RT | ecosystem: Environmental > Aquatic > Deep subsurface > Shale gas/oil reservoir > Produced... | reverse complement strand
TGACCCTGGTGTTCATGGCGGTCACGCCGCTGATCGGGCTGGTCGTCAGCTATGCCAGCAAACGCTTTCGGCGCCTGTCCCGGCGCATACAGCGCTCCATGGGTGATGTGACCCACGTGGCCTCCGAGGCGCTGTCGGGTTATCGCGTGGTCCGTACCCATGGCGCTGAGGCCTATGAGAAGCGTCGCTTCGCCAAGGCCAGCGATGACAACCGCCGCCAGAGCATGAAGGAGGCGTTGACCAAGGGCATCAGCACGCCGGTCATTCAGCTGTTGGTTGCACTGGCCCTGGCGGGGCTTGTCTGGCTGGCCATGTCGCCGGCCCTGCTCGATGACATGACGCCGGGCGAGTTCGTGGCCTTCATCACCGCGGCCTCGCTGATGGCCAAGCCCGTGCGCCAGCTCACCGACGTCAATAGCGTCATCCAGAAGGGCATCGCCGCGTCTGGCGAGCTGTTTGGCCTGATCGCGGAGCCGGCCGAACCCGACCAGGGAACCATCGAGCCGGGCCGCCTGACGGGGAGGGTTCTCTTCGAGGGCGTGCGTTTTGCCTACGCCGAGGGCCAGAACGAGGTACTGAAAGGCATCGATCTCGATGTCGCGCCGGGCCAGATGATCGCCATCGTCGGTCGCTCCGGCAGTGGTAAGTCCACCCTGGTCAACCTGCTGCCGCGTTTCTATCGGCCCTGCGAGGGCGCTATCACTCTCGATGGGGTGGCACTGGATGATTTCAAGCTGTCACCGCTGCGTCGTCAGATTGCGCTGGTGTCCCAGCAGGTCACCTTGTTCAATACCACGATCGGCCAGAACATCGCCTATGGCGTCGATGATCCTGATCAGGACGCCGTTGAAGCCGCCGCTCGTGCCGCCTTCGCCCATGATTTCATCATGGAACTGCCGAAAGGCTACGACACCCCGGTGGGCGACAACGGCGTCATGCTGTCCGGCGGCCAGCGCCAGCGGCTGGCGATTGCACGGGCGATCTTCAAGGATGCGCCGCTGCTGATTCTCGATGAGGCCACCTCGGCGCTGGATAGCGAGTCCGAGCGCTATATCCAGAAAGCACTGGAAGAAGTCTGTCGTGGTCGTACCACCTTCGTCATTGCGCACCGGCTCTCGACCATCGAGCGCGCCGATCGCATTCTGGTGATGGAGCAGGGCGAGATCGTCGAGCAGGGCAGCCATGCCGAGCTGCTCGCCCGCGAGGGTGCCTATGCCGCCCTGCATCAGCTGCAGTTTCAGGAAACGCCATGACGGTGTGGAGCCGGGTCAGCGAACGTCTCGGCGAGGCGCTGCTGGCCGCCTGGTACGGCGATGCTGCCTGGCTTGGCCTGCTGCGGCCGTTGGAGGCTCTTTATCGCCGCCAGGTGGTTCGTCGTCTGGCCGATTTTCAGTCCGGCAAACGGCCGGTCCATCATCCCGGCGTGCCGGTGGTGGTGGTCGGCAACCTGACGCTGGGTGGGACCGGCAAGTCGCCGCTGGTGGCCTGGCTGGCGCGGTATCTCGCCGAGCAGGGCTATTGTCCGGGCATTCTGTCGCGCGGCTATGGCGGCGAGAGCGCCGACTACCCGCTGCGCGTCACCGCCTCGACAGCGGTCGATGTCTGCGGCGATGAGCCGCTGATGCTGGCGGCCCAGACCGGCGTGCCGGTCGTGGTCGACCCCAAGCGCGCCCGCGGCGCCGAGCGGTTGCTCGACGAGGGCTGCGATATCCTGATCAGTGATGATGGCCTGCAGCATCTGGCGCTGGGGCGTGACCTGGAACTGGTGGTGGTCGACGGACAACGTGGCTTTGGCAATGGCCGCTGCCTGCCGGCGGGGCCGCTGCGCGAGCCGCTCGCAAGGCTTGAGAGCGTCGATGCGCTGGTGGTCAACGGTGCCGATCCCGGTGACGTGGCGGGGGCCGAAGGAGCCGAGCAGCGCTTCAGCATGACCCTTGATCCGGTTGCCTGGCGACGGCTCAGCGACGATCAGCGCCTGCCGCTGTCGCCGCTGCCTTTCGCCTGCGACGTGCATGGCTTGGCCGGCATCGGCAACCCGCCGCGCTTTTTCGCGACCCTCGAGGGGCTGGGATTAAAGGTGGCGCCGCATCCCAAGCCTGATCATCATCGTTTCACGTCGCAGGATCTGCGCTTTGACGATGAAGCGCCGGTGGTGATGACCGCCAAGGATGCCGTCAAGTGCCGTGGCTTCGCCGATGCGCGCTGCTGGGCGCTGGACGTGGAAGCCCGTCCGTCGGCCGGCTTTATCGAATGGTTTGCCACGCAACTCGATGCGCTGACGCGCGTCGCGCAAGGGGAAAGACAATGATGGATAAGGAATTGCTGGCCATGCTGGTCTGTCCGCAGTGCCAGGGCAAGCTCAAGTACGACCGTGAACACGCAGAGCTCAAGTGCCACTTCGATGGCCTGGCGTTCCCGGTCCGCGACGACATTCCGGTCATGCTGGCCGAGGAAGCTCGGGTCATGGACGTCGATGAGAAGCTCGGCAAGGCGGCTCCGAATCGTGGTGAGGCAGGGGGGCAGGCATGAGCAACTTCGTCGCCGTGATCCCGGCTCGCTTTGCCTCCAGCCGGCTGCCTGGCAAGCCGTTGCTCGACATCGCCGGTGAGCCTATGGTGGTCCGGGTCTGGCGCCAGGCCCTGGCCAGCCAGGCAAGCCGTGTGGTGGTGGCCACCGATGACCCGCGCATTAGCGAGGTGGCCGAGGAGGCCGGTGCCGAGGTGGTGATGACCGCCGCCGACCATCCTTCCGGCACCGACCGGCTCGCCGAAGTCGCTGAACGATTGGGGCTCGCCGAGGATGCCATCCTGGTCAACGTCCAGGGGGATGAGCCGCTGTTGCCGCCGGCCCTGATCGACCAGGTGGCCGCGCGACTCGAGGAAGACGCTGATGCGTCCATCGCGACCCTGGGCGAGTCGATCAGCGACGTCGAGATGCTGTTCAACCCCAATGTGGTCAAGGTGGTGCGAGACTTCGCCGGCCGCGCCCTGTATTTCTCTCGCGCGCCTATCCCTTGGGATCGAGAGGCGTGGGATCGGGAAACGTGGGATCGGGAGGCCTTCGCCAGCCGGCCGGAACTGCTTGCACAGGATGCCTGGCTGCGCCACATCGGCCTTTATGCCTACCGCGCCAGCTTCCTGGCCGCCTATCGCCACTGGGCCCCGGCGCCGCTGGAACAGCTGGAACAGCTCGAGCAACTGCGCGCCCTGCAGCACGGGCACCGTATCCAGGTCGCCCTGGCCGGCGAGCCGCATCCCGCCGGCGTCGATACCCAGGCCGACCTTGAGCGGGTGCGCGCCCTGTTCGCGCACACCGCCGCCCAGTCCACCGGCACTCAACCAGAAAACATTCCATCAGAAAACGTCTCACCAGAAGACATTTCACCAAAGAAGAAGGAGCGCTGAGATGCGCGTGCTGTTCGTCTGCCTCGGCAACATCTGCCGCTCGCCGACCGCCGAGGGCATGCTGCGCCACAAGCTCGAGGCGGCAGGCCTTGCCGAGAGCGTGACTATCGATTCCTGTGGGACCGGCGACTGGCATGTGGGCAAGGCGCCGGATCGCCGCGCCACCGCAGCCGCTGCCACCCGGGGTATCGATCTTAGCGGCCTGCGGGCGCGCCAGCTCGAGCGCGCCGACTTCGAGCGCTTCGATTACCTGTTGGCCATGGATCATGACAATTTGGCCGATTTATTGGCGATGCGTCCCAGCGACTGTGACGCCCACGTCGGACTCTTTCTCGATTTTGCCGGCCGTGAAGGAGCAGCGGTGCCGGACCCCTACTACGGCGGTGAAGACGGCTTCGGCGAAGTGCTGGATCTGGTCGAGGCCGCCGCCGATGGGCTCATCGAGGTCCTGCGCAAGCGGCTGGACTCGACATCGTGAGCCTCGTCTGGCATCCGCATCACGATCTCAGTGGCGCCAACACCCTGGGGTTACCCTGCGTGGCCGAGCGCTTCGTGGCGCCCTCGACGCCGGATGAGCTCGCCGCGGTGCTTCATGAGGCCCGCGCGGCCGGCTGGCCGGTCACCGTGCTTGGAGGCGGCAGTAACCTGATCCTCGGCGGTTGGTTGCCGGGGCTGGTGGTTCACCCTGAGTTTGCCGACTATCGCTGCGAGACGCTGGATGACAGGCGGGTGAGGGTGCAGGTCGATGCCGGCATGAACTGGCATGAGCTGGTCATGACCCTGGCCGGGCAGGGCCTGTGGGGTATCGAGAACCTGGCGCTGATTCCCGGTCAGTGTGGTGCCGCCCCGATTCAGAATATCGGCGCCTATGGCGTCGAGCTCGCGGAGGTGCTGGAGCGGGTACATCTGGTGCATCTTGCCGACGGTCGCGAGCAGGTGCTCGATGCTGCCGACTGCGCCTTTGGCTACCGGGATAGCCTCTTCAAGCGCGCCCTCGATGGCCAGGTGGTGATCACGCGCCTCGAGCTTTGCCTTTCCACGCAGGCGGCACCTCGGCTGGGCTATGGTGACCTGGCGAGCCGTGTCGGGCCGACACCGACGCCCCTTGAGGTCGCCGAGGCGGTCTGCGTCCTGCGCCGTGAAAAGCTGCCAGACCCCTCGGCGCTCGCCAATGCCGGCAGTTTCTTCAAGAACCCGGTGGTCGAAGCTGACCTGGCGCATACGCTGCTTGAGCGCTATCCCGAGATGCCGCATTTCCCCCAGCCCGGCGACCGTTACAAGTTGGCGGCTGGCTGGCTGATCGATCAGTGCGGGCTCAAGGGCCATCGCGAGGGCGCCTTCGGCGTGCATGATCGCCAGGCTTTGGTGCTGGTCCATCATGGCGGTGGCGATGCCGAGGGGCTTTTGCGCTTCGCCGACAGCATCGCCTCGCGAGTGTTGGAACGCTTTGGTGTGGCGCTCGAGCGCGAGCCGAGGCAGGTCGGCATCACGGCGTAGACAGGTCGAGTAGGTCGCTCGAATAGGCCGCTCTGAGGGTCGAATAGGCGCCCATGAAAAACGCCCGCAGGCTAAGCCTGCGGGCGTTTTTGGTTGCCGCCTTTCAGCGGTGGCCCGGGTTGCCCCGGGCCTGCCGCTCAGGACTGGCCGTCGTCGGACTTGCCTTGCTGCTCACGACGACGGATCTCGCGCGGGTCGTTATGAGCGCGGCGACGGCGACGCGCCTTGGGCTTGGACTCCTCTTGCTTTGGAGCCTTGGGCGTTTCAGGCGTAGCGGTTTCAGACTCAGGCGCTTCCTGTGTCTGCTCGGCCTTTGGGGCTTCCTGCTTGGATGCCTCTTGTGCCGGTGCCTCTGCCTTGGACGTTTGAGGCGTAGCGGTTTCAGACTCAGGCGCTTCCTGCGGCGGCTCGGCCTTTGGGGCTTCCTGCTTGGATGCCTCTTGTGCCGGTGCCTCTGCCTTGAACGTTTGAGGCTTAGCGGTTTCAGACTCAGGCGCTTCCTGCGGCTGCTCGGCCTTTGGGACTTCCTGCTTGGATGCCTCTTGTGCCGGTGCCTCTGCCTTGGACGCTTCAGGCTCAGGCGTTTCTTGCGGCTGCTCGGCCTTCGGGGCTTGCTGCGCGCCTGCCTCTTGTACCGGAACCTCTTGTGCCGAAGTCTCTGCCTTGGGCGCTTCAGACTTAGGTGCTTCAGACTCAGGCGCTTCTTGCGGCTGCTCGGCCTTAGGCGCTTCCTGCTCGGATGCCTCTTGTGCCGGTGCCTCTACCTCAGGCTGTGCTTGCTTAGGGGCTGCTGCCTTCGGCTCTTCAGACTTGGCTTCTTTAGGCTTAGGCTGCTTGGCTTTCGGCGCTTGCTGCTTCGGAGTCGCTTGCTGGGGCTCTTCAGCCTGCGGCGTTTCCTGCTTGGTCTGCTCTTGCGTCTGTGTCGGAGCCTCTGCCTTCGGCTCTTCAGCCTTCAGTTCTTCCGCTTTGGGCTGCTTGGCTTTCGGCGCTTGCTCTTTCGCAGACGCCTGCTGGGGCTCGTCATCAGCCTTCTGGGCTTGCGGCTTCGGGGCTTCCTGCTTGGCAGTCTCGGCCTGTTGGGCCTCGTCCTTCGGCGCTTCGGAATCCGCCTGTTGCGCCTCTGCCTGCAGACGCTTCTGCTCGGCTTCGGCCTGAGGATTCAGGGCCTGCTTGCGGGTCCGGTTGCGCGGGTTGTTGCGAGTGCGCTTAGGCTTGCCGTCGCTCTTGGCGGTTTCCTTGGCCGGCTGCTCTCCCTGATTGGACTTGTCAGTGGACTGCGGCTTCTTGTTGTCGGCCTGCTGAGGCTTGTCCTTGCGCTCGCCCTGGCTCGACTTCTTGTCGCCTTGCGCTTTATCGGTCTGGGGCTTATCGGTCTGGGGCTTGTCGTTCTGGCCCTTGTCACCCTGACTCTTGGTCGAGGGCTTCTGCTGGCGACGCTCGTCATCCTGGCGTCCCCGGCCCCGATTGCCGCCCTGGCGGTTGCCATCGCTGCGACCCTCTGGCTTGGCGTCACGGTTATCGCTGTTGCCGTCGCCGCGGTTGTCCGGCTTCTTGTTGCCCTGGTTGCGGTTGTCGTCACGGCCGCGGCGGTTGTTGCCTCCACGTCCGCCTCGACCGCCACGGTTGTTGCCGTTCTGGCTTGACTCGCTGTCTCGATCCTCGTTGCGATTGCTTGTCTGGCGCTGTTCTTCCTGCTGCTTGCCGCTGCCGGCTTGATTGCCTGTCGAGGCGGGAGAGGCTTCGCCGCTGCCCAGCAGCTTGCCGAGGCCCTTGAACAGGCGAGAGATTACACCGCTTTCGTCAACTGCCGGCGCCTGGGGGGCGGCGGCCGGTGCCTTGGCCTCGGGGGCAGCAGGCTCTTCCTGCAGCGAGGCAGGGGCAGGGGCGGTGTGAATCACGCTCTTGACCGCGGCTTCGGCGCGCTGCACCGGCTTGGCGATGCTCGCATCCGGTTCCTTGCCAACTTCGCTGTCGGTGGGCAGCTCATAGCTGGATTTGACCGACTCATCCTCATCGACGTGGTCATCGCGCAGGCGCTGTACGTCGTAGTGAGGGGTGTCCATTTCCGGGTTGGGCAGCACCAGCAGGCGCACGCCCTGGCGGCGCTCGATCTCGGCGAGCACTGCACGCTTCTCATTGAGCAGATAAGTGGCCACCGGCACCGGCAGGATGGCACGAATCTGGGCGCTGCGTTCCTTCATCGCCTCTTCTTCGAGCAGGCGCATGACGGAAAGCGACAGCGAGCGCACGTCGCGGATGGTGCCCTGGCCGTCGCAGCGCGGGCAGACCACGCCGCTGGTTTCGCCAAGCGAGGGGCGCAGGCGCTGGCGTGACATTTCCATCAGGCCAAAGCGCGAGATACGGCCGATCTGCACGCGGGCGCGGTCGAGCTTGAGGGCGTCGCGCATGCGATTCTCGACCTCACGCTGGTTGCGTGCGGGGCTCATATCGATGAAGTCGATGACCACCAGACCGCCGATATCGCGCAGGCGCAGCTGGCGAGCGATCTCGTCGGCCGCCTCGCTGTTGGTCTGCAGCGCGGTTTCCTCGATATCGCTGCCGCGGGTGGCGCGCGCCGAGTTGATGTCGATGGAGACCAGGGCTTCGGTGTGATCGATGACGATCGAGCCGCCAGAGGGCAGTTTGACTTCCCGTTGGTAGGCGGTCTCGATCTGGGATTCGATCTGGAAGCGCGAGAACAGCGGTACTTCGTCGGCGTACAGCTTGATCTTCTGCTGGTAGGAGGGCATGACCTGCCGGATGAAGGCCAGCGCTTCTTCATGCACCTCGGGGCTGTCGATCAATACCTCGCCGATGTCGTTGCGCAGGTAGTCGCGCATGGCACGGATGATGACGTTGGATTCGCGATAGATCAGGAAGGGAGCGGGACGCTTACCGGCTTCTTCGGTGATGGATTCCCACACCTGGGCCAGGTAGTCCAGGTCCCACTGCAGCTCTTCGGAGGAGCGGCCGATCCCTGCCGTGCGCACGATCACGCCCATCTTGTCGGGCAGCGTGAGCTGACCCATGGCGTCCTTGAGCTGCGCACGCTCTTCGCCTTCGATGCGGCGAGAAATGCCGCCGGCCCGAGGGTTGTTAGGCATCAGGACCAGAAAACGACCGGCCAGGCTGATGAAGGTGGTCAGGGCGGCGCCCTTGTTGCCGCGCTCTTCTTTATCGACCTGGACGATGACTTCCTGGCCTTCCTTGAGCACTTCCTTGATGTTGGGGCGCCCGCTGGGCTCCTTGACGAAGTACTCGCGGGAGATTTCCTTAAGCGGCAGGAAACCGTGGCGGTCGGCGCCGAAATCGACGAAGGCGGCTTCGAGGGAGGGTTCTACGCGAGTGATCTTGCCGCGATAGATATTGGCTTTTTTCTGTTCTCTGGCACCGGATTCGATGTCCAGGTCGTAAAGGCGTTGTCCATCGACCAGAGCGACCCGCAGCTCTTCTGGCTGGGTCGCGTTGATGAGCATCCGTTTCATGTTGTCTCGCTTGCTGGCGCGCACCGGATGGCGCCCGTAAGCGGTCGACGAAGGCGAACCTCTGGGTGCTGCGTGCTTGTGCTCAGCGCATGTCGCGGATGCTTGTGCGCCCGGCTCGGGCAGTGGGTAGATCCCATGACTGTTCGAGCGTGATCATGTTGAGTACGCGGCGGTGGCGGGACATGTTTCGGCGGGCATCACGCCCTGCCGGCCCCGCGGTCTACCGCCAGACACCTGGCATACATCGATTCGCCAACGCCGGCCTCCGGCTCGCTGTTGAGTATTCCCGTGGCCTGCGGGTCGTCCCGTCTTGGGAACGGCCCGGGGTCCGGGCGTGGCGTTCAAGTTTCGCTTTCTTCTTACAGTGGCGCCGCGACCCTGCTTCGGGCAGTCGTCGTGGCGGCCTGATTCCTGGCTCCGGCCTGCGTGTCTGACGTGCAGGCGCCATTGTGGGGCGCTATTGGCCCCATTTGAGCGAACTGGAAATATAACAGCAATGCCCAATAGCAGCAATTGGCGCAGTGAGGGCGTCGGTGCGGTAGAATGGGCCGATCTATCGAGCGCAAGACATGACCAGGTGAGACGGAGTAACGAATGGCCGAGGGGCGAGAAGTACAGTGGATTGAGGTCACCGAGGGCCAGGTAGGGCAGCGCATCGACAACTTTCTGCGCACCCGATTGAAGGGAGCGCCCAAGGCGTTGATCTATCGGATCGTGCGCAAGGGCGAGGTGCGGGTCAACAAGAAGCGGGTCAAGGTCGACTATCGGCTCGAACTCAACGACCTGGTGCGGGTGCCGCCACTGCGGTTGGCACCGGAAGAGGCGGTGCGCGAGGTCAGCGACAACCTGCGCAACCTGCTGGCCGGCAGCGTGCTGGTCGAGGGGCCGGGCTGGCTGGTGATCAACAAGCCCTCGGGGCTCGCCGTTCACGGCGGCAGCGGCGTCAAGATTGGCCTGATCGAGGCCCTGCGCCAGGTGCGCGAGGACCTGGACTTTCTGGAGCTGGTGCATCGGCTGGACCGGGATACCTCGGGCTGCCTGCTGCTGGCCAAGTCGCGTCCTGCACTGCTGTCCCTCAACGAGTCGCTCAAGGGGCGCAAGATGGATAAACAGTACCTGGCGTTGGTGGCCGGCCGCTGGCCGGCACGGCGCGACTATGTCAGCGCGCGCCTGGATCGCTTCGAGGCCGGCAATGGCGAGCGCCGGGTGCGGGTCGACCCGGCGGGAAAGGTGTCCAGAACCCGTTTCGGGGTGCGCGAGACCTTCGCCAATGCCACCCTGATCGAGGCCGAGCCGGTCACCGGGCGTACCCACCAGATCCGCGTCCATGCTACCCATGCCGGGCATCCGCTGCTCGGTGATGACAAGTACGGCACCCGTAGCGGCGAGGCGCTGGCTGCCAAGTTCGGGCTCAACCGTCTCTTCCTGCATGCCGCGGCTCTGACCTTCCCCGAGCCTGATAGCGGCCGGCCGGTGCACGTCAAGGCGCCGCTGGGCGATGAACTGACTGCGGTGCTCGCGCGGGCACGCCAGCAGTCCTGAGTCAGGAAAATTGAGCTGCAAGCCAGCAGGCGAATAAACCGGCAAGCGGGCAAATGGGCGAGCCGGAAATTGGAGAGTTATGCGTTATCGACTGGTGATCTTCGATTGGGACGGCACGCTGATGGACTCCGAGGCGCGGATCGTGGCCTGCATGCAGGCCGCCGCGCGTGATGCGGGGTGGGGCGAGCTGCCCGGAGAGGCCGTAAGCGACATCATTGGCCTTGGCCTGCCGGAGGCCATCGCGCGGATGTGCCCGGGCATCGGCGCTGAGCAGGCCGAACGGCTGCGTGAACGCTATGCGCATCATTTCGTGGCCGCCGAGGCTGAGCCGCTGGCGTTTTTCCCGGGAGTCGAGGCCGGGGTGGCAAGGCTTCGTGAGCGTGCCGACATGCGATTGGCGGTAGCCACCGGCAAGAGCCGGCGGGGGCTGGATCGGGTGTTTGCCGAAAACGGCAGCGGGGCCTGGTTCGATGCCAGCCGCACTGCTGACGAGACGCGCTCCAAGCCGCATCCGCGCATGCTCGAAGAACTCCTTGACGAGTTCGGGGTGTCGGCGGACGAAGCCGTGATGGTGGGCGATACTGAGTATGATCTGGAGATGGCGAGGGCGCTGTCGATGGATCGGGTCGCTATGACCTACGGCGTGCATGATCGCGAGCGACTGGCCGCCAGCCGGCCCACCTTTACCGCCGACAATTTTCCCGAGCTAATCGACTGGCTTCACGGCTGAACTGGCGCGGCTGCTGTCATTATCGTTGCACGGTGAGTGTCGCGATGACGCCGAGGTAGAAATGCCATTATGGTGTCACCAAGCCATTTTTGATCTTGAGCAGGATGCCCATGAGTGACGATAAACCGCAGGATCGATGGACCCAGGGGCCGGAGCTAAGCCGGGAAGAAGCGCGGCGTGCCGGGCAGCAAGCCGCCGAGGGCGCCGGGCCCGCGAGCGACGAGGATGCTGAGACCCTGCGCGAACGCCAGCGCCTTGCCCAGCTCGAGATGATGGATCGCTGGGTCGGTGGCGTGCTGACCGAGCAGCGGCGTTCACGTCGCTGGAAGCTGTTCTTTCGGTTCCTGTTTGCTGCGCTGATCCTGACCATGATCGCGACGACCTTCTATAGCTTCTACAGGGCCGCGCAGCCGTCGGTGATGGCGGGGCAGCATCTGGGTGTCGTCGAGGTCCAAGGCGTGATCGACAGCCAGTCGCCGGCCAATGCCGAGCGCATCATCGAGGGGCTCAGGCGCGCCTGGGAGGCACCAGGAGCAACGGCGGTGGTGTTGCATATCAACAGCCCCGGCGGCAGCCCCGTGCAGTCGCAGCGTATCTATGAAGAGATCATGCGATTGAGGGATCAGGGCGACAAGCCGATCATTGCGGTGGTCGAAGATATCGGTGCCAGCGGCGCCTACTATATTGCGGCGGCGGCCGATCAGATCGTCGCTGCGCCGGCAAGCCTGGTGGGCTCTATCGGGGTGATCTTCTCCGGCTTCGGCCTTGAGAAAGCCATCGACCGTCTGGGGATAGAGCGCCGGGTCTTCACTGCCGGCGATAACAAGGCGTTCCTTGATCCCTTCAAGGGCATTTCGCCTCGCCAGCGGGCGTTTTGGCAGGAAGTGCTCGATACCACCCATCGCCAGTTCATCGATGACGTCAAGGCCGGCCGCGGAGAGCGGCTGTCCGATGACCCTGAGCTGTTTTCAGGGTTGGTGTGGACCGGTGAGCAGGCCGTCAATCTTGGGTTGGTGGATCGGCTGGGCACGCTGGATGGGGTGGCTCGGGCGCGTCTGGAAGCGCCACGCCTCAAGGACTACACCCCTGGGCTCGACCCCTTCGATCGCCTGACTCGGCGCTTCGGGCGGGTGGCCGCCGAATGGATGGGGCTGCCTCAGGCCCAGTCACCGCTGCGCTATCAGGCCTATTGAGGGCGTTGGGCGGTCGCCTCGGCGCCTAGTGGATCGAGGCCTGCCTCTCTCAGCATGGCGCAGAGGCGGATCAACGGCAGGCCGATCAAGCTGTTGGGGTCATCGCCTTCTAGACGCTCGAAGAGGGTGATGCCCAGGCCTTCCATGCGAAAACTCCCGGCGCAGTCCAGCGGCTGCTCCCGGGCAATGTAGCGGGCGATCTCGTCTTCCTCGAGGCGACGAAACACCACGTCATAAGTGTCGTGGGCGAGCCAGTGGCGGGCGCCGGCAGTATCGAGCAGTGCAAGGCCGGTCAGGAAGCGCACACGCTGGCCTGAAAAGCGCAGCAGTTGGGCGCGAGCGGCGGCTTCGCTGCCAGGCTTGCCGAGTATCTCGCCGTCGAACACCGCTACCTGATCGGAACCGATGACCAGGTGGTGGGAGAAGGTGTCGGCCAGGCGGCTGGCCTTGCTCAGCGCCAGGCGATGTACCAGGGCCTCGGGTGTTTCTCCGGGATGAGACGTTTCATCGATCTCGGGGCTTGCCCAGGTGAAGGGTAGGCCCAGGCGCTCGAGCAATTGGCGGCGCCAGGGGGAGCTTGAAGCGAGAACCAGGCGTGTCATGCGGTCTCCAGAGGGGCAAGTAAATGAACGTATCGAGGCAGTCAAGCGTGCCCTTCGAACCCGGAAGCATACAGCCTTGCCAGGATGCTTTGACACCCGGCGGGGGAGTGCCTATCATTGCGCGCCTATGTTGACCACACGACTCCCCTTGAAGGTTGAGCCCCATCGGCTCGCCGCCAACGCCGAACATCTCGAAGGCCTTGTGGCACTCGATGAATTCGCGCGCCTAGCTCAAGATGCCGGACCCCAGCAGGGCGATTGCCAAGTCTGGCTGGACTTCGCCATCGACACTCAAGGGCGTCGAGTGATTGAGGGTCGGCTGGAAGCCGATGTGCAGTTGCCTTGCCGGCGCTGCCTGGAGCCAATGCCGACTCACGTCAGTAGCCATTTCCTGTTGGGTGTGGTCAGCAGCGATGCGCTTGCCGCCGACTTGCCGAGCACACATGAGCCGGTAGTGGTGGAAGACGAACAGCTGAATCTCCTGACGGTGATCGAGGATGAATTGATCCTCAGTCTGCCTCAGGTGATTTACCACGATGAAGCGCAGTGTGGCGTTTCATCAGACCAGCTGAGCAGCGGCGACGCGTCCGAGGCCTCGGCAACGCCTGCTGATAGTCCTTTCGATGTGCTGCGCACCTTGAAAGGCAAATCCTGATAGATCATCGATGCACTCTGGAGTGAAACCCCATGGCAGTTCAAAAGAGCCGTAAGACCCGTTCCAAGCGCGGCATGCGTCGTGCCCACGACTCACTGACCGCCCCGACCCTGTCTCAGGACAAGGAAACCGGCACCACTCACCGTCGCCACCATGTGGCTGCAGACGGTTTCTACCGTGGTCGTCAGGTCGTCGAAGCGTAAGTCAGTGCTTCGGCTGGCGACGCTCTGCGTATTGACGTGAGAATCGCCATCGACGCGATGGGCGGGGACTTCGGTCCCCGTGCCACCGTGTCAGCCGCCGTTCGGGCTCTTCAGGCCCATCCTCAGCTGCACCTGAGCCTGTTCGGCCAGCAGCCCGCCCTCGATGAAGCGCTTGCGCACCTGCCGCGATGCGATGCATCCTCGCTTTCCCGCCTGACCCTGCACCATTCCCCTGCTGTTGTCGCCGAAGACGCCAAACCCTCGAGTGTTCTGCGCGGATCCAAGGATTCGAGCCTTTCGATGATGCTCGACTGTGTGGCCTCCGGTGAAGCTCAGGCAGCGGTGTCGGCCGGCAATACGGGGGCCTTGATGGCGCTGGCGCGTCGCGCGTTGGGAACGGTGGCGGGTATTCCACGCCCGGCGATCAGCACGGCCGTGCCGACCCGGGGCAAGGGGCATTGCTATCTGTTGGACCTGGGGGCCAACGTCGAGGCCGACGCCGAGCGGCTGGTCGACTTCGCGTTGATGGGCGAGGTCATGGCGCGACGGATTGATGGCCTGAAAAAGCCGCGGGTCGCGTTGCTCAATGTGGGAATCGAAGGAACCAAGGGTACCGCCAGCGTTCGTGAGGCGGATGCACGCTTACGCGATTTTGCTCACCTGGATTACCGTGGGTTTATCGAAGGCGATGGTATCTACTCTGGCCTTGTAGATGTGGTAGTGTGCGACGGTTTCGTTGGCAATGCCGTGCTCAAGGCAAGTGAAGGGTTGGCGAAAATGCTTATTCAGCGTGTTCAGCAGACCTTCGAAGCACATTGGGGTAGTCGGCTGGTGGGGCTTCTGGCGCGTCCTGCGCTGCGCCGTCTGCGTGGCGAGCTGGACCCGGTGCGCTATAACGGCGCCAGTCTGCTTGGGCTGGACGGCATCGTGGTCAAGAGTCATGGCAGTGCCGATGCCATTGGCTTTGCCCATGCCATTTCACGTGCCATCAAGGAAGTCAGAGAAGACTTGCCGTCACAGCTGGCTCATGAACTCGGTGAAAGGCGCCCTGTTATCGCGTCGGTCGCGTGCGGTCGAGGCGATAGCGGGATGGATGCCCGTTGTCAGACCAACGAATAGAAGACGTAAAGGTGAAAGTCATGACGCAATCCCTGGCCCTCGTGTTCCCGGGGCAGGGCTCCCAGCAAGTAGGCATGATGCGGGAGCTGGCTGAACGATACAGCGTGGTACGAACCACCTTCGAAGAGGCCTCCGACGCCCTGGGCTATGATCTTTGGCATGTTGTCCAGGAAGGACCTGCCGAAAACCTGGACGCTACTGCCTGCACCCAGCCGGCGCTGCTGACGGCAAGCGTTGCCATCTGGCGTGTCTGGCAGGAGCTGGAAGGTCCGCGCCCTGGCACCATGGCCGGACACAGCCTTGGCGAGTACAGTGCCATGGTCTGTGCAGGCGTGCTGCCCTTCGCCGAAGGGGTGCGCCTGGTCAGGCTGCGTGGTGAGGCCATGCAGGAAGCCGTGCCCGCGGGTACCGGTGGCATGGCCGCGATCCTCGGGCTCGATGATGGCGCCGTGGAGCAAGCCTGTCGCGAGGCGGCTCAAGGTGAGGTGGTGGCCGCAGTCAACTACAATGCGCCGGGCCAAGTCGTGATTGCCGGCGGCAAGGCTGCCGTCGAGCGCGCTATCACTCTCTGCCAGCAGGCGGGCGCCAAGCGTGCGCTGCCGCTGCCGGTGTCGGTGCCTTCGCACTGTGACCTGATGCGCCCGGCTGCCGACCGACTGTCGAGCGCCATGAGCGACATCGAGATGCGTCCTCCGCGCTATACGGTGGTGCAGAACGTCGATGCCCAGGCTCATGCCGATGTCGACACCCTGCGCACCCGGCTGGTCGAGCAGCTCTATCAGCCGGTACG